>ERZ842401.3602-NODE-3602-length-19021-cov-30.577718_pt1 | contig 19021 bp, 9 predicted proteins | sample MGYA00521270_ERZ842401 | MGnify/ENA primary metagenome ERZ842401 (study PRJEB31892, sample SAMEA3878208) | bioreactor metagenome | biome: Moose rumen | place: Sweden | collected 2011-10 | study: EMG produced TPA metagenomics assembly of the PRJEB12797 data set... | reverse complement strand
AGGTGCTGCTGCTGCCCGACGGCGACGACCCCGACTCGTTTGCCCGCAAGCACTCCACCGAGGAGCTGAAGCAGTATATCGCAGACAACCAGACCGACTTTATCACGTTTAAGACCCGCCTGACGGTGGAGCATGTCAGCGACCCCGTCAAGCGCAGCGAGGGCATTGCCGGCATCGTAAAGAGCATCTCTGTGATTCCCGACCAGATACTGCGCTCCACCTATCTCACCGACTTCGCCCATCGCATCAATATGAAAGAGCAGACGCTCATTGCTGAGATGAACAAGTATATCCGCAAGGATATCGAGGAGAAAGCAAAGGAGCAGGAACGTGCCGGGCAGTCGAAAGCTCCTGAGCAAGAGGCGCAGCCAGCTCCGCTGACGCTGCACAGTCCCCAGGCGCAGGCTTCGCAGGTGGAGTTGCTGCTGGTGCGCGAGATTGTGCGTCACGGCAACGAGGTCATCTATAAGGATGTGGAGATGGACGATGGCAGCAAGGTGTCGCTCAACGTGGCCCAGTACATCGATTTCGACCTGTCGCAGGATGGCCTGATGTTTGCCTCGCCGTTGCATAATCAGATGCTGTCAGAGGCGGTGAACCACAGTGCCGATGCCGGGTTCGAGTGCGAGACCTATTTCTGCAGCCATCCTGACCTGGAGGTCAGTCAGCTTGCCACCCGTCTGGCCATCGACCGCCATCAGTTGGGCAAGGGCTTCGCCCTTCAGGACGATGAGGCCAGTCTGCGTCAGCGCGTCGTTCATCTGGTGATGGACTTCCGTCTTGACATTGTAGAGCACCGCCTGAAGGAGATTCAGCAGCAGCTGCAGCAGGTGGGTGCCGATATGCAGCGTACCATGCAGCTGTTGCAGGAACATAAGGAGACCAAGGAACTGCGCGATGCCCTTGCCAAGCGGTTGGGCAGCGATCTGGTGGTCTGAAATAATAAAGCGCTATGATGTCCTGGCAGACCATTGTATTCTTCGCCTATCAGGTGATTGTCATCGCCGCCGTCCTACATGTGGTGATGGACAACCGCCAGCCTGCCAAGACGATGGCATGGGGGCTGGTCATCTACTTCGTGCCTGTTGTCGGTATCATCGCCTACCTGCTCTTCGGCGTCAACACGCGCCGCGAGCGGATGATCAGCCAGCGTTCTATGGACCAGCTCACCAAGCGCTCCATGCTGGGGTTTGCTGAGCAGCACGACCTGCAGTTGCCTGCCGCCTATAAGCCCGTCATCGACCTTTTTGTCAATCAGAGCTTCTCGCTCCCCTTTAATAATAATAAGGTGGACGTGCTGACCGACGGCTACGAGTTTTTCCCCGCCCTGTTGCGCGACATAGCCGCCGCCCGCAGTCATATCCATCTGGATGTCTATATCTTCGAGGACGATGCCGTGGGGCGTCTGGTCGCCGATGCTCTGATAGCCCGTGCCCGTCAGGGTGTCGAGGTGCGTGTGCTCTATGACGATGTGGGGTGCTGGGGCGTGCGCAACCGGTTCTTCGAGCGGCTGCGTGTCGAGGGCATCGAGGTCGAACCGTTCATGCCGGTGCGCTTTCCCACCTTTGCCCGTAAGGTGAACTACAGAAATCACCGTAAGATTATCGTCATCGACGGTCGTGTGGGTTATATCGGTGGCATGAACATCGCCCTGCGCTATGTGAAGGGCCGTCACGGTCGTGGCTGGCGCGACACCATGCTGCGTGTCGAGGGTACAGGCGTCTATTCCATGCAGCGCACTTTTCTCATCGACTGGTACTATGTCGACCGCACCCAGCTCAGCGACCGCAAATACTATCCGTCCGAGGTGGCGGCCGGCAGTCATTCCTCCATTATCCAGACGGTCACCAGTGCGCCGCTGGCCACCTATCCCGAAATCATGCAGGGCTATGTGCGCATCATCCTGGGTGCCAAGAACTATGTGTATATCCAGACCCCCTATTTCCTGCCCACCGATGCTGTGTTCTTCGCGCTGAAGACGGCCGCCGCGTCGGGTGTCGACGTGCGGGTGATGGTGCCGCGTAAGACCGACGGCTGGTTCGTGGAGTGGGGCAGTCGCAGCTATCTGCGCGAGGCTCAGGAGGCCGGCATCCAGATATTGCTCTACGAACCGCGTTTCCTGCATGCCAAGATGATGGTGTGCGACGACCAGGTGTGCACCTGCGGCTCCACCAACATCGACTTCCGCTCGTTTCTGAACAATTTCGAGGCTAATCTCTTTGTCTACGGCGAAGAGACTGCCCAGCGTCTGAAGGCCGTTTTCCTTCGCGACGCTGATCAGTCTCTGTCACTTGCTGCGCTTCAGGGGCGCATGCATCCCCGTTTCTTCTCCCGTCTGGGCGAGTCGCTCGCCCGTCTGTTGTCACCGCTTCTCTAAGGGCTCCACAATCTGGCGTGCACGTGCCAGCGCCAGGTCTATGTGGTTGCAGATGTTCTCCTCGCCCAGCAGCTTTGGGAATCCGTTGCGGTTGAGCACGGCCTCCACCTTCTCGTTCACACCCGACAGCACCACCGTGATACCTTCTTTCTGGCTCATTCGGCACAGGTTCTCCAGGTTGTGCAGACCAGTGGAGTCGATAAACGGCACCTTTCTCATGCGTATGATGCGCACCTTCGGCCGTTTGCCGTAGCGTCCCATCAGGTCCTCGAACTTATTGCCGGCCCCGAAGAAGTAGGGACCGTTTATCTCGTACACCTCCACCCGCTTGGGGATGGTCAGGTGCACCAGGTTGCCGCGCTCCATGTCGGCATCCTCGTTCAGGTCAATCTCGTCGTAAACGGCCTTCACGTCGGTCGTCTCGCTCATGCGTTTCATGAACAGCAGGCAGGCGCAAACCAGTCCCACCTCGATGGCAACGGTCAGGTCGAAGATGATGGTCAGCAGGAAGGTCAGCAGCAGCACGGTGATGTCGCTCTTGGGGTTGCGCATCAGTGCCAGGAACGAGCGCCAGCCGCTCATGCCGTAGCTCACCACCACCAATACGCCGGCCAGACAAGCCATTGGGATATAGGCAGCCAGCGGCATCAGGAAGAGGAAGATGAGCAGCAGCACTACGGCGTGTATGATGCCGGCAATAGGTGTGCGTCCGCCGTTGTTGATATTCGTCATTGTGCGGGCAATGGCGCCTGTAGCGGGAATGCCGCCGAAGAGCGGTGTCACCAGGTTGGCAATGCCCTGTCCGATAAGTTCTGTGTTTGAGTTGTGATGGTCACCGATTACACCATCGGCTACTGTTGCCGACAGCAGACTCTCGATGGCTCCCAGCACGGCAATGGTCAGTGCCGGAGCCACCAGGCTCTTGATGGTCTCCCAGTTGATGTCGGGCAGCGTGATGAAGCTGATGCTGGCGCTGATGTTGTCGAACCGGTCGCCAATGGTCTCTACCGATGTTACGCCGGCATATTTCTTCAGCAGCAGCACGGCGACGGTCATCACGATGATGGCAATCAGCGAACCCGGTATGCGCTTGCTCAGCTTCGGCGCTGTGGCAATGATAGCCACGCTCGTCAGTCCCACGCCTGCGCTCCAGGGGTCAATGTGCGTCAGGTTTTGTGTGTAGGCAATCCATTTCTCAATGAAGTCGCCCGGCACGCCGCCTTCTATCTGCATGCCCAGCAGGTCTTTTATCTGCGTGGAGAAGATGGTCACGGCGATACCGCTGGTAAATCCCACGATGATGGGGTAGGGTATGTACTTGATGATGGTGCCCAGCCTGAGCAGTCCGAAAATGATCAGGAAGACGCCGGCCATCAGCGTGGCTATCAGCAATCCGCTGAAGTTGTATTGACTGATGATGCCTGCCACAATTACAATGAATGCGCCTGTGGGACCGCCTATCTGCACCTTGCTGCCTCCAAAGGCCGAGATGACGAATCCGGCTAAGATGGCAGTGATGATACCTTGTTCGGGTGTCACACCGCTGGCTATACCGAAGGCGATGGCCAGGGGCAGTGCGACGATGCCCACGATGATGCCTGCCATCACGTCGGTCATCAGCGTCTGTCTGTTGTAGTTCTTCAGTGCCGAAAACATCTTCGGCTTAAAATCTAATGTCTTCACGTCTTTATCTTTTTAACCTTTCAACCTTTTAACTCTTTAACCTTTCATTTTCCGCCTGCAAAGTTATGCAATTAATATAAGAAAATGGGGTTGTGCGCGATAACAATCGCTTTGCACACCCCATTTTCTTGATATTCCGCAAATGAATGAGCGTCGGCACCTGTCATTTTGTGACGCGCAGCCAGTCGGCATCCAGCCATCCGCGGTCGGCCTTCTGGTTGGTCTCGGCAGCAATGAATCCGAACTTTGCCCCAATCCATTTGCCCTGTTTCATCTGGAACTCGGTGCCGCAGTCAGTAAACTGCTTGCCGTTCAGGCTGTAGGAGAACGTGACGAGGGGATTGCCGCCGTGAGGCTGGCCGGCTTGTGCGTTCCTGACGCGCAGCCGCAGGTAGATGTCCTCGTGGATGCCCGGCTTGTAGTCGGTCTTGTCGACGGCTGTCGGTTTCAGCGTGGCTATCACCTGCTCCGTCTGTGGCTTGCCTTTGTCGGCCTGGAGGCAGGTCGTCTGTATGAGCTGGAACGCGCTGCCCACGCGCTTCACCACCAGTGCCGAGTAGTCGAGCCCCATCATAATAAGTCCGCCAAACTGTCCGTCGGCCTTCGAGGTGAGGCGCACCTTGGTGGTGACGGTAAACGTGTCGGCCGGTGTCTTCTGCAGCAGCAGGTTGGGCACCTCCCAGAAGTTCTTCCAGTTCTCAGACAGTTTATAGGTGTAGATGCGCATGGTGCCGAAAGCCGTGGGCGCGCCGAACTTCTCGTCGTAGTTGGCATGCCACTGCCACTGCTTGCCCAGCGTGGGCGTATTGAACTCGTCGCTCTCGGCAGGATTATTGGTTTGAGTTTTGAGATTTGAGAATTGAGGTTTCTTAGAGGTGGTCACGGGCGCGCCGTTCTTACCCATCATAGGCCAGCCGGTGCTCCAGTCGACGGGGTTCAGGTGCACCACGCGGCCGTAGGCCTCCTTGTCCTGGAAATGCAGAAACCAGTCCTCGCCGTATTTCGTGTGCACCCAGCCGCCCTGATGTGGGCCGTTGACGGCCGTCTTGCCCTGTGCCAGCACGATTTTGTGCTCGTAGGGACCAAAGGGCGACCGTGAGCGCATGGCCAGCTGGAAACCCGTGGGCACGCCGCCTGCCGGACACATGATCCAGTACCAGCCGTCGCGCTTATAGAACTTCGGGCCTTCGCAGGTGCGGTTCTCCGTGCCGTTGCCGTCGAACACGATGACGGGCTGACCGATGGGCCGCAGGCCGTCGGCCGACAGTTCGCGCACGGTGAGCACCGATGCATACTTGGCACGCGAGTTGGCCCAGCCGTTCACCAGATAGCAGCGGCCGCCTGATGTCTGGCCGTCGCTGTCGTCGACCCACAGCGGACAGGTGTCAATATACCCCTCGCCGCGAATCACGCAGTGGGGCTTTGTCCACTGCCCGGCAGGGTCGCCGTCTGTGGTCCTCACCATAAACACACCATAGTCTGGGTCGCCCCAGTAGATATAGTACTGACCGGCATGATAGCGTATGGAGGGGGCCCATACGCCGTTGCCGTGCTGCGGTGTGGCAAAGTGCTGCAGCAGGGAGTCGCAGCCCTCGTAGAGGTTGCCGATGGCATAGTTCACTATCTGCCAGTTCACCAGGTCGCGCGAGTGCAGGATGGGCAGTCCGGGCGTGCACTGGAACGACGAGGCCGTCATGTAATAGTCCTCGCCGCTGGGACCCACGCAGACGTCGGGGTCGGAATAGTCGGCATTAATTACAGGATTAGTGTAGGTGCCGTCGCCATTGTCGGGCACCCACACCTCCGATTGGTATTGTGCGCTGGCTGTCAACGCTGTCAGCGCGAGGAGCGAAAAGAGGGTTTTCCTCATTTCACCACCATCTTCTTTCCGTTCTTGATAATGATACCCTTGTACTGGTCAGCAACCTTCTGACCACCCAGGTTGTAGGCAGGACCGTCCTGAACATCGGCATTGATGGTCTTCACGGCAGCATCGTCGCCAGACACCAGTTCGAAAGCGTAGAAGTTAAGGCTTCCTGTAGGATAGGTGATGCTCACCTCGCCAGCCTTAACGGCAACAGCGATGACGGGATAGACGTTGGTCTCCTTAGTGGGGTCATTCTCATCCAGACCAGCCACCTTGATGGCATCAGACTCTTGGACGACCTTGTTGTAGAGTTCTTCCTCTCCCTGAGTCAGAATAAGATTGCGGTCGGTAGCGCTATTGCTACCCGTGCGAACGCAAATCTTCAGCGTGCCGTCAGTGGGGATGATAGCAGTTAGGTTGTTCTTCGACGAGGACTTGCCGCCCGACTTCAGGCGTGCGGCGAACTTCTCCTGTGCTTCTGCTGTTCCGAAATAGCAGCTGTTGGCATCGACTGCCAACTTGCTGTCAGTGTCGACATAGGTGATTTTGAAATCTCCAGAGACAAACCCCTCTGCAGGTTTCTCGCCAACGGTGAATGTGATTTTCTGTGCCTGGGCACCAACAGCCATCATAGCAACGGCGAAAAGCGTAAATAATTTCTTCATAAGCGAATTTGTTTGTTAATGAATAATAGTTGAGTTAGTCTCGGTAATTTGGTTGCAAAGTTAGGGATTATTTTTGAATTAACACAAAAAAATCGGAAATAATTGTCCTTTTACCAATTAAAATCCTTACCTTTGTACCCGAAAACCAAGTTGAGGCTATACATTATTTATATATTACAACTAAAACTAACAGCTTATGAAGAAACAATTACTCAGACTGGGCATGCTATGCCTGATGCTCGTTGCAGCCGTGGTGACACGTGCAACTGACCCCGTGGTGCTGACCTGGGACTATACCTCGGAAGCACCCTCAGCCAATCCTGACAACGGACTCTACTACGAATCGAAGGTGAACGATGCCGTTGGCACCAATCAGGGCTTGAAAGGTGTCAAGCTGAATAGCAGCGGCTACTGCTTCTTTGCCAAGCCCGCTGTGGCCGGCAAACTGACGCTGAGCATCGGCAACAGAAAGTCGGCCAGCGCCTATGCCGTGAACGTGTACGCCTGCAACATTGCCAACGGCGAAGCCACCAAGGGCGACCTGATTGGCGAGGTGGCAGTGGATGCCAGTCCTGGCTCGGGCAGCATTGACATTGCCGCCGATGTGACGGGCATTTACATCGCTCGCAAGACCAGTGCCGAGGGCGTACTGTCGAAGATTGTGTTCAAGGAGACGGTGGCTCGCTCGTTTGTGGACTTCGAGATTACCAATGCTGAGATGTCTGGCGAGTTCGATGCCTCGAAACTGCCTGCCGGCGTGACCTTCGACGGCACCAAGCGCGGTGACAGTCACGGCTATGGCAACGTGACGCTGACGGTGCCCGTCGACGGCACGGTGAAGTTCACCATTGGTGGTTGCCAGTATGCCAACCCAGCCACTTGTAAGGTGACCAACGCTGCAGGCGAGTTGCTGGCAGAGCCCAACCTGAAGACCGCCAAATGCTACCATCAGGACGCTTCGGCTGTCACCTATATCTATGTGGGCGGCCCCACCACGCTGACCTTCTCGAATATCGCCTACCTGCCTTACTTCAAGGCCGAGGCCACCGAGGTGCAGGAGGCTGTCATCACCTATAAGGATCAGAACGACAAGGTGCTGGGCACAAAGACCGTCTACGAGGGCGACCCGATGGGCGACATCCCCTACGGCGAGTCCGACCTGACCATTCCCGACGGACAGCGCTTCCGCGGTTGGTTCTATGCCTCCGAGATAAAGGTGAAGTCCACCGACCTCGTCACAGGCAACGTAACGGTGAAGGCCAAAGTGACTGCTATTGAGTCGGTTGAGGAGGGCAGTGTGCAGACCTACGACCTGACGCAGGCAACCTTCTATCCCGAGGACCACGAGACGTGCAGCGTCACTGGCGGCGAATACTACAATAACCACGGATTCACGTTCAATGCAGGTGGTACGCTCACTGTCGATGTGGCAGGCAAGGCCCAGATTGTGTTGATGCTCTGTGCCTATGGCAATGGCACCACCATCACGGTGACCGATGCCGAAGGCAACGTGATTAAGGACGATGTGCCCGCCAAGGCCGAGACCGACGGCGGTGTGACTACCTTGAACTATGACGGACCTGCTACCACGCTCACCCTCACCTTTGCCGCCCAGACCTATCTGCACCAGGTGAAGGTGTATAACGTGACCGAGTTCCTTACCAAGGATGCCTCGGGCTACTATATCGTTCCTGCCGGTGATGCAGCTGGTCTGCTGCTGGCCATCAATGCCGCTAACGCTGAAGAGGGCGCCAAGATATTCCTGCCCAACGGCACCTACGACCTGGGCGAGACGGTAAAGACCGTAATCGCAGGTAAGAACGTGTCGCTCATCGGACAGAGTGCCGAGAAGACCATCATCGTCAACCGCCCGCCGACCTCTGCAGAAGGTCTGGGCTCCGCCGACCTGCTTAACAACACCGGCGAGGGACTGTATATGCAGGATATCTCGCTGAAGAACGACTTTGCCTACGGCGGTAACGACGGACGCGCCGCCTCGCTCCACGACCAAGGCACGAAGACCATCTGCAAGAACGTGTTCCTGCTCTCACACCAGGATACCTACTATTCGCACAAGGTGGGCGGACTCTACTACTGGGAAGGCGGCGAGCTGCACGGCACCGTCGACTATCTGTGCGGCAACGGCAAGGTTTACTTCAACGACGTGAAGCTGGTGAACGAGGTGCGCAGCAGTGCCACTATCACCGCCAACTCTGAACTCTACGTGTTTAATAACTGCGTTGTGGAGAACAACGCCAACACCTATAACCTCGGTCGTGCTTGGAGCGACAATCCCGTCTGCGTCTACCTGAACACCACGCTGCTCGACGGCGGCTCCAAGCTTGTCGCCACACGCTGGAACCTGAGTGGCATCAACTGTGACTACAGCGTAGCCGGAGAGTATGGCACTAAGGATGCCAACGGCAACGATATCACCCCCGAGAAGAACGAGGTGACCTTCACCAAGCAGAACACGAAGCTGAACACCATCCTTGATGCCAGTGCCCTGCAGACCTATTCTATCCAGAATGTCCTGGGCGACTGGGCTGCCACTGCTCAGCAGGCTTGCAAGCAGCTCGATGCACCCGTCGATGCCAAGTACGAGAATGGCAAGGTGACCTTCGGTCTCACGGACAACGGCATGACAGGTTGCGCCCTGTTCAAGAACGGCGAGTTTGTGGGCATCTCCATCGATGGCACCTTCGACAACATCACCATCGATCCCGCTCAGGATGCACTGACCATCCGCACGGCTAACCAGAGGGGCGGCTTCGGTCCCGAGGCACTCGTGGAAGGCACTGCCACCGGACTGAAGACCGTGCAGACGGCAGCCCGCGTCGATGTCATCTACAACCTGCAGGGCATCCGCGTGCAGAAGGCTCGGAAGGGTCTCTACATCATCAATGGCAAGAAGGTTGTGAAGTAAAGTCAGACTCCGTTTTACCTGAAATACGGGAGCAGAACAGCCGTGTCTGCTCCCGTATTTTAGTGTTTTTTTACCTTAATTACAAAATAAATCGGAAAAACTTCGTTAATCTCAATAAAATTGCTTAAATTTGCACACGCTAACTAAAATAGCTAAAACATCTCAAACTATTAATTTATAAACAACTTATTATGTCAAAACAGTTAAAGAGTATCAGAGCGACGCTTGTCTTTGCCCTCCTGCTTTTCGTGGGCTCAATTCAGGCGCAGACCATCAAGGTCAATGTGAAGGACTCGAGCGGTGAGCCGATCATCGGTGCCAGTGTCTTGGAGAAAGGCACCACCAATGGCGGTGTGACCGACTTCGACGGTAATGTAACAATCAAGTCGACTGGTAAGCCCCTTTCCGTTTCGTATATCGGAATGAAGGCACAGACCGTCGATGTGAAAGGCAAGACGAGCATCAGCGTCACCCTGCAGGACGACAACACCATGCTGAACGACGTGGTGGTCATCGGCTACGGCTCGGTGAAGAAGAAGGACATCACCGGCTCGGTGGCTACCATCAGTGCTGAGGCCATCACCGCCGTGCCTGTGGCTAATGCCTCGGAGGCCCTGACGGGTAAGATGGCTGGTGTGCAGGTGACCACTACTGAAGGTTCGCCCGATGCCGATGTGACCATCCGCGTGCGCGGTGGCGGTTCTATCACCCAGTCCAACGAGCCTCTCTACATCGTTGACGGCTTCCCCGTGGAGAGCATCAGCGACATCTCGCCCAACGACATCGAGGACATCACCGTGCTGAAGGACGCTTCGTCGACTGCCATCTACGGTAGCCGCGGTGCCAACGGCGTTATCCTCGTCACTACCAAGGGCGGCAAGGAAGGCAAGACCAGCGTGAGCTACAACGTCTACTACTCGTGGAAGAAGATGGCCAAGAAGTACGATGTGCTCTCGGCACGCGACTACGCCACCTGGCAGTACGAGCTCTACAAGCTGCGCGGCAAGGAGGAGAACTACGCTGAGTATTTCGGCGCGTTCGAGGATCTCGACATGTACGACAACGTGGCTACTAACGACTGGCAGGACCAGGCTTACGGCCGTGTGGGACACACCTTTAACCACAACCTGAACATCAACGGTGGCAGCGAGAGCATCAAGTATTCTTTTAGCTATGCACACATCGACGACAAGGCCATCATGGAAGGCTCGAACTTCAAGCGCGACAACCTCTCGCTGAAGTTGAACCACAAGCCTCACAAGAAGGTGTCGCTCGACTTCACCACCCGCTTCTCGCGTACAAAGATTGATGGTGCCGGTGCCAACGAGCAGTCCAGCTCCTACAACACCGATAAGCGCCTCCGTCTGGCTGTGCAGTACGCTCCCTTCCCTGTAAGCGGACTGACTGGCGACTTTGAGGATACCGATGCTGGCAGCAGCTTCATCAGCCCGCTGACCTCTATCAAGGACAACGACAAGCGCCAGGAGCGCATGCAGCTGAACATGGGTGCTGCCTTCACTTGGGAGGTCTACAAGAACCTGAAGTTCAAGTCGGAGGTGGGTTATGACTACTACCGTGCTGACAACAAGATTTACTACGGCACCTCTACCTATTATGTACAGAACGTGCCTAAGGGCGACAATCAGGGCTTGCCCGCCATCACACTGACCAAACAGTATCGTACCAAGATTCGCAATACCAATACCTTGAACTACGACTTCAAGGAGCTCATCGGCAAGGACAGCAAGCACCACCTGAACGCCCTCGTCGGTCAGGAGTATGTGCAGCAGAAGAACGAATTGCTCACCAACACGGCTCACGGTTTCCCCACCACGTTCAGCGCTGAGGACTGCTGGAACCTGACCACACAGGGTGACCCCTACGAGATTACCGATTATTTCTCTCCCAACGACAACCTGCTCTCGTGGTTCACACGTTGGAACTACGACTTTGACAGCAAGTACCTGGTCAGCTTCACCTTCCGTGCCGATGGTAGCTCGAAGTTCACCGACGGCAACCGCTGGGGATACTTCCCCTCGGCCGCTCTGGCTTGGCGCATCTCCTCTGAGAAGTTCATGGAGGGCACGAAGAATTGGCTCGACGACTTGAAACTGCGTCTGAGCTACGGTACCGCCGGTAACAACAATATCCCCTCGGGCGTATCGCTCTCGCAGGAGTATGAAGCAAAAGCCACAACACATATTAATGGCTATACCAGCTATTGGGCTCCCTCTAAGACCATGTCGAACCCCGACTTGAAGTGGGAGACCACCATTACTCGCAACATCGGTCTCGACTACGTGCTGCTGGGCGGCAAGCTCAATGGTAACTTCGAGTTCTATTGGAACAATACCAAGGACCTGCTCATCCAGTTCCCCGTATCAGGTACAGGTTACGACTACCAGTACCGCAACATGGGTGAGACTCGCAACACCGGTTTCGAGGCCAGCATCACATGGAACGCCATCGATAAGAAGGACTACGGACTGAGCATCGGCGCCAATGTGTCCTTTAACAAGAATAAGGTGCTCGACCTGGGTTCGCTGGAGTCCATCAACAGCATCAACACCGGATGGGCTTCTACAGAAATCGACCAGGACTTCATCATCAAGGTGGGCGAGCCCATCGGACAGATTTACGGCTACGTGAGCGACGGCCGCTACGAGGTGAGCGACTTCGACATCGAGGCCTCGCAGGCCCAGGGCAAATGGGTGCTCAAGGACGGAGTGGCTGATGCCAGCGGCGTGCTGGGTCTGTCGGTGATGCCCGGTATGATGAAGCTGAAGGAGACCAAGGACGAGAAGACCGGCACCATCACCACGGCTGACCGCCAGATTATCGGCGACACCAACCCCTCGTGCATCGGTGGCTTCAACATCAATGCCCGTGCCTACGGCTTCGACCTGGCTGCCAACTTCAACTGGAGCCTTGGCAACGACGTGTACAACGCCAACAAGCTGCAGTACACTCAGTCGGGTAAGTACAGCAACTGGAACCTGATTGACGAGATGGAGGTGGGCAAGCGCTGGACCTATATCGATGCCAACGGCAACCTGCTCGACTACAATAATGCCGACCAGCTGGCTGCACTCAACGCCAGCACGTCGATGTGGTCGCCCTACACCTCTAAGTATATCCTGACCGACTATGGAGTGGAGAAGGCTTCTTTCCTGCGTCTGGCTACCCTGACGCTGGGCTACAGCCTGCCCAAGACCCTGCTTAAGAAGGTTTACATCAACTCGCTGCGCGTTTACGCTACCTGCTACAACGTATTCTGCATCACCAACTACAGCGGTAGCGACCCCGAAGTGTCGTCGGTACGCAAGACCAACCTCACCCCCGGTGTAGACTACTCGGCCTATCCCAAGAGCCGCCAGTTCGTGATTGGCTTGAACCTGAACTTCTAATCAAACAAATTAAACGACAACAGTTATGAACAACAATAAATTTCTTTTAGGCATCGCCACACTGGGCCTCGCCCTGGCTTCGTGCAGCGACCCCTTGGAGGCTCCCAATAAGTCGTCGATGAGCGAGGATGTCATCTTCTCTACAGAGGTGCTGGCCGATGCTGCTGTGATGGGCATTCACCAGTCGTTCTGCGAGCAGAACTCCTATCGCGGACGTTTCCACACCTATTTCGGCACCAACAACGATGCTGAAATATTCAACAACTATGGTGGCGTCAGCGACCCGTCTACGGACAAGGAGGCTTCGTTGGCCTGCTATTCGGCCAAAGTCGACAATACTTATATGAACGATGAAAAGAACGTATGGGCAAAACTCTATGAGGGCATCGAGCGTGCCAACAAGGCTATTGAGTCTATGGAGCAGTATGGTGGTATTGGCGACGAGAGCAATACCAACATGCGCCAGCTCTATGGTGAGTTGCTCACCCTGCGTGGTATGATTTACTTCGATTTGGTAAAAGCGTGGGGCGACGTGCCCTATCGTTTCAGCCCTATCACCTCAGAGACCATGTATCTGGCCAAGACCGACCGCGTGACGGTACTTGAAAAGGTGATGGATGACCTGCTGACAGCCGAGGATTATCTGGGCTGGCCCAATGAGAACAGCTACACCAAGTCGACCGAGCGTGTCAGCAAGTCGTTTGCCAAGGGTCTGCGTGCCCGCGTGGCGCTCTTCCTGGCTGGCTACTCGCAGTGGCCTGCTGCCGAGGGTGACCATCAGAACTCGGAACTGCGCTACAACCTGACCGACGCTGCTGAGCGTCAGGAGATGTACACCATCGCCCGCGACGAGTGCGCCAGCATCATCAACGCCGGCGTCAACACGCTGGGCACTTTCGAGGAGAACTTCCGCGCACTCTGCGAGGAGTCGTTCACCGCTGGTAAGGAGTCGCTCTTTGAGATTCCCTTCTCTGAGGGTCGTGGCCGCGTGTGCTGGACCTATGGCGTGAAGCATGGCGACAAAGACCAGTGGACACAACTGGCCAGTGGTGGCAAGGTGGGGCCTGCGCCCACGCTGTGGTACGACTTTGATCCCGAGGACAGCCGTCGCGACATTACCTGTATTCCCTACCAGTGGAAGGGTGGCGTGAAGATTATCAGTGGTGGCTCAGGTGGCGGATGGAGCTTTGGTAAGCTGCGCTACGAGTGGATGAAACGCGTGGTGACCTCTTCTAACGACGATGGTCTGAACTGGCAGGTGATGCGTCTGGCCGATATTTACATGATGGCTGCCGAGGCAGAGAACCAGCTCAATGGTCCCAGCAGCGCTGCTGCCTATCTGCGTCCCGTCATGGAGCGCGCCTATCCCGCAGCCAAGGTCAACTCACTCCTCTCTGCTGCCTCTTCGCAGAGCGCCTTCCAGCTGCTCATCGAGGACGAGCGTAAGTTTGAGTTTGCCGGTGAGGCCTTGCGTAAGGTCGACCTGATGCGCTGGGGCAAGCTCAGCAGCAAGCTCGCCGAGACCAAACAGAAGATGACCGACCTGGCTAACCGCACAGGCGACTATGCCGACTATCCCGAGAAGGTTTACTACAACGATGGTCTGGATGCCGCTTCCGACGATGCCGACGGTTTCACTCTCTACGGACTGGAAGCCGGACAGACCGATGCCGAGGGCAAGGCCGCCTATGCTAACAGCTCGCGCTGGTTCAGCTACGATGGTGATGCTACTGGCAGCAACGACTCCAAAATCAATGCCTACATCAACAACCTCTATCTCAACGACCCCAACAGCAAGATGTTCTGGCCCATCTGGAGATACTACATCACTGGCAGCAACGGCAAGCTTGTGAATGATTATGGCTATGGCGAATAACTCACCTATTTTAATATTTTGAATTATGAACAAGATAATGAATAAGATAACAATGGCCCTGGCCACCGGCCTCGCCCTTGCGGGGATGGCTGCTTGCTCAGGCCCTGACGATATCGTCAACACGGCGGATTACAACCGCCTGTTCAGTCCGTCGAACCTGGAGGCAAAGGTGCAGAGCACCACGGGCGTCAAGCTGACGTGGTTCTCTATCTCAGCTGCCGACCAGTATGACATCGAGATGTATGCCGATGATGAAGATATGACATTCAGCGGCACCCCTCTGACCTTCACCGCCACAGGTCTGGACCAGGCCGCACGCTCTGACTGCTCGTGGACACTGGCTCCCGGCACGTTGGAGGGTGAGACCACCTACTCCGTGCGTGTGAAAATTTCCGGTGACAGTAAGGAGTCAAAGTGGGCTGGCACCACTTTCGAGACTGGCACCGAGCAGATCTTCAACACCGTCCCCACCAGCGACATCGGCAAGACCTACGTCACGCTGACCTGGCCCGCAGGTATCGCTGTCACCACCATCACCGTGCAGAAGAGCGGCGAGGTCATCCAGACCCGCACACTCACTGCCGAGGAGATTGCTGCAGGCAGCGCCACCATCACCGACCTGAACGTGGAGAGCACCTACACCTTCTATATATATAATGGTGAGAAGCAGCGCGGTAAGATTCAGGTGCAGACCCTGCCCAACTACACGCCTGTGACTACTTGCACCGAACTCATCGATGCCATCGAGGCTGCCGAGGCCGGCGAGGTCATCATGCTCACAGAGAACATGGTCTACGACTTCACCGATGCTGCTGCTATGGGTAAGGAAGAGGCAGTGAAGTCAATCAAGATTGAGAAGGACATCGTGCTGAACACCAACAACGGTGCCACCATCAAGGGTGTCTACTTCCAACTCTATGGCGGTGCAAGCCTCGAGTTTGCCAACATCACACTCGACGGTAAGGACGGCTCTGGCGACCAGGCCTTCAACTATAAGGATGCCGGCAACTATGCCAAGCTGTACATCCACGATGCAGAAATCAAGAACTATACCAAGGGCTTCTTCTACATCAACGTGGCTGCTGTGATTGACGACATCACCATCGAGAACTGTCTCATCCACGACATCGAGTGCTCGGGCGGTGATATGTTCGACAGCCGTTCTGGTGGCTACAATGCCTTCAACCTGAAGAACACTACTGTCTACAACAGTGCACTGAAGCGCGACTTCATCCGTATGGACGATGCTTCAGGCAGCGTCAGCGCTACGCCGGTCATCACCGTTGATCACTGCACACTCTACGATGTGGGTAGCGGCGATGCCAACTACCGTCTGCTCTACGTGCGCTTTGCCGGTAACGTTATCAACTGGACCAACAACGTAGTGGCTAACACCAACCACAAGCGTGGCTTCTCCAACCAGAAGAACACGGCTATCCCAACGTTCAAGAACAACTTCTACTACAACACCGTGAACCTGGTGAGTGCAGGTGCTACTGCCGATGCAACCATCACGTTCTACGATACCGATGGTACCGAAGTGACGGGCGACACCTTCAAGGATGCTGCCAACGCTGACTTCACCATTGTCAACGAGAAGATTAAGGACAAGGAAGCTGGCGACCCGCGCTGGTTAAAGTAATGTGTAATTAATTATAATCCAATACTTTACGGGAGGATGTGCCTATTTGGTGCATCCTCCTTTTTTTGTCAAAATCTCTCCTTTACGAGTTTTATGCCTCCGCAATGCGAGTTTTATGCCTCCGCAATGCGAGTTTTATGCCTCCGCGATGCGAGTTTTATATGCGAGCGTTCCTCCGTGGAGCATAAAACGCGCCTCTCTGAGGCATAAAACTCGCCTCCGTGGAGCATAAAACTCGCCTCGCTGAGGCATAAAACTCAGAAGACGGGCAAATCAGGCATAATTCGCCGTGGCTTTTTCTGCGAAAAACTTGCTGTTTCGACACCTAATAGAGGGTCAGTCAGTATGCACTTTCGTGCACACCTTTGACGGCACGGCCACTGGGGTCATTCATACCTTTGAAGGCGGCATCCCATTCGAGGGCGATGGCTGTACTGCAGGCAACGGACGCTTCCGATGGGACGCTCTTGGCTGCAGAGTCAGAAGGAAAATGCTCGGCGAAGATGCTGCGGTAGTAGTATTCCTCTTTGTTCTTCGGCGGGTTGATGGGGAAACGCTCGGCGGCATGGGCCATCTGCTCGTCAGTTACCGCTGCCGTCGTTACGGCCTTCAGTGTGTCAATCCAGGAGTAGCCCACGCCATCGCTAAACTGCTCTTTCTGTCGCCAGGCAACTTCAGCGGGCAGCATGTCGGCAAAGGCTTCGCGTACAATGCGCTTCTCTATCCAGGCCCCCCCTACGGCCCCCGAGGGGGCTTCATTAGTTTCGTTAGCGGAAGGAACTATCGTGTCCCCCTCGGGGGACGAAAGGGGGGCTATCATTTTAGCTCTTGGATTGGTGCGCATGGCGACATCGAGGAATTCCTTGTCGAGGAAGGGCACACGTCCTTCCACGCCCCAGGCAGATAGGCTCTTGTTGGCACGCAGGCAGTCATAGAGATAGAGTTTTCCTAACTTGCGGACGGTCTCTTCGTGGAAGGCCTGAGCCGAAGGGGCTTTATGGAAGTAGAGGTAACCACCGAAAATCTCGTCGGCACCCTCACCGCTGAGCACCATCTTGATGCCCATTGACTTGATGACACGCGCCAACAGGTACATCGGCGTAGAGGCGCGGACAGTCGTGACATCGTAGGTCTCGATGAAATAGATGACGTCGCGGATGGCATCCAGTCCCTCCTGAATGGTGTAGTTGATCTCGTGGTGTACGGTACCAATATGGTCAGCCACCAGACGGGCCTTGGCCAAGTCAGGAGCACCCTTCAATCCTACGGCAAAGGAATGCAGACGGGGCCAGTAGGCGCGTGTCTTCGAATCGTCCTCAATGCGGTGCTCGCTGAACTTCTCGGCAAGGGCGGAGATGACGCTGGAGTCGAGACCGCCTGAGAGCAGTACGCCGTAGGGCACGTCGGACATCAGCTGGCGTTTGACGGCAGCGGTCAGTCCGTCGCGGATGGCCTCGACCGACGCGGGATTATCCTTCACAGCCTCATAGCTGAACCAATCTCGCTCGTAATAACGCTTCATACCGGGTTCCTTGCTCCAGTAATAATGGCCAGGCAGGAACGGCTCATACTTTTCGCACTGTCCTTCGAGAGCCTTCAACTCTGAGGCGACATACACGGTGCCATCGCTGTCGTAACCAATATAAAGAGGAATCACGCCGATGGGGTCGCGGGCTATCAGGAACTCGTCGCGCTCCTCGTCGTAGAGGACAAAGGCAAAGATGCCGTTAAGGTCTTCAAGGAAATCGATGCCCTTCTCGCGATAGAGCGCAAGAATAACCTCGCAGTCGCTGCCTGTCTGGAACTCGTACTGTCCTGCGTAACGACGACGAATCTCCTGATGATTGTATATCTCGCCGTTGACGGCCAATACCTGCTTGCGGTCTGGCGAGTACAACGGTTGTCCCCCACTTTCTGGGTCGACGATGCTTAGTCGCTCGTGAGCGAGGATGGCGCTGCCGCCACAGTATATGCCACTCCAGTCAGGTCCGCGATGGCGGATTTTCTGACTCATCTTCAACGCTTTCTGTCGCAGTTCCTGTGTCTGCTCTTTTACATTTAGTATAGCTACAATTCCACACATAATAATTCTATTTTATTGTTCTTTGTTTGCTGTCAATATAGTTCACGAACGCCTGGTTGCAGAGACGCGTACCGCCGGGCGTGGGGTAGTGGCCCGTAAAGTACCAGTCGCCAGGGTGGTTGGGGCAGGCATTATGCAGTCCCTCGATGCTTTGGAATACCAGTTCAATAGGAGCCTGCATACCTTTCGGACGCAGCATCTCTACGATTTTCGCATTGATTTCCTCGACGGTAAACGGATCGTAGAGAGCGCGGACATGATTCTCAGTCTGAGGGTCGCGCTTACAGGCCAAATAGACGTCTTTCACCAGTTGCCACATGCCTCGCTCCTCAACGAGGGCCATCGTGGCACGGAAGGCGCAGAACTCCTCAAGACGGGCCATGTCGATGCCGTAGTAGTCGGGATAGCGAATCTGGGGCGAGCTCGACACCATCACGATTTTCTTGGGATGCAGACGGTCGAGAATCTTGAAGATGCTCTCTCTTAAAGTGGTGC
>ERZ842401.3601-NODE-3601-length-19025-cov-7.070585_pt1 | contig 19025 bp, 19 predicted proteins | sample MGYA00521270_ERZ842401 | MGnify/ENA primary metagenome ERZ842401 (study PRJEB31892, sample SAMEA3878208) | bioreactor metagenome | biome: Moose rumen | place: Sweden | collected 2011-10 | study: EMG produced TPA metagenomics assembly of the PRJEB12797 data set... | reverse complement strand
TTAGTTTGAGTGCAGGTGGCGAGTCTGCACTTTGATATTTTTATGTTTCGGAATCTTCTGAGTCATTATCCTCTGGCATACGGTCAAGCTCCTCCGGATTTGTCATGTAGTAATCATCATCGTTTTCGTTTTCCGAAGATTCTTCAATGACAGATTCACTTTCCGAAGCAGGCGAGACTTCATCAGCAGTACCGTCGCTATCAGAGGAAGGCGATATTTCATCAGAGTCGCTATCCGAAGTAAGTGGTCCCTCAGACTTATCCATGCCCTTTATCTTCTCATACTTTTCATAAAGCTTTTCATGAGTGCTCCTCAGTACCTCAAGACGAGCATTTTCCGCTGCCTCGATTTCCTTTACACGTTCCTCCTCAAGAGCCTTGAGCTTGCGCACCAATCCGGCATTGCGGTTGTCATTCATCAGCAGCTCGAAATATTTCTTCAATTCCTCGGGCGTGATGTTGACCCCAAAAAACGGAGCCGCTGCGTCCCAGAGTGTATCCTTTAGCTCCCCGATGCGATTTTCCTCAGATGCAGCGATCACTTTGACCGCATCTTCATACCTCGCATGAGTCGCATTCAGATTATAACCGTCAACCTCGTACTTCCATGTGTTATAGTCACGTTTGTCCTTCCAATCGTTTATTGTTATCTTTCTTGGCATATAGTTTCCTTTCATATTTCATGGTTACAGTTTTGTTGTCGGCAGGCTGTTCCTTTGTATATTTCGGAACAGCAGAAAATAGTGCATAGTAATCACCCCATAAATGTTTCAGAACTTACCGTCTATGTCTTTTCTTAGGCAGAGTTTTCTTTTGCTCGGGCGGTTTCCTTTCTGGTGGGTAAATGTCGATGTTACGCTCCGCAGAAATTATACGCTCATAATCATCAGCACGATGTTCGTATAACTTGCGTTTGGAATCGTCCTTAGATGTGCTTGCTGAGTTCTTCATTTGAGCCGCAAACTTTCGAGCGTCCTCAATTTTCCGAATACCGTCAATTCGCATGACAGCAAGTGTCCGTATCAGCTTCTCGACCTCATACGGCTCAATATTCATACTCCGCAGCTTGACTATTTTATCCCATATCTGCTTTTCAAGATAATACATAGGCGGGTTGGTGAGTGTATCCAGTTCTTCAAGAATAATCTTTCGTTGCTCCGAGATCATGTTGTTCCAATCGTCAATAGTGATATTCTCTTTGGCTTCACGCACAAGCCTATCGACATAGCTCTCGCCGCTGAATATCTGAAAATACTCATTAACGATTGCCTTGTATTTGCGAACCTCGCCGCCCGTTGACGATAGCTGTTCATTAAGTTCTGTAAATTCGGACTTGTACTTTTCAAGCTGCTCCGTTAGAATAGAAGTATCTTCTTTCTTCTTGAAGTCGTGCTTCTTGATTACTGCAACGGCAGATTTGTCCTGCTCTTTCTTAGGAAACCTTCGCTGCATGATACCCATATCATCAAAATAATGGTTAGCGCTTTTGATCTCCGATTCGAGCGTAGTGATTCTATCTTTCAGTTCCTGCACTTGTTTCAGAATAGTGGCATACTTTTTCTCCGCTACACTCAACTTGTCCTCGGCATCGGAGATATTTTCGATCTTCTCCTGCACAAGAATTTCATACAGCCGCATGAATCTTCCACAAGTATTTTCGATACTAGAAGTATTTTTGTATGCGCCAGCCTTGACCTTAATACTTGTGGCGATAGAATAGAACGGCTCCACAAATTTTGCAAAAGAATTTTCCTTGTGCTCTGCGATACGTTTATTTATCCGCTCGGGCGTGTAGTTATCGCCCAACGTTTTGAGCCGGACATTTTTCTGCTGCCCGGGAGCCTTGACACAAATGTACTTACCGTCCTTGAACGTGTAGCCCTCCTGCTCCATGCGCAGCCGCAGGTCATCAAATCCATCGGCAGCGGTTATGAGTTCATCAATGCGCTCACGAATCTGTTGTTTCCACGATGTGCCGTTTCGGAGATGATTCCATTCATGATAGCCGCTGATGATAGGTTTTCGGACGTAGTTCTTACGATCAAATGGCTTGATACCGTACCGCTGACAAATCTCGTCCGACAGTCTCTTTATCTTTTTGAGCGAAGCCTTGTTGGAGTAGAAGTGCCTGCCTTTCAAATCATAGACGTTAATCTCGATGTGATTGTGAATCTTTCCGGTATCGTCATGAGTTGCGATGACAGCTTGAACGTCCTCGCCGAACATCTCACGAACTAAATCCAAACCTATCTTCTGCGCAGTCTCAATACTGATGTTGTCCTTCGGATCAAAAGACTGAATGTAGTGAATCAGCTTTACTTTCGCATACCCTTTCTTCGGCATTGGCTCGTTAAACTTCCGTCCGGCGTAATACTCGTAGATCTGCTTCATGTCAAGATAAGCATTGCGGGCATCGGGCATACAGTTCACCGACACGATATTCAGCCCGCCCTGCGTCTTAGCAGGGTCGCAGATATATCTTAGGCTGCGGTTCGGCGTAACATGGATATTTTTTGTTTTAATAAAAGGCAAAGGTGAGCATACTCCTCTCTCATTCTCTCATAGTCCTCGGCATAGATGTTATTTATCGTGTTAGCCTTTCGTGCGAGCTGGTTGATATTCGTACCTATCCTTGAAAGCTGTCGAGTCAATTCAGCTACATCAAAAAAATCCTGCGGTACAGAGTTGCCATTTAACGACATCTTCACAATGTACTTTGTTGTAGATAGATTCATGCGCTCAGCGTTCCGTTTTACAACCTCCCACTCATCGTCCTTGAACAGAACTTCTTTCCTTTGTCCTTTGCGTTTGTACTTCTTTTTCTGCTTTTGTACCTGTTCTTCCAATAAGCGTTCCTCCTTCGATTTTAGGGGTCTGGGTACTCCTAGCGAGCCGCTGTTCGTGGGCTGACGGCAGTCAGCCCTGCGCCGTCCGACGTCCGTCGGGCGGAACAGCGGGATTTTGTACGTACAGAATCTATGGCTCGCTAGTCATAGCAATAGATTTACCAATGATCAATCATTATGCTTATCCCGTATGGGCTGTCAATTTTACATCGGAATCCTCTCCTTAGCGTTTTAGGTACAAAATCATCAAAATGTACCTACTGGAATCGGTTCTGAACGAGGGTAAAAAGGAACGAAATCATCATTTTGTTCCGAAGGCATTTTGAAAATAAGGTCCAAGACTAAATCTTCTTACCAGCGTGCGCACATTTATCTGTAAGAATGTTTCGACCACTTCCGAACATGAACTTCACGAAGTTCACACTCCTGTTCCCCTCTGCAAGTAATATCATATCAGATTATTCACACGATGTCAATAGAAGTAAGACATACTCTCTATTTATCTTCGTTTTACTTCTATTTTTCTGAAAAACGGAGAAAAAAGTAGAAATTTAAAGAAAAACACTTCTTTTGCGGGTATGGAAAATTAATGTGAACTTTGTTTCCAAAATTTCGGGTTCATCTTTGTGTATTTTGACATGAGGAACAAAATCGGATTTTTGGACTTATGTACTTGAAAGCCGGAACGATTTCGTGTATAATAGGTAGAGGATAAAAACAAAAAAGCCGCTGCTTATACAAACAGCGGCGGGTGCGATTATTGGATCGGAGTGAAATAATCTTAATGAAATATTTGACTATTGTTGTGGACGGCATTTCATATTATGATGACAAATCAATCAACGCCATGCTCATATTTGGAACGATATTTCTTATGATGGGGATAGCTTGTCTGGTAGGACTGAAAAAGATCGGATTCAAAAAATATAGGGAAACGGAGCAGTACGAAGATCATGACAACATGGAGTATGACGAAGCTGCCGATGATTATGTTTACGGTGTCGGCATGAGAATTATATTTGCAGTGTTATCAGTGGTATTTATTATCGCTGCGGCAGGACTTTTTATCCGAGCCGCAACTGCGAACACAATGGAAGATTATAACGAGCGATATGGCGACGAGCAGATAGTTGTTTATCCCGCTGACAAGGAAAATGCTGAGAGCAAAATATCTTAACATCTATCTGGTAATAATTCGATCGATTAAGGAGAAAATCATGTTTGGATTCACAGCATTCTTTTACAAGAACAGAACGCTGATTGAGGGCGCAGGACAGTACAAGACTAATGAGATATTAACTGCATACTTGGAATACAGCTTCCCGGATTTGAAGGAGACCCTCGACAAATGCAAGGAGTACGAGCGCAGGCTGCATTACCCCGAGCGTGGGGAGGAAAACGAGGAGTTTGACGATGTGATTCAGCGAGCATTCATGTTTTATGACCAGCTCGATACGATAATCGAGGAGCTGCCGCCATACAACAAGCTGCAAGTCAAGCGCAACCGCCTGTACAATATCATGAACGAGCACAAGTATCTATTTCAAAATGATCTTGAAACTCATGATCCAAATTACTACCCACCCGATTTCTACGATCATTTCTACACGCCAAACTTTTACGACGATCTTGACGCCGATATGTACGACAGTGCGCTCCGGTTGGATCACGAGTTGGCAGAGATCACAAGAGACTACCGCACCTTTGTTGAGGACTGCATTCGGGTGAAAGATGTGTATGCCTCTTTTCTTGAAAAGCTCCATAATGGAAACGAGTACCTCAACGCAAAGGAGACCGCCGATCTCTATCGCTGCTTTCTCTCGGAGCAGGAGGGCAAGCTGATAACCTACATGAAGCTGGAGCCGTCCGGCACAATGTCCGAAACTTTTGTACCGTTGAACCTCGATGATGATTATGTTATGTACGAGAAATACAAATTCAGCACTATCGGAGGATTTCTGTACATTGACCTTTTCAAGGGACTGCAAAATCACTTCCTGCCCCGCAAGTGCAATATGTGCGGCAGGTACTTTTTGCTTGAAGCGACTGCGTACTCCGCGTTCTGCACTCGCCGTATCAAGGGACAGCGCAAGAAGACCTGCCGTGACCTCGGCAGCAGGAAAACGTATATGGATAAGGTCAACAGCGATCCGATATTGCTGACTTATACTAAGGCTTACAAGCAGCACTACGCCCGGTACTTGAAGAAGAAAATGACGCAGGCTCAGTTCAGGGAGTGGGCGGACTATGCGTTGGTGTTGAGACAGAAAGCTTATGATAAGGAACTATCATTTAAGGATTATGAGAATGAGATAAGGAAATAAGCAGCTACTACCATTCTATAGTTTCGATATGCTCATCGGACTTTTTTCTCATCTTGAACTGCAATCCGCTTTCTGTGGGAACAACTACTACCCAGTCATCAAAATAATTGAAGATCTTTCTATATTTATTGAACAGACCTTCATGAATCGGGTATTTATTTGAAAGAATATCATTTTTTATCTCGGAGATCGTTTCCGAAAATGAGTCATCTTTGAATGATATATTATCCGACAGAAACCTGAGGAAGTCATCGCTTGCATCAAGAAACTCTCCGAAAATATATGTTATCAGCTGTTTTTCTATCTCGTCACAGTAATCAAACTCAAAATTCTTCTCGTCAACGTTATCCGCAATATGTTCAAGCGGTATTTTTATTCTGAAAGGTCCGGGGATAACATAGTACCATATGTTGTCCGAGTCATAAAAATAACCGTAATCTATAAAAGCTATCTTGCTGAAAATACTGCGTTCGGTCTTGGCGAGCCAGAAAGGTTCTCCTGTCAGCCTGTGCGTCAGGTGCCACTTTTCTCCGCCCTTTTCGCTGCCGGGCTTTCCTATAAGCGTAGTCTGACCAAGCTCAAACAGTTGCTCGACCATTTCAGGTTCGGTATACCATAGAAGCAGGCGATAGCCTACATTCTTACAATACCCTCCGTTACCCGACCAGCCGTATTGAACGTAACCGCCGGGGATTCTTCTTGCTATTATTGATACATCTCCCATGATATTGTCTCCTTTCTCATCATCGGTGTTTAATGAATAGGTTCTCCGTGAGCAAATTGATAAAAGATAATATCTTCAATTTCGGGATCATGAAACCCTTTAGAAAAGCTGCCGCTTTCTAAAGTTTCCTTTCTTACTTTTCTTACTGCTTCTCTGCAATCGGCAAGAGCCCGGTCTAACTTTGTGCAGTTTTCAGCCGGCAGTTCATTCAATAGATCTACTACATTTTCGGGGTCAATATCAAAATAGCAGATCGCATTATAAAGAAAGTCCTCGGATACCTTGTTTTTATCCGTGATCCTTTCATACAGCTCATGAGCTTTAGTTTGTCTTTTAGTCATAATAATTCCTCCGTTCCAATAAATTTTGATCGTCATATATATTATCGTATAATTAGCTGTAAATGTCAAGAGATTTTCAGTTTTCATATATGATATGAAAACTGCGGAGCAGCCTAAACTGTTCCGCAGCTATGTACTATTTATTGATAAGCGGCTTGTTTTCTCTCAGGCTGTTCTTAACCTCAGCCGCAACATCATATATGACGTTTTTTTCATATAAGCTGCAATCAGCTATCAGCTTCAGAATGTCCTCATCGTTTTCGCTGCTGCAAACAGAATAGCCGCCTAAAACAAGATGATCTAATGACACTCTGAAAACCGCTGCTATCTTTACAGCCGATTCAAGGCTGACGGCTTTTCTTCCCGTTTCAATAAAGCTTATGTACTGCACCGACAGTTCGGAAAATTCAGCAAGCTCCGCCTGTGTCAGGCCTGCGCTGAGCCTGAGCTTTCTCACACGGCAGCCAATGCTGTATTTGTTTATCGCCATACTCATCACTCTCACCTCCGTCCTTTGGAGGTGTTTTCTGTATATGATCATTTTCTGAAAACTATAACCAATGGTAGATTTTTATACCTGTGGTTATTTGTTTTCATGGATAAAATAATATATAATCGAATGTAAGAGGTGATGAATATGTCCGCAAGACCGGAACTTGAACAGGAAAAGGAAAAAGTCCGTCAGCGATACAAAGGGACGGACGCAGAGCTGCTTGAAGTAAAGCCCGGAGAAAAGCACTGCGATTTTTATGATGATGTGAAACGGCGAGTCGGGGTATATGTAAGAGTATCTACCGATAATTTACAGCAGACAAGCTCTTATGAACTCCAAAAAAACTACTACGAGGAAAAGGTCAGGCAAAATGACAACTGGACGCTCGTGGATATCTATGCCGACGAGGGTATCTCCGGAACATCTTTGAGGCATCGTGATGAGTTCAACCGAATGATAGAGGACTGCATGGCAGGCAAGCTCGATCTTATCATTACCAAGAGCGTATCCAGATTTGCAAGAAATATCGTTGACTGTATAAGCATCGTAAGGAAGCTTTCGGCGCTTAAAGATCCGGTGGGAGTTTTCTTTGAAACGGAGAACATCTACACTCTTAACGATAATACTGAAATGAGCCTTAGCTTTACTGCAACTATGGCGCAGGAGGAATCGCATATAAAAAGCTCCATCATGAATGCTTCCATAGAAATGCGGTTTGGAAGAGGTATAGTGCTTACGCCTGTGCTTCTTGGGTACGATCATGACGAGGACGGCAAGCTTACAATAAATGAAAGCGAAGCCCGCACTGTCAGGCTGATATTCTTTATGTATCTCTACGGGTATTCCTGTCAGGATATAGCTGCCAGCCTTACAAAGCTCGGCAGAACTACAAAAAAGGGCAACACCAAATGGAGTGCCGGAAGCGTCCTTGAGATCCTGAAAAATGAAAGGCACTGCGGAGAGATACTTACAAGAAAAACATATACCCCCAGCTATCTTGACCACAGATCCAGAAAGAACAGAGGCGAAAGGGCGCAGTACAGATGGAAAGGCGAGCATGAGCCTATAATCTCTAAGGACGACTTTATTGCTGTGCAGCACCTTATCAGTAACGCCAAATACGGTAACAAGGGTATCCTCCCCGAATTGCAGATAATAACCGAAGGTGCATTTAAGGGCTTCACAACGATAAATCCAAGATGGTCGGGATTTAAGGCAAAGGATTATACGTTTCTCGCTCAAAGTGTCTGTGAAGATATAAGTCAAGCAAAAAAAACGGAGGTCACAGCTATGGACGGAGAATTTGATTACAGAGGCTTTGAGATCGCAAGGTCACAGTTTTTCAACAACAGCGATAAGCTCAGCATGACGCTTTCTGTTGAGGGGATCTGCTTCTCATCGGCTTGTATAAAAAAGCTCGATAATACGCAAGGTGTTGAGCTGCTCATACACCCGCTGAAAAAAATGCTGCTTGTCAGGAAGTCGGAAATTAAAAACAGAAACGCCGTCAAATGGTGCAGGCTTTCGGAGGACGGGAGATATATCCCGGTCATTGTCAGCGGTGCGGCATTTCTGCCTACTGTTTATGAACTCTTATCATGGGACATCAGATATAAGTACAGAGTAAGAGGGACACGCCGCAGTTATGATGGTCAAGACATTCTTATTTTCGATCTTACAGAAACGGAGATGTATATAACTCAGTTTGAGGACGAAAAAATGAGTCCTCTGTCATCTGCCGGAAAAATACCCGTTGCCTGCCCTGCCGACTGGGCAGAAAGCTTTGGAAAGAAATACTATTGCACAGACATCAATGCAGAACACTCTGATGAGCCGGAGGGAGAGAATTCCAAGCAGATAATCACTTTCGAGCAGTATCACGACCTGAATGTGACAAATCATGAGCAGGCGGCAGATAAAATACATTCGTTGCTTGAGGATATGAAGAAGGAGTCTCATAATGGATAGCGATATGCAGATAACAATATTCAACGATAATGAAAACACAGCTGGGCCTTATGAAGCTGATGATTTTACTTATGACGGCTTTCAGGTCGTTCGCAGTGAGTTCTTTTCTCATATTAACGAGCCGTCGGTCACGTTCAATAACAATAAGGTTTCCTTGAATACAGCGAGTATAAAAAGGCTGCCGGAGGTAAGCTATGTGCAGTTTCTTGTGAATCCCGACACACAAAAGCTCGCTGTAAGAGCCTGTGATGAAGATGACAAGGATTCTTTCAGATGGTGCAATGAAAAACGCAAGCCGAGACAGATAACCTGTAAAATATTCTTTGCTATGATAGCCGACCTCATGGGCTGGGAACCTGTTCACAGATACAAGCTGCTTGGGAATGTAATACGTCCCGGAGATGATAAAATAATACTGTTTGATCTTAGATCAGCAGAGGTTTATTGCAGGATAATTAAGGACGGTGAAAAGCCCCGAAACAGCCGCACTCCTGTTCTGCCCGATGACTGGAAGAACAGCTTCGGGATACCCTATGAGGAACACAAGAGACTTAAATATGTGAACATAATAGACGGCTTTACAGTATTCAGCATTGAGAATAACAGCAGAACAGCAAGCCCGGAGGAGGGTCATATAAATGATAACAAAGAAGACGCCGATAATAAAAGCGGGTATAGTAATTGATATACCCAAATCAAGGATACGGGTGCATAAGAGGACTATCCATTCTATGGGCGACCCCGGCTTTGTGCAGCTGCTTATGTATGAGAAAAGAGCATGGGGAGAATACATGGTATTGGATTACCGTATTCAAAGCGACGGTCGAAACTCACTTACGAAACATCTTGTAATCCAACAGGGGAAACATATTTCATATCAGAGACATTCTCATAGATCCGAGATATGGATCGTGTTGGACGGAAATGGCAAATTAATCATTGATGGGATAACCAGATCAATCAAACGTGGGGATACTGCTTATATCACTCCAGGCATGAAACACGCAGTTGAAGCTGAAACAGAGTTACATATTATTGAAGTTCAGATTGGTGATGAATTAACAGAAGATGATATTGAGAGATTAGAGTGGAATTGGTAAAAATCTTATTCAAGAAGGAGCAAGTATGAATAAACAGTTTATAAAAGGTTACGAAAGATTTACCCCCATAAATACTCTTTTTTTCCGTTCCTTATTAGGGCATTAAGAAATCATGAGTTACGATATATTTATTGGGGAAGAATAAAATCTAATAGTAGAAATCCTATAATGAGAAAAGTAGCATCACTATTATTACGAAGATATAGAAGACGGTATGGACTCGAACTTAATTTCAATAGCGTTGGATCAGGAATACGTCTTATTCATCCATGGTCAATAACCATGAATGATAATGCAATTATAGGGGAGAATGTAACTTTATTTAAAGGCACTACAATAGGAGTTATTGAACATGGAGCAAAGAAAGGCAATCCTACGATTGGTAATAATGTGAAAGTTTACGCAAACGCAACGATTTGTGGAAATATTCGTGTCGGAAATGATGTGACTATTGCAGCTGGTAGTTTTGTGAATTTTAATGTTCCGGATGGAGCAACAGTGGTTGGAAATCCGGGTGTGATACATAAAAAGAAACAATAAAAGTAACTATTGATATACATCTGACAATAGTTACTAATGAACACATCAGAAGTTATTGAACATGGAGTTAAGAAAGGCGATTCTACTATTGGTAAAAACGTGATGGTTTACGCAAATGCAATGATTTGTGAATATTTCTATGTTCCAGATGAAGAAACAGTTGTTGTGAATCCATACTATACATTATAAAAACATAGAGTATGAGTTAATTAAATTAAAAAGGTGTAAAAATGAGAAGATTAACTATAAAAGAAATTAGAAGCGTTCAAATTGCTACATTAGACTATTTTGATGATTTTTGTAAAGATAATAAATTAAGATATTCCTTATGTGGAGGAACCTTGCTAGGTGCAGTTAGGCATAGTGGTTATATTCCTTGGGATGATGATATAGATGTTATGATGCCAAGATCAGATTATATGAGGCTTATTTCTAAAAGAAAAACTTTTAATAATGAACGGTATAAAATTTGTGATCCGATAAATGACGGAAAAAAACATTATCCTTATACATATGCTAAAATATGCGATATTACCACTAGATTAATTGAGAAACCAAGTACTGATAGGGTTGAATATAGTGTTTATATAGATGTATTTCCTATTGATGGTTTGCCTAAGAAAAATCTGTGTTTCTACTATAAATTTATGAAACTATTCAGTCTATCATACCTAGCACTTGCACTTTCAAAGTATAAGAAAAAAATAAAGAGCTGGAAAAAGCCTATTTGGATAATTATGTATGGCATATCTAAAATATTAAATCCTTCTTATCTAGCCTTCATCATTGAAAAAATAGCATCAAAACACGATTATGATAAATCCGTTTTAGTAGGAAATGTTACATCAGGCTATGGACTAAAAGAAGTAAATAAACATATGGAATACAATGGAGAATTAACTTTTGAAGGAAGGAATTATAGTATCATTAATGAATATGATGCATATCTAAAAAATTTATATGGAGATTATATGAAATTACCTCCAAAAGAAAAGCAAATTCGACATGATATTATTGCTTATTGGAGATGATATCAATTATTTGATTAATGCCGTGTATTTATTAGATATTGTAAATATATATCAACATAATAAATTGTATAAAATGGCAAAGTATTATTAACTAATTAGTTAGTAGAAAGGAAAGTAGAACATGAGTAAAATATCAGCATCTATGATGTGCTCCGAACTGATAGACTTAAAAGAAACAATAGCTGTTTTTGAAGATAAGAAAATAGATTATCTTCATATTGACGTAATGGACGGAGAGTTTGTTCCTAATTTTGGATTAGGAGTTGACTATATAAGAGGACTTAGAAAACTGACCGATATACCTCTAGACCTTCATTTAATGATACGTGATCCGGAATATAAATTACAGTGGATAGGAATAAAAGAGACCGACATAGTTTCTATCCATTATGAGAGTACATTCCAGGTTCAAAGAGTACTTGATTGGCTCAAACCTTTTGGCTGTAAGAGATTTTTAGCAATAAACCCTGCTACTCCAATTTACGTGTTAGAGGAAGTTCTCGATTATATTGATGGAATCAATCTGCTGATGGTTAATCCCGGATTTGCAGGACAGAAAATCGTTCCCAGTACATTGAAAAAGGCAGAGCGTGTCAAAAAGTTCCTGGAAACTAACAATATGGATAATATAGAAATTGAAGTTGATGGAAACATCACTCCTGAGAACGGTGCTAAACTTAAGAAAATTGGTGCCGGAATATTTGTCGCTGGAACATCAAGCATTTTTCACGGTTCAGTAGATGAATATGCAAAGAATATTGACAGCTTTAGAGAAGCCATAAAATAAAGGAGCTAATAATGTCACATTTAAAAAACGCAACCCTAATGATAACCGGCGGCACCGGAAGCTTCGGCAATGCCGTCCTCAACCGCTTTTTGAAAACCGACATCGGTGAAATCAGAATATTCAGCCGTGACGAAAAAAAGCAGGACGATATGCGTCACCACTTTCAGGCAACTATGCCGGAAGTCGCTGACAAGATCAAGTTCTACATAGGCGATGTTCGCAGTCTGGAGTCCGTTCGTGGAGCAATGCAGGGTGTTGATTACATATTCCATGCGGCAGCTCTCAAACAAGTCCCGTCCTGCGAGTTCTTCCCAATGGAGGCTGTTCGCACCAATGTTATCGGCACAGATAATGTCCTGACCGCCGCAATCGAAGCTGGTGTCAAGAGCGTTATCTGCCTTTCGACCGACAAAGCAGCCTACCCGATCAATGCAATGGGCATCTCCAAGTCTCTTGAAGAAAAAGTCGCTATCGCAAAGTCAAGAACATCGGGCAGCACCAAGATTTGTTGCACCCGTTATGGCAATGTTATGTGCAGCCGTGGCTCAGTTATTCCGCTTTGGATAGATCAGATTCAGAATGGACAACCTATCACTTTGACCGAGCCTAAAATGACCCGTTTTATTATGTCTCTTGAAGAAGCTGTTGATCTCGTTCTGTTTGCTTTTGAGAACGGCGAGAATGGCGATCTGTTGATCCAGAAGGCTCCTGCCTGCACCATTCAGACTCAGGCTGAGGCTGTTTGTGAGCTGTTCGGCGGCAAGAAAGAGGACATCAAGGTCATTGGTATTCGTCACGGTGAGAAGATGTACGAAACTCTGCTCACCAACGAGGAGTGTGCTAAGGCTGTTGATATGGGCAACTTCTATCGTGTTCCTGCCGATAATCGTGGTCTGAATTATGATAAGTATTTCAAGGAGGGCGATGAAAAGCGTGTCACGCTTTCCGAATTCAACTCCAATAATACAAGAATTTTGAATGTTGAAGAAACGAAAGCAAAGATCGCTTCACTCGCCTACATTCAGGAACGCCTTGCGGAAATGGGGTTGAAGTAATGAAAATTCTTGTAACAGGAGCAAAGGGCTTTGCAGGCAGAAACCTTGTCGAGAACCTTAAAAATATCCGTGACGGCAAGAATAAGACTCGCCCGAATATTCAGATCGAAGAAATATTTGAGTACGATATTGAAACGGACAAGTCTCTCCTCGATGAATACTGCGCTCAGGCTGATTTTGTTTTTAATCTTGCAGGAGTAAACCGTCCGAAGGATAACAGCGAGTTCATGTCCGGCAATTTCGGCTTTGCAAGTGAGCTGCTTGATCTGCTCAAAAAGCATAATAATAGATGCCCTGTGATGCTGTCCTCATCCTTGCAGGCAACACTTATCGGTCGCTATGACGGTGAGTACGGCAGAAGCAAACTGGCAGGAGAAAACCTTTTCTTTGACTATGCAAAGGAAACGAGTGCAAAAGTCTATGTTTACCGTTTTCCGAATCTGTTCGGCAAGTGGTGCAGACCTAATTATAACAGCGCTGTTGCGACTTTCTGCAATAATATCGCTAACGATCTGCCGATTCAGGTTAATGACAGAAGCACAGAGCTGACATTGCTATATATTGATGATCTCGTTGAGGAAATGTTGAATTGCTTAGAGGGTAAACCTAACCGCTGTAATTATGATGGTTTAGAGATTCAGAGAAGCTATGGCGGTAAATTCTGCTATGCACCTTTTGCTCATAAAGTAACGCTCGGTGAGATCGTTGACTTGCTTGAATCATTTAAGGCACAGCCTGAAACACTTGTTATGCCCGAAATCCCCCATGATAGCTTTGCAAAAAAGCTTTATTCAACATATCTGAGCTATCTCCCGAAAGAGAAAACTATTTTTGATTTGAAGATGAATTGTGATGACAGGGGGAGCTTTACCGAACTGCTGAAAACTGCGAATTGTGGTCAATTCAGCGTGAATATTTCAAAGCCCGGCATTACAAAAGGTCAGCATTGGCATAATACAAAATGGGAGTTCTTTATCGTAGTTGCAGGTCACGGGCTTATTCAGGAGCGCAAGATCGGCACGGACGAGGTTATTGAATTTGAGGTTTCGGGCAATAAGATACAGGCGGTGCATATGCTCCCCGGCTACACTCACAACATTATCAATCTCAGCGAAACCGAGAACCTTGTGACCGTGATGTGGGCAAACGAGCAGTTTGATCCGCAGCACCCCGATACTTTCTTTGAGGTGGTCAAGTAATGGAGATAAAAACAGATTATTCAAGTATTAAATGGCAGAATAACGGCAAATTAAAGCTGCTGATCATTGTCGGCACACGCCCCGAGATTATCAGACTTGCCGCTGTCATCAACAAATGCAGACAGTATTTTGACTGCATTCTCGCACACACTGGGCAAAATTATGATTATAACCTAAATGGTGTTTTCTTCAAGGATTTAAAGCTCGCTGATCCTGAGGTTTACATGGACGCTGTTGGCGATGATCTCGGCGCAACAGTAGGCAATATCATAAATTGCTCCTACAAGCTGATGAGCCAGATCAAGCCCGATGCGATGCTTATCCTCGGTGATACCAACTCTTGTCTTTCGGCAATTGCGGCAAAGCGTCTGCATATCCCGATATTTCACATGGAAGCCGGAAACCGTTGCAAGGACGAGTGTCTGCCCGAAGAGACAAACAGAAGAATCGTTGATATTATTTCCGATGTCAACCTTGCATACAGCGAACACGCAAGAAGATACCTTGCTGACTGCGGTCTGCCGAAGGAGCGCACCTATGTTACGGGCAGTCCTATGGCTGAGGTGCTTCATCAGAATCTTGCCGAGATCGAAGCAAGCGATATTCATACAAGGCTCGGTCTTGAAAAGGGCAAGTATATCCTGCTTTCGGCGCATCGTGAGGAGAATATCGACACCGAGAAGAATTTTATGAGCCTGTTCACGGCGATAAACAAAATGGCTGAAAAATATGATATGCCGATACTTTATAGCTGCCACCCTCGCTCTAAGAAACGACTTGAAGCAAGCGGTTTTCAGCTCGACAGCAGAGTTATCCAGCACGAGCCGCTCGGTTTCCATGACTATAACTGTTTGCAGATGAATGCTTTTGCGGTTGTATCTGACAGCGGCACACTTCCGGAGGAAAGCAGTTTCTTCACAAGCGTGGGACATCCTTTTCCTGCGATCTGTATCAGAACGAGTACAGAGCGCCCCGAAGCACTTGACAAGGCTTGCTTTGTACTTGCTGGCATCGACGAGAAGTCGCTGTTGCAGGCTGTTGATACCGCCGTTATGATGAATCAGAATGGTGATTATGGTATCCCTGTTCCCGATTATGTGGAGGAGAATGTGTCTTCTAAGGTTGTGAAGATCATTCAGAGCTACACGGGGGTTGTGGATAAGATGGTTTGGAGAAAGGATAGTTAAATCGACGGATAACTGTTATTATAAAGAAGTTCCAAAGGGGAGTTTATTTGAAACAGAATTTTATATACCAGCTTGTCTTATTATATCATAAGATGGGTTTAGCATTTGATTTATTTCTTATAGTTGCTTTTGTAGTGATATGGTTCATAATAAACGTAAAAATCAAAAGCAAGGCAACCGTCTGGTTTAATAGAATTGGTTTCGGTTTCGGTTTGTTTGGAATAGTCTTACTTGGATTGATTAGCCGTGTCACATCAACAATGCAGTATAATTTAATTCCATTTAGGCATATTTCAAATGCAACTATTTATTATATACAAGGAATAGTTTCAAATATTCTTTTCTTTGTTCCAATCGGTCTGACACTTCCATATCTTCTAGTTGACAGATGCAGAAAACCTGTACCAGTGAGTATAATACTTGGATTTTTGATTTCAGTCTCTGTTGAGGTTTTGCAGTTGATACTGCGTAGAGGAGTGTTTGAGACCGAAGATATAATTATCAATACATTAGGAACGGCTATCGGGACATTATCATTTGTATTTTCAAAAAGGGTGCGTAGAAAAGATGACAAAACATGATTACAAACAAAACGCATACTACCTACTCTACCTCATAAGATGTGTACTAAATCGTAAGATCCCAGCAAAAGAAAAACTGGATAAAATGAATCTATCACAGCTTTATGCCGTAGCAAAAGCACATTCTCTAACTGCGATAGCTGCTTATGCTCTTGAAAGTGCCGGGATCATAGATGAGCAGTTCAAGCAGGAAAAATATAAAGTGATTCGTAAAAATTTCACCATGGACATAGAGCGTCAGAGAGTGACTGCCGAACTTGAAAAAGCGGGAATTTGGTATATGCCGCTTAAAGGCGTAGTTTTGCAAGATTACTATCCCATGATCGGTATGCGCCAGATGTGTGATAATGATATTTTGTTCGATCCAAGCAGGATCAATGATGTCAGAAAGATCATGATAAAACTGGGATTTACTGCCCCTAACACTCATACAGGACATGATATTGTATTTCATAAGGAACCCGTATGTAATTTTGAAATGCATTATTCTTTATATACTGAGTCAAAAGAAAATATCTTTGCTGATTACTACTCGAATGTCAAAGAGCGTCTAATCAGAGTTGAAAGCAATGGATTTGAACATAGGTTTTCACATGAGGACTTATATATCTATATTACTGCTCACGAATACAAGCATTTCAGCAAGGGTGGAACAGGGCTTCGTTCATTGGTTGACACCTATGTTTACCTGAATCACTTCTCCGGTAAGCTCGATATGGAATATATCAGGAAAGAACTAAGCAAACTTGGTATTGCAGACTTTGAACAACAGCGGCGAAAACTTTCAATGGATCTGTTTTGCGGTAAACGGCTCAACACTGATGAAAAGAAACTTCTTGATTATTATATCTTCTCAGGAACATACGGGACTATCGAGAATAGTGTGAATAATTCCATTAATGGCTCATTATCATCAAGAGTAAAGTATTTAGTCGGAAGGCTTTTTCTGACACTTCCGCAAATTAAAGCAAGCTATCCCTTCTTTTATAAGCATAAGTTTTTGATTCCCCTTCTGTTTCTGTACAGAATAGGACTTATGCTTACAAAAAGCAGGAAAAGAATGATGTCGGAAGTAAAAACATTAATAAGGATATGATGAAAAACACCTGAGAGGGTGCTTTTTGAAAAGAGGGTGAAATCATGGCAATGAACCTATTCAAGCACAACCAAACAGCCTACGAAGCCGCAGTCCGTATGCTCTCCGAGCGTGGCAAAGCTGCCGTGATCCACCCTACAGGTACAGGTAAATCCTTCATTGGTTTCAAGCTGTGTGAGGACAATCCAGACAAGGCTATCTGCTGGCTTTCACCCTCACGATATATTTATCAGACCCAGCTTGAAAACCTTGCTGAGACTTCGGACGGCTACCAGCCCGAAAACGTCAAGTTTTATACATACGCCAAGCTGATGATCGTTAGTGATGCGGAGATAGCCGAGATAAATCCTGACTACATAATCCTCGACGAGTTCCACCGCTGCGGCGCAGAGCTATGGGGCGCAGGCGTTGATGCTATCTTGAAAGCATATCCCGATGTGCCTGTGCTGGGGCTGTCTGCTACTGCAATACGCTACCTTGACAATCAGCGTGACATGACGGACGAGCTGTTCGACGGCAATGTTGCAAGCGAGATGACACTCGGTGAGGCTATTGTTCGTGGGATACTCGCACCGCCCAAATATATTCTATCAATATTTTCATATCAGCAGGACTTAGAAAAATATGAAAAGCGTGTTCGTTCTGCTAAGAGTAAGGCAACGCAGGATGCCGCCGAAAAGGTGCTTGAAGCACTCCGCCGTGCGCTCGATAAAGCCGAAAATCTTGATGTTCTCTTTGAAAAGCACATAGAGGACAGAACAGGAAAATACATAGTTTTCTGCGCCAACTTAGAACATATGCAGGATATGATGGAGAAATCCAAAGAGTGGTTCAGAAAGGTCGATAAAAAGCCGCACATCTATTCTGTCTATTCTGATGACCCGACTGCAAGCAAGTCATTTGCGGATTTCAAGGCTGACAATGATTCAAAACATTTGAAACTCCTATACTGCATTGATGCGCTTAATGAGGGCGTTCATGTGCCTGATGTTTCAGGAGTCATTTTGCTGCGTCCTACAATATCGCCTATTATATATAAACAGCAGATTGGACGTGCGCTGTCTGCTTCAAAATCAAAGAATCCTGTAATATTCGATATTGTTAACAACATTGAGAACCTTTACAGCATTGACGCTATTGAAGAAGAAATGCAGGTCGCTATCCAGTATTACCGTTCTCACGGCGGCGAAGGTTTTGTTGTCAATGAGACTTTTGATCTTGTGGATAAGGTGGCAGACTGCAAATCGTTGTTTGATGAACTTGAAGGTACATTGTCTGCTTCATGGGACATCATGTTTGAGCAGGCGAAAAAATATTATGATGAGAACGGCAACCTTGATGTTCCAAAGCGGTATTTTACCCCGGAAGGATATTCTCTCGGGACGTGGCTTTTAACTCAGCGCCGTGTGTATAAGGGAGAAGTAAACGGGAATCTCACTCAGGTGCAGATCGACAGGCTGAATGCAATCGATATGAGGTGGGAATCTGCCAGCGATGTCACTTGGAAAAAATACTATAACGCAGCTAAGAGATACTATGAAAAATTCGGAGATTTAAAGCCGAAGGTGACGTATGTTGATGAGAACGGCGTTGACCTTGGGCGCTGGATTTCTGTGACCAGAACCTATCGAAAAAACAACATTAAAGCGAAATATCTCACCGAGGAACGTATTCAGCTGCTCGACGAGATCGGCATGGTGTGGGATGTTCTCGACTATCTGTGGGAAGAAAACTATGCCGCGGCAGTGCGCTAT
>ERZ842401.3600-NODE-3600-length-19031-cov-4.387121_pt1 | contig 19031 bp, 23 predicted proteins | sample MGYA00521270_ERZ842401 | MGnify/ENA primary metagenome ERZ842401 (study PRJEB31892, sample SAMEA3878208) | bioreactor metagenome | biome: Moose rumen | place: Sweden | collected 2011-10 | study: EMG produced TPA metagenomics assembly of the PRJEB12797 data set... | reverse complement strand
CATCATCATAAATATAATCGCGCTGTATATGGGGACCTTTGACCTGCCGCCCCGGGTAGACAGATGGCTGAATATCATAGAGTACACCACTCTGGTGATCTTTATCACAGAGTATGTGCTGCGTATATGGACGGCCGACTTTCAGTATCCGAAGGCAAAGCCCATAGAGGCCAGGTGCAGGTATATATGCTCCTTTTTCGGTCTGGTGGATCTTCTGTCCATACTGCCGTACTTTATAGCGATGATGCCATGGGGCATGGTTTTCTTCCGTATCCTGAGGGTATTTAGGATATTCAGGCTGTTCAAGATAAATGCGCAGTACGATGCCTTCAACATAGTCATAGATGTACTCGTGGGCAAGCGCAGGCAGATCATGTCCTCGGTGATCATAGTGCTGACCATGATGTTTGCGGCATCACTTCTGATGTACGGCCTGGAGCATGACGCGCAGCCAGAGGTTTTTAAAAATGCCTTTTCGGGACTCTGGTGGTCGGTGTCCACACTTTTGACCGTGGGCTACGGAGACATATACCCCATCACTACACTGGGAAAGATAGCGGCGATAGTGCTGTCGTTTCTGGGTGTGGGACTGGTGGCTATACCGACAGGTATCATATCCGCAGGCTTTGTGGAGCAGTACACCAAGATGAAGCCCCTGGACAATCTCTCAGAGGGCAATGATATAAAGTTCATAAATATCAGCGTGGAGGACACTCATCCATGGGTGGGACTTATGCTAAAGGATATCGTCCTTCCCCCGGAGCTGGTGGTCGTGGCGGTGGTGCGCGGGGAGCGTGTCATCGTGCCCAGAGGAAATACCATCATAAAGCCCGAGGACGAGATGATCCTGGGAGCTTTGGAGTATCAGGACGAGCATGGCATCCGCGCACAGGAGTTTATGATAGATGACGATCATCCCTGGAATGGTGAGTGCATAAAGGACCTCACCATCCCCGGCGACATGGTCATAGTCTCGATCATCCGGCATGGAAAGGCTATCATACCAAAGGGGACGACCATGTTTCATCCGGGAGATCTGGTTTCGGTGTGCGTACACTGGGCTCATACAGTATAGGGATCACAGGACAGATATATGGATGTTTTAAACCAGCTTTTTTCAAACGGCATACTTATAGCAGGTATATGTGCATGGGCTGCGGCCCAGGTACTAAAGACCATTACCTATGCCATAGTAAACCGAACTCTGGATATCAGGCGGCTCCTCGGGGACGGGGGGATGCCCAGTGCTCATTCGGCCACAGTCACAGCCATAGCGGTGGCCACCGGTTTTGAGTGCGGCTTTGACTCTCCGGTCTTTGCGGTAGCTATCATGCTGGCCTTTATAGTCATGCACGACGCCATGGGAGTCCGGCTGGAGACAGGCAAGCAGGCAAAGATCCTCAACGACATGATAAAGATGGTCTACACCGAGGACATGACGCCGGAGGAAAAGCTGAAGGAATTTGTGGGTCATACCCCCACACAGGTGCTGGCCGGCTTTGTGCTTGGCGTTATAGTGGATTTTGTGATATTTGTAGTTTTATAAAGAAAGGACTTTTGATATGCAGACAGTGGTATGTTTGGACATGGAGGGCGTATTGATCCCTGAGATATGGATCGCTTTTGCCGAGGCTGTGGGTGTGCCCGAGCTAAAAAAGACCACCCGTGATGAGCCGGATTATGACAAGCTTATGAAATTCAGGCTCGACATCTTAAAGGAGCATGGACTCGGACTGGGCGAGATTCAAAAGACCATAGCCGGTATAGATCCACTGCCGGGAGCAAAAGAGTTTCTGGACCGCCTTCGCGCGGTGACCAATGTGGTGATCCTAAGCGACACCTTTGAGCAGTTTGCGAAGCCTCTTATGAAAAAGCTGGACTGGCCCACGCTTTTCTGCAATGAGCTCATCGTGGCAGAGGATGGCACCATCACGGACTACCACATGCGCTGTGAAAAGAGCAAGCTCACCACAGTGAGGGCACTGCAGGCCTGCGGCTTTACCACCATTGCGGCAGGCGACAGCTTCAATGATCTGGCCATGATCGAGGCCAGCCGGGCCGGATTTTTGTTCCGTACCACGGAGGCTATCAAAAAGGATTATCCCCAGTACAGGGCTTTTACTGAGTTTGATGAGTTTTATGATGCGATAGTGGCGGAGCTTTAGTTACTATTCACAGAAAATGACTGATTGAGTGACAATTTGAGGTGGGGGACATATTTTTTAAAATAGCACTTGCAATTTGTACTTTGCGGTGGTATATTCTCCTTGTAAGTAAATATTGGTTACCGGGAGATGAGAGCAAGGTACAGATTTAGCATCCTACGGGAGGCTTTGTTTGATCTTGCTATTTTTGTACCTAAAAATATGTGACAAACTCCGGTATCATTTGCGGTATTAGGAGATATAATAAGCTTAAAAGAGAGAAGGGAGCGAAAGTATGTATGATGTAGCAATCATCGGTGGCGGCGTCGTCGGCAGTGCGATCGCACGTGAGCTTTCCAAAAAGAAAGTAAACGCAGTCGTCATCGAAAGGGAACAGGACCTCTGCTGCGGCACTACAAAGGCAAACAGCGCTATCATCCACGGAGGATATGACGCAAAGCCCGGCAGCTTAAAGGCAAAGCTCAATGTTGAGGGGAACAAGCTTTTTGACGAGTTATCCGAGGATCTGGATTTTCCTTTCAAGAGGAACGGATCACTCGTGGTGCGCACAAAGGATCAGGACAGGGCAGTCCTTGACGAGCTGTATGATCAGGGTATCAAAAACGGAGTACCCGATCTTCGGATTATCGACAGGGATGAGCTTATAAAAATGGAGCCAAATCTGGCTGATGATGTGGTGGACGCGCTCTATGTACCTACCGGCGGCATCGTATGTCCTTTCCATCTGAATTATGCGCTGGCTGAAAACGCCGCCGATAACGGAGTGGAGTTTAAGCTTTCCACAGAGGTGAAGTCGGTAGCAAAGTCCGGCGACGGATACAGCATCGAGACAAATAACGGCACCATAGAGGCAAAGACAGTGGTCAATGCTGCAGGTGTTTACGCTGATGAGATCCACAATATGGTCTCAGGCAAAAAGATACACATTACGGCACGCCGCGGTCAGTACTGCCTTCTGGACAAGTCATGCGGCGACTATGTGAGTCATACGATATTCCAGCTTCCCTCCAAGATGGGTAAGGGCGTGCTGGTGACACCTACCATCCATGGTAATCTTCTCGTAGGTCCTACCGCAGAGGATGTGGACAACAAGGAGGGTGTAAACACCACAGGCGACGGTCTCGGAGGACTCGGCGCTACAGCTTCACTTTCAGTGAAAAATGTGCCCATGCGTCAGGTCATCACCTCATTTGCCGGACTTCGCGCACATGAGGATGATGGTGACTTTATCCTCGGCGAGGCAGAGGGTGCTCCCGGATTTTTCGATGCGGCAGGCATCGAGTCACCCGGTCTTTCATCTGCACCTGCTATCGGCGTGATGATCGCCGGTCAGGTAGCCGACAAGCTGGGACTTTCCGACAATCCCGACTTCAACGGCAAGAGAAAGGGTATCTTAAATCCTTCAAATATGTCCATTGAGGAGAGAAACGAACTCATCAAAAAGAATCCGGCTTATGGCCAGATCATCTGCCGCTGCGAGTCCATCTCCGAGGGTGAAATCCTCGATGCGATACACCGTACACTGGGTGCCCGCGATCTCGACGGAGTAAAGAGACGCACCAGAGCCGGTATGGGACGCTGCCAGGCAGGCTTCTGCTCACCCCGTGTCATGGAGATACTGGAGCGTGAGGTTCCCATGAGTCCGTTTGACATCACAAAGAATGGCCCGGATGCGAAGATTGTATTCGGCTACAATAAGCAGATATAAGGAGGATCACGAGATGAAAAATTATGATTTGGTTATCGTTGGTGGTGGTCCTGCCGGACTGGCTGCCGCAGTAGCTGCAAGAGATGAGGGATTACAGGATATCCTCATCATCGAGCGTGACCATGAGCTCGGGGGTATCTTAAACCAGTGTATTCACAACGGATTTGGCCTCCACACCTTCAAGGAGGAGCTCACCGGTCCCGAGTACGCATCGAGATTTATCGATCAGGTTATGGAGCGCGGCATCGACTACAAGCTCAATACCATGGTCATGGACATCGCTCCTGACAAGACCATCACAGCCATGAATTCAGAGGATGGCATGTTTACCATTCCCGCAAAGGCAGTGGTACTGGCTATGGGCTGTCGTGAGAGGAGCCGCGGAGCGCTCAATATCCCCGGATATCGTCCGGCCGGTATTTTTTCGGCAGGTACAGCACAGCGTCTTGTAAATATGGAGGGCTACATGCCCGGACGCAAGGTGGTCATCCTGGGTTCCGGTGATATCGGACTCATCATGGCGCGCCGAATGACTCTTGAGGGTGCAGAGGTAAAGGTTGTGGCAGAGCTCATGCCCTACTCAGGCGGACTTAAGAGAAATATCGTACAGTGCCTCGACGACTTTGGCATCCCTCTTAAGCTTTCGCATACTGTAGTGGATATCGAGGGCAAGGAGCGTGTCGAGGGCATCACCATCGCAGAGGTTGGTCCCGACAGAAAGCCCGTACCCGGCACAGAGATCCACTATGAGTGCGACACACTGCTTCTTTCCTGCGGACTGATCCCTGAGAATGAACTTTCGAAAAACTCAGGCGTGGAGCTTTCTCCCATCACCTCGGGTCCTATCGTAAATGACAGCCTTGAGACATCCATCGAGGGCGTATTTGCCTGCGGTAATGTACTCCATGTACATGACCTGGTGGATTTCGTATCACAGGAGGCTACACAGGCCGGAAAGAATGCCGCCAAGTACATCCTTGAGGGCAAAAAGGAGCCCGGCAAGACATTAGAGATACTGCCGGTGGATGGCGTCAGATACACAGTGCCCAAGTACATCCGTCCCGACGATATGGAGGAGACAGTCACAGTCCGTTTCCGTGTGGGTGATGTATATAAAAACAAGGCTATCGCTACATACTTTGGCGACACCCAGATCAGCAAGCGCAAAAAGCAGGTCATGGCTCCCGGCGAGATGGAGCAGGTGGTCCTCACAAAGAAGCAGCTGGCTGAGTATCCTGATATAAAGAATATAACTATTAAGATCGAGGAGGCATAAGATAATGGAAGAAAGACATTTAACCTGTATCGGTTGCCCCATGGGCTGCCAGCTCACCGTTACTTTAGAAAACGGTGAGGTAAAAGATGTGACAGGCAATACCTGTAAGAGAGGCGATGTATATGCCAGAAAGGAAGTCACGAATCCTACCCGTATAGTTACATCCACTGTACGTGTAAAGGGCGGCCATCTCAATATGGTATCCTGCAAGACCAAGGAGGACATACCCAAGGGCAAGATCTTTGACATCTCAAAGGCTCTTGAGTCTGTAGAGGTTTCCGCACCGGTAAAGATCGGTGATGTGGTGCTTGCAAATGTATGTGATACCGGCGTAGATGTGATCGCGACAAAGAATATCCGGGCAGTGTAATGCTTATGGGGGGCAGCGCATTAAAAGGTCTTCTGGCCGATACGCCCGTGGTGGCGGCGGTCAAGGATGACGCGGGATTAAAAAAATGTCTGGAGAGCGAGGTGGATGTGGTCTTCGTCCTGTATGGGGATGTGGTCACAATTTCAGACATAGTAGACCAGATAAAAAGTGCCGGAAAGCTGGCGATGGTACACATAGACCTGATCCATGGACTGAAGTCCTCGGAGGTGGCGGTGGACTTTATCAAAAAGTACACCAGGGCCGATGGTATCATATCCACAAAGACGCCTGTGATCCTGCATGCCAGGCAGCTCGGGCTGCATACCGTGATGAGGTTTTTCGTCCTCGACTCCATGGCGCTCTCGTCCATGGAGAAGCAGGTCAAAAACGCCAGACCGGAGGTGGTGGAGATCATGCCGTCACTTATGCCGGCAAAGGTGAAAAAGATCTGCGGCATGGTGAAGCAGCCGGTCATAGTTGGTGGTCTGGTTAGCGACAGGGACGATGTAGAGGAGCTTTTGTCAGCGGGAGCCACGTCTATATCTGCGTCGAATCCGGACTTGTGGGTTATGTAGTTTTTTGGGTCAAAGGTCCAGCCGGATCTTTGGCCTTTTTGCGGATCGTAGGGAGTTTTGTGGGTCATGGGCAGCTTTGCGGTTCATGGGCAGCGGACTCCCATCATGCTGATTGGATAAGAGTTTATGTATGCTGTGTTTGAGGACCTTGAGGAGTTTGAGGTACACAAGAAAAAATCAAATCATGTACCTCCCCATGTGCATACCTCTGTGGAGATCGTGTATGTGACGGATGGTACACAGGAGGTGGGTATAGGCCAGGAGCTGTACCATATGGACGAGGGCGATGTGGCCATAGTTTTTCCCGATCTGATACACCACTATCAGGTGTTCGGGCAGGGGAAAAACAGGCAGATAGTCGTCCTGGCAAATCCTGTCCTCTCCGGCTCATACCTGACTACCTTGCAGCAGCAGACACCGAAGCAGCCTGTCGTAAAGGCGGAAAATGTCCATCCTGATGTGATATACGCTTTTGAGCGTCTGGCCGAGATGAAGGTGGCAAAGCTGACTAAAAAGACGGACTGGAGCAAGGCGCCCTCGGGGAAAAAATCAAAAGAAAAGATGCCGGTAGATCCCCATGATGAGGTGATCCATCAGGCTTTTCTGCAGATCATACTTTCAAGACTTCTGCCGCAGCTGACGCTGGTGGCGAGGGATGAGATGGAGACCGATGACCTGATCTTCCGCACCGTGTCATATATCGCCGAGCACTTCACCGAAGAGGTGTCCCTGACCTCTATGGCGGCGGATCTGTATGTGAGTCCCTATGCGCTATCCCGTATTTTTTCGGGTGTTTTCCATACAAATTTCAATCAGTACCTGAACAATACCAGGCTCGACTATGTGACTTATCTTTTGAAATACACAAACCAGAGCATCACCGAGGCCTATGAAAATGCAGGCTTTGAGAGCCAGCGTACCTTTAACCGGGTGTTTAAGGAGACATATCATTTATCGCCCCGTGACTATAGAAACCGCGCCAAGGAGGAACTGTTAGCGGAGAGGGATACGGACGGGTAGAGTTTTTTTATTTAGGAGGGGATGGAGCATGAGTGATTTTAAGATGGATTACAATACGAGGTCGAATCTGATCGGGGCGTTGGCGAGTGAGTTTGACAAGGACAGCGGCACTGAATTTGGCATAGAAACGAGTAACTATATCGAGAATACAAAGGCGCTGGATGCTACGGCTATGGGGCTTCCGATAGAGACACTAAAAAAGACCAAGTCTGTGATCGAGCAGCAGGAGAAAAAGTATGCCGGCTCAAAGGATGTTGACACTGTGCAGTTTATGGCGCACCTCAAGGTTGCGAAAAAATGTGTGGAGGAGATCATAGCGCAGAAATCTAAAAAGCCCGGCAAGTAAAACGGGACGTTGTATTGTATGTACAAAAAAGAGGATTGGTGGATGTATCAGCCAATCCTCTTTAAAGTCTTTTGTCATGCATATTTCGAAGCAGAGACCAATCGGTCTTGTAGTCAAATATGTCAGACAAAATGTTTTTGAATTTTTTCATTTTACCTCCGATCAATAATTATATGCTTTACTCTTCATTGAGCAGTAATCACAATAATTCTTCCAACCATCGGCTAAAATACTCTTGATACTCATGTCTTACTTCCTCCTTCTTTTTTATTTTGTATCCCCTTGGGATGATCATATATTATCACAGGGTATGATGAGAGTCATGCCATTCACGAACAAAAAGTAGCCAAATCTTGCAAAAGGCTATTTGCTGCAGATATATATCCTTGAAAAGGCGGAAAATAAACTGTAATATGTATGGCAAGAGCGGATAAGTACGGGCTGGTACAGGTTTTGTAAAGAGGAAATATCGGAGGAAAAGGTATGAAAAACAGAATGATTGCGGGGATGTTTTTTGCGGTTTTATCAATGGGAATGTTATCAGCCTGCGGTGTGGATGAGAATGAGACTGCCCAGACCGATACTCCGGGAGGCATGGTGTCGGATGTAGTGGTAAATACCACAGTCAGGGCTACCGGCCAGTACCCGGAGGAGTTTGTGGTGACACTGACCGGCAAGCCAAAAATCAAAAAGCCGAACCCGGAGAGCTTCCATATTACGGGAGAGGCGGGAGGCTGGCAGGCGAAGGAGACGCACAGCTTTTCTGCAGGGTTTTTAGAAGCAAAGCTGAAGGGAAATACCTTGACGCTGGTGCCAAAGGACTTTCCCGAGAGTACTACGGCTGTGCTGGCACTGTGCCCGGCTTTGGGGTACTCCAGAAACTCATTTAAAAATCTGGAAAAGATGAAGGATGTGCCGGTGTATTTTTGTCATGCGAAGAATGATGGAACGATAGCTGCTTCGACCAGCGAGACGGCTGCAAAGATACTGGAGTCGGTAGGGGCTGCGGATGTGAATATCAAAATTTTTTCCGATGATGAGATGAACGCAGTCGGTGCATCGCCGGACAATAACAATACCTACAGCTATCATCATGTGGAGCTGGCGGTGATGTCAGTGGATACATATATGGAATGGCTGTATTCAAATAGTATGCGGTAAGTAAAATTGCAGTAGATCTTATGAAAAAGCTTTTTGATTTATCTAAAAACAGCAGAAGACCGGATGGTTTTACCATGGTGCTGAATGATGAGTACGAGTTTTGTCCCAGATGTGATGCAAAGCTGATAATGCAGGATGGCTTTGATATGAACCTGCCATACTGGGTGTGTAAGGGCTGTGGGCAGATGCTCGTAAATCCGAAGAGGGAATCGGATATATCATGGTTCTGTGATGAGTGCGGAGCGTATCTCAATGATCAGGAGGGATTTTCCGAGGATTGTGGTGAGTGGGTATGCAGCGAATGTGGCTTTTCAAACAGGATAGATGTCAGTGAGATATACGAGACAGAGGCAGAGTTTCAGACACACAAAAATGATCCCTACAGGGGGTTATCCGATGATGAGGTGATGGCGCTTTCGGCTTATAGTGAAAAGGGTTACATAGGCGACTCGGAAAATGTATTTATGATAGGTGACGAAGCAGGCAGGCTGTATGTGGAAAAGCTGCTCTATACATACGAAAAGAGCATCTATGACCATATCAGGGAGCATCCAGTAGATCACATGCCGCGTATCACAGAGCTGTATGAGAGTGCCAACTGCCTGATCGTCATAGAGGAGTATATCGAGGGGAGTACGATAGCACAGCTTTTAAGGGACGGATTGATGGAGCAGAGAGAGGCCATTAGGATCGTAAAGGAAATCTGCGCGATACTTCATGAACTCCATGCTGCGTCCATCATACATCGAGACATCAAGCCATCGAATGTCATACTGACGCCGGATGGCGAGGTGTATCTTTTGGATATGAACGTGGCAAAGTGGTTTGAGCCGGAGCAAAAGGATGACACCAGATATCTGGGTACACAGTATTTTGCCGCTCCCGAGCAGGTGGGCTATGGTATGTCGGCATCCACTACGAAGTCTGATGTATATGCGCTCGGAGTGCTCCTCAACGTGATGCTCACGGGCGATCTGCCCAAAAAGAAGCAGACGACGGGTCCTGTCTGGAGCGTGATAGAGCGCTGTATCAGCCTGGAGGCGGAAAAGAGATATACAGCGGATGAGCTCTATGATGTGCTCGATCCGCTATCGGAGAAGTGACATGGAAGAAAAACCGACAAATGAACTGGATGAGCTCCTTTCGGGAATGAAGCCGGAGGAGCTGGAAAGCTACCTGAAGGAGAATCGGAGGTACATGGCTGATGACGAAAAGGCATTCAGTTACTATATAAAGGATGCCATAAAGGACAATGGCATAAAGCTGAAGGATGTGTATATCCGGGCAGATGTATCCGAGTCATACGGCAGCAAGATCCTTTCGATGTATAGTCACACTAAAAACAGGGACATGATCATCAGGCTTTGTATAGCCGGACATCTCTCCTGGAAGCAGACCAGCCGTGCGCTAAAGCTCTATGGCTTTAATGAGCTGTATTCCAAAAACACCAGAGACTCGGTCATCATATCGGCGATAAACAGCCGGAAATATGATATTGAATGTATAGATAAAGAATTAGAATCCCACGCCCTCCCAAAGCTGTCGAAGGAAGAATAGATGATTATAGAAAACCCTCACCAAAATGGTGAGGGTTTTTCTTTGTGTGTCATGATAGATTTATAGCATATCAAATGATGTTTACGCAGCGTGACCAAAAAGTGATTTGATATTGGAGAGTGCGATATCTAAAATTAGAGGAGGTGGTGCAATGGGAGAAGCAGTGAGCCTGGGCGGATTCATATCACTAAGGCGCAGGCACATGGGACTGACCCAGGAGGAGCTGGCTGAAAAAGTCGGCGTGTCAAAATCAGCAATAGCCAAGTGGGAGACGGACGGCGGCATCCCGGACCGTGACAATTTAAAAAGGCTGTCGGAGATAATAAATGTGTCCGTTGATGACCTGCACCACATAATATCCCACGCAGGCAGTGGTGATAATCTGGACATAAACATCACGGAAGATGTGATCGCAGTGCTGGAGTCGTATGGATATAAGGTGACACGAGAAAATGTAGAAGGGAGTGGTTTTTATGAAAAAAGGATTTAGACTTCTATCAATGCTTCTTGCAGTGGTCATGGTGATGACACTAACCCCTGTGAGGGTAGAGGCAAAAGGGGCGCACCTAAACAAAACTAAAGTGACGATATCCGTTGGAGATAAGGCGAAGCTAAAAGTGGCAGGCGCCAGCGGCAAGATCAAATGGACTACCAGTAAAAAATCGGTGGCGACTGTTACACAGAAAGGCGTGGTCAAGGCAAGGAAAGAGGGAACTGCTATCGTAAAAGCCAAAATAGGCAAGAAAGTCCTTAAGTGCAAAGTAATAGTGGAGGATGACGATGACTGGGATGATGAGGAAGATGATACAGAAGTATCAGAAGTTACACTAAAAGCCACATCATCTTTGGATAAAGTAAAAGAGTATTTTAAAGAAGAAGGCGAGATAAATGGTAATGGTGACTATGTCATATCGATGGATAACGGTGACTTTACATACTATATAATCTGCGACCGGGAAACCGGGGCATTAAGCTTTAATAGCTTTTTTATGGGCATGGTATCAGGATCACTGACACTAAATACGCTGAAAATAACAACCGATCCAGATATGACCGGGAATGCAAAAGTGACTGAATCCATGACCATGACAGACTATGGTTCATATGAGGCATCGGGCAGTTTCAAAATTGCGAGATTCTCCTCCGGAAGTGATGTGAATGTTTCGGTTGATTCCAAGGAGGACGATATGAAGAGCGTGTCTGACGATGAAATTGTAGAGTTATCACAATTAAACATAGAGTCTACATTAACCGGATGTGATCTGCTTCTGAATCTAAAGACAGGATACAATTTGAAGGACATTGGATTTGATAGTTTTGATTGATGGAATCCGGGATCTCGGATAATATCATCGTGATTTATCGTGAAGCATGATTTCCTCTACGGTACAGTCGAGGATAAAGCACAGGTTATCAAGGGTAGTCGTAGTGATAGCCTTACCCTTTTTCATACGGTACAGAGTATTGGCTGATATGCCGTGCTTGTATATCAGCTCATACTCTGTGATATTCTTCTTTAATAGCGTCTCATAGAATGGTTTATACGTAATCATACGAAATACCTCAAAAGAAATCCTATCACAGATGAAATGTTGAATATGCTTAAAAGATTGAGTATAATAATTAGAGTATCTTTGAGATACTGTTGTAAATCATGTAGTTATTTAAGCTGAAGGGAGACAAGTCAATGGACACAGAAAGAAAAGAAGCTAATGATGAGCTGATTGTTAGAGTGGAGGAGGCTGCAAAACAAGGTGCAGAAATAGGAGCAAAAAAAGCAGGCAGGCGAAGTAGTTTAATTTCGTCAATAGTAATCCTTGTAGTTATTTTAGCTGTGGGGTATTTCGCTTATGTAAAAATCACAGAGATGTTTTCCTTAGAAAACATACTTGCTTTAGAGAGTTCAATAGATGATCATGATCTGGCATTAGAAAATCACGGAATTTTGGGTTATACGGCAGCCGATTTTCAAGAAGCGATTTTGGGTGATTCTCAGCAGTTGAAGAAATTAGAAGTCTATACTACCGAAATATCAGATGTGGCAGAGATAACAAAAACCGGTCTTGCAAATATAAAGGCTTTTACAAAATGTCAAACCATCACCTATAACGGCTATGCGACATATACTGTAGATTTGTCAAAATTAGATAAGGATAGTATATTGTTTGATGAAGACAACAAAAAGATCACCATATTGATTCCCCATTGCAAACGAGAAGAAATCACTATACCAAGTAATGAAATAGAATTTGGTGATACAACAAAAGGATTATTAGCTTGGGGAGATATCAAAATGACGGCAGAGGAATCTGCCAAAGTACAGACAACAGCAACGGAAAAAATGAAAGCCAAATTGGATGAGACTGGCAAAGCAGATGAAGCAGATAGATTCGCCAAAATGTCTGTTTGGGAATTATATCAGCCGGTAATAACCGGGGTTTCTCCTGAATATACACTAGAGGTAGATTTTGCAGAATGATAATGAAAGCATTAAATGTGCGGTTATTATCAAGGTGGATGACTTTGATACAAATATGAGACTTTTATCAAGTGGTTGTATGGGGGGACAGATAAATGGCGTGGGGAGCAGAACAGTATAATGATAATCGTTTTTATATCAATCCAGATGCAAGCATTTTAAGCAACATGCTTTCAATTACCGAGCAACATCTTATTCGGAAATTAATATGTGGATTTGATCTACAGACTATGACAGATCAGTTTCTGTCTGAAGGCAGGATAGACGAGGAACTGCTATATCCTTTTGAAGATGTGACATGGGAGACTGTCTTTGGAGATCTTAAATGTGCGGAGTTTTATGATGTGCAGTTTGATAAAGAATCTTCGCGGGATATCAATAAGTATCTGAACTTTGTGCAGTATATTCATGACACTGATACAGCTCAACTTAGGGATAGCCCGATGTATGATATAAAGCAGTTGTCAGGCATGATCATGGGTGAAGTGTGGATAGGAATAAAGGAGAGGTTTGTAGATATTCTTACAGACACAGACAGAGACAGGTCAAATTTAACTCAAGCAGTGTGCGAAGCATTGGTAGAGGAGCTTAGGGTTGCGATAGCAAAATATAGCGAAAGACTTCAGGATATCAATCCGGAAAGTGAGAATGGATTTCTGTCGATTTTGGATGGGATGCGGGATATATATACGGATCTGATCTATGATGAAGATACTCTGGTCAAGACAACATATGCGTCTATTGTCAAAGGCGCTGAAGTTCTTATCTGCAACCCGGAATACCTGCCGTTTGGAGAGCGATTAAATTCTGCTATGAAATACTTTATTGCCGGGGGAAGCCTGGTGGTTGGCAATAAGGTAATGGAGATTTTTGAGAAAACGGGTGTAGACATAAAAGGTATACTGGGTGATGAAATAGTAGTATTTTTGCCGTCGCTTATAAGCTGCTCCATCAGTTGTATATGTATTGTAGAGATAGATCATAATCAGATCCTTCAGAGATTGACGGCTGAATTTAATAAGATTCCTACGGTGACATATGAAATTCGCCAGCTTAGGGAGTCGGCAGAGCAGTTTGAACATATGGCTGCTAAGCTGGCAGAAATAGATTATGAAGCACTGAAGAAAGAAATAGATGGATATAGCATACTGGCAGAAGATTTAGACAGAATTTCTTCGCCGGAAGATTTAAACAGATACTTGATGTCTTATTATGAAAAAACGGGAAAGGAGCTGCCTTGGGGAAATAGATCAATAGAGGAACATTGGGCAGATCCAACGAGCAGACTTGTGTTTAAGTAAAGGAGGAGAGTTATGCCATTACCATTTGTGTTATTGGCAGGAGCAGCTGTGGCGGGAGCGGCTGGGGTTGCAAACGGTGCAAAAGGTGCTCAGAAAATGGTGGAGTCAAACGACGAAAAGAAATATGTCGAAGCTCTACATGAAGCAAACACCAGATATTATGAGCAAAATTTTGAGGCTGCTACAAAATCTATGGATAAGTTGGGAGAATATGAAGTGAGGGTTCTGGCTGATTTCAAGGATTTTTCTGACCTTATAGAAAAGATAGAAAACCGACCGGAGTTTGGAGAGATCGCACCGGATGGTTTCAGACTGCCTGAATACACGAAAGCGGATATAGATCAGGCAGCAGTGGGTGCAGTGGCATTGGCGAGTGGTATAGGTGGGGCAGCCATGGGAACATTTGGAGGCTTTGCGGCAGCAGGTGCAACGACGGCGGCTGTGGCTGCATTGGGTACGGCATCTACCGGTACTGCGATAGCATCTCTTTCTGGGGCAGCAGCGACCAATGCTACACTGGCAGCGTTAGGTGGGGGAGCACTTGCGGCAGGCGGTGGAGGCATGGCTCTCGGGGCGACAGTACTCGGCGCAGCTACTCTTGGTGTTGGACTGATGATCGGAGGCGTGATCTTTAATATTTCGGGTAATACTCTAAAGCAGAAGATAGGAGAGGCAAGGGAGAGTGTAGAACAGGAGAGATCAGAGGTAGATATGGTCTGCCTATATCTTCAGGATTTATATCGCGCATCAGAGAATTATCGCAACGCACTTGAAATTACGAAGAAGATATATGATAAGCATTTTGCACGACTTCAGTACACTGTCGATGTAGAGCATGTGGTGGATTATAGAAAGTTTTCAGATGCAGATAAGCTTGCCTATAAGAATACGGTACTTCTAGTCGGAATCCTTTATGACATGCTGAAAGTGAAGGTAGTAAAGAAAAAGGATGATAATTATAACGAGGTTAATGTCGGCCCTCTGAATGATGGAGTTGCCTTAGCGAGAGATTATCTTAAGGAGGCAAGTCTAGTTACAGAAGATATGATAGAGGTTCTGGATAAAGATGTTATAGACCATCTTGAAAATGAGACTTTGCCCCAAAAAGAGACCGTAGTTATGGAGGAGAGCAGTGCGGCTCAAAATATGAGGATTGCATCGGAAAACATGAAGGAGTTTTCTGATAAGGTTGGCAATGGATTAAAGGATATGGCCGGCTCAATTATGAGTAAGGCTAAATGTAGCGGATGCGGAGCAGTTGTCACACCTGGGTCGCGGTTTTGTGGAAAGTGTGGTAAGGCTATTCTTAAGTAGTATATGATGGAAAGGTTTATGAAAAAAAGATATGTGACAAAAGAAACTGCGATAAAAATGGTGAGGAAGTACCTGAAGAATAAATTCATACCTCTATATATACTTACCTTGCCAGATAAGTATATAGTCTGCGTGTCAGAAGATGGAGAAAGACCTGCGTATGACGGGTTATATCAGGTTGACAGAGACACGGGGCGGGTGTCAGGGTATTCGCAGTTTTCATCCACCGAGGCGCTGGAGGAGTTTAAAGCTGCATTTGAAACAATGGAGAAATTATAGACAACAGAAGACACCGGCATTTATTATTTGGCGACCGGAGTCAAATGTAGTTTATTTATAAGCGCTTCCTGCAATGTCTGTGAAAAGTTTATACCAGCCGCGATGGCAGAATCATTGAGCCAGCTTGGAATAGAAAGGGTCTTTTTTACAGACTGATTGTTAAGCAGGCGGCGGTATAAAGTGGTATCACATGATATATATGTTGCAAATGTTTGGCTATCGCTTTTGAAAGAAGATATATTGTAAATGCCAAGTAGTAGCAAAAGCAACCGTAAGTCGATGATTATTGACGGTTCACTTTCAATAATAATCATCAGGATAGGCGAAAAACCGTCAATAATAGATGAGAAATGTATTCACCATTCAAATGAAAAAATTAAACTATCGGATAAAGGAATGTTTCAAGCACATATCTCACGGTATGTGCTTGATTTTTTTGCAGTTCATAATTATAATATAATTATGAATGAGATATCTTTTGAATGGGACGAAAACAAAAATAAAGAAAACATTAAAAAGCACGGCATAGATTTTGAAGAAGCCAAGACGGTATTTAATGATGAAATGGCACTGGTCTTTGACGATCCGGATCACTCCGAGGAAGAGGATCGTTTTCTGATCATCGGCTATTCCCTACGGGAGAGGATCTGTATTGTAAGCCACTGTTTCATTAATGACGACATCATCAGGATTATATCCGCAAGAAAGGCCTTAAAAGACGAGATCCGCGATTACCATGATTTTGTAGAGGGTGAAAACTATGAGAGATGAGTACGATATTAAAAATCTGAATCCACGTAAGAATCCTTATGCTGCAAGGCTAAAAAAGCAGGTTACCATAAACCTCAATGTGGAGACGGTAGACTACTTTAAGGATATGTCAGAGAAGAATGGTGTTCCTTATCAGACACTCATAAACCTGTATCTTGCAGACTGCGTGGAAAACAAACGTCAGCTCAACATGGCATGGAGCTGACCGGCATGCCATCTATCGGATAAAGAAGTGTTTGAAGGAGTGTTTTAGATCCGGACACAATTCAATATCATAAGCGAGAAAAAGCCCCAAAAGTCGTAAGGCCGCCAGGGCTTTTTTAGTTGTCGCCGGATCACGAACAATTCGCCCTGAGTGGCTGTGAAACATCCCAAAAAGTTTTCTGACAGTTTTATCCACCTGGGCAAAAAGAAGCCCTCTAAGGGGATTCTGAGGGGCGTAGGAGACAAATTGGAGTTGTAATGCGAACAATATATACTTACCTTGCCAGATAAGTATATAGTCTGCGTGTCAGAAGATGGAGAAAGACCTGCGTATGACGGGTTATATCAGGTTGACAGAGACACGGGGCGGGTGTCAGGGTATTCGCAGTTTTCATCCACCGAGGCGCTGGAGGAGTTTAAAGCTGCATTTGAAACAATGGAGAAATTATAGACAACAGAAGACACCGGCATTTATTATTTGGCGACCGGAGTCAAATGTAGTTTATTTATAAGCGCTTCCTGCAATGTCTGTGAAAAGTTTATACCAGCCGCGATGGCAGAATCATTGAGCCAGCTTGGAATAGAAAGGGTCTTTTTTACAGACTGATTGTTAAGCAGGCGGCGGTATAAAGTGGTATCACATGATATATATGTTGCAAATGTTTTGCTATCGCTTTTGAAAGAAGCTATATCACTTGCAGGGGGAATATCTCTTCCCTCATCCTCCAAATGTGTAAGCATAAGAGACAGTGCATCTGCAGCCATATTCATGCCATCATCTAAATCGTTTCCGCAGGTGTAGCATCCTGGGATATCAGGGAAATCTATGGAGTATCCGTTAGACTCTTTTGTAAATAATGCGGGATATATATACTTTGCCATATTGTTCTCCTATCTTAAACCTGCTGATCTAAGTATGCTATTCTCTGCGCCTTTAGGTAGCTCTTTAGCTCGATGTCGGGGTATTTGAAAAAACTCATCAGTATCAGGGTTGTACCAGACTTCGTGGTTTGCACCTTCTCTGACAAAATAGCAACGAGTCTCCTTTTTTATCAGTTTGATAATTTCAGAAACCTTTGACATACCATTCCTCTCAACATATTTAGTAGAAATAATTATATACGTAAATAACACGTATGTCAAATGCGTAATCACTTTATGTATTAATTGTTGAAAGCATGTCGCATTTGTGATACGCTTTTTGTGGATTAGGAATATGATGAGTTTTTGCTTTCTGAATTTTTAGAAGCTGACTATCATGTTTGATTAAAAAGGTAACACTGCTTGACGAAGGAGGTTATGGACCATGAAGATCGGGATTTTAGGCTGCGGAGGCATCAGACAGGACTGGGGATTGGTATACCCAAAGGAGAGTGAATCATGAATCCAATGGACATAATGAAGATAAAGCAGAGGCTTGATACATTTCAAAAGGATCATCCCAAGGTGGTGCCGTTTTTCAAAATGATCGGAGAAAAGGGGATGACCGAGGGGACTATTCTGGAACTGAAATGTACCACGCCGGATGGACAGGAGTATGTCTCAAATATCAAGGTCAATCAGAATGACATAGAGATGATGCGTGACCTCACATCCTTACACTGATATTACAGTTATAGCCTGCGCGTATCCTTAAGGACGCGCAGGCAATTTTATCTTGGCTTTGTAATAAATTCGTAATAATTCTTAATAATTATTAACTTGCGTTCATCCAGCCACAGCGATACAATCATATCATCCTCCCTGACAGGAGGGGGATCGCCGGATAGCATATTTATTTATAGGATATGCTCCGGCAAAAGGTCAAAGGTTCTAAAGGAGGCAGACATGGACAGCACAAAATCGGAGCACGGATTTAACCATCATGATATCAGTCGTGACGCATTTATGTTAAGCGGCGACTTTGCGAGGGAGGGCTATGACTGGTGGTGGCATTCCTTCACTGGTTATGATGAAGAGACCGGAGAGGAGCGGCCCTTTTTTATAGAGTTTTTTACCATAAATCCCGAGCTCGGCGAAGAGGAACCGGTGCTGGGCCAGCTGGCTGAAAACAAGTCCTCCGGCAGACGACCATCATATCTTATGGTAAAGGCAGGCTCCTGGGGGGAGGACGCCGCGCAGCTGCACCGCTTTTTTGGGTGGAAGAGCGGTATATCGGTGTCCGCAGAGGTGCCTTTTTCCATCAGTGCAGACGACTGTTTTCTCTCTGAGACACGGACTCTAGGCAGGGTCTCCATAAGCGCAGAAGATATGGCGGCCCATCCGGAGTGGATGTGCGATGCGGGGGAGATGATATGGGATCTTGCCATAGACAAGCAGGTCGCATTTAATGTGGGTTATGGCGCAGGCAGGGCACTTCGTGATCTGGAGGCTTTTGAGATGTTCTGGCACGCCGAAGGTATGAAGACATTTTTCACCGGCAGCGTGATATGGAACGGGAGAAAGTACCGGGTGTCTCCCGAGGACTGCTATGGCTATGCCGACAAAAACTGGGGCAAGGATTTC
>ERZ842401.3599-NODE-3599-length-19038-cov-23.064321_pt1 | contig 19038 bp, 17 predicted proteins | sample MGYA00521270_ERZ842401 | MGnify/ENA primary metagenome ERZ842401 (study PRJEB31892, sample SAMEA3878208) | bioreactor metagenome | biome: Moose rumen | place: Sweden | collected 2011-10 | study: EMG produced TPA metagenomics assembly of the PRJEB12797 data set... | reverse complement strand
TCCTCATTCACACTGAGGATGTAGAGATTTTGGGCCCAAGATTCGGACGCATACATGCGATAGTTCTTTCAGTCCGTCTCAAGATGAATACTACTACAGATATTGAAGAACTTAAACGAAAGGCTCAGCATAATATTGATTTAAGGACGAAAACACAGGAAGGAAAGGCTCAGAATCTTGGAAGTGTATATGCTAGTAGAAAATCGAAGCCATTGGGAATCTTTGATCTGGGAATATTGAAGTTTCCACTGGTGCTTGCCTTAAGAGTTACCGACCATTTCTTAAGGCATAAAGAGTGGTATAAATTAAAAAGAAATTCCTATCTCCTGATATTATTTGGTTATAAAGATGTAATATCCTATGTATCACCAAAGAATATCAATTGTTTTATATGGAAAGATAGCGGAGCAGATACCGCTTTCGGTAGATATGATGCATTCATGCATGAATGTTTTGAATGTGGGGAAATGGAAATAGAGATTTGTAAGTAATGAAAAAAATAGGAATTATTACAGTTCAGAAAGCACCGGAGAATTATGGCGCTTGTCTTCAGTGTTATGCGCTGTGGAAATTTATTAAAGACCAGGGGTATGAGTGCGAGTTGATAGATTTAGTACGCCCATGGAGCCCTGATTATCTTGTGAGTAAACGTTTCAAGGAGAAGCAACCGCAAGCCAAAAAATCTCTTTATAAAAAAATTATAAAATGTCTTATTGGTTCAAAGCCAATTATCAAGAAAGTACCAGCCGAAAATGATAGCTTCCAGGCTTTTAATGCTCAGATGGACTATTCCCGTACTTACTATAGTGTGGATAGTCTATATGACAACCCTCCTGTCTATGATGTGTATATTGCAGGTAGTGATCAGATTTGGAACCCTCTGATGCCGTTCATTAATGAACCTTATTTTCTAACTTTTGCCCCAAAAGGAAAGAAAAAGATATCATACGCTTCAAGTTTTGCTGTTAAAGAGATTCCCGAAGGGCTATGGAATGACTATTCAGATTGGCTAACCGATTATGATGCAATTTCTGTGAGGGAACGTTCGGGAGTTGATATTGTAAAAAACTATTTTGGAAGAGATGCCACAATGGTAGTTGATCCTACAATGTTATTGGTCAGAAAAGAATGGGAGAATTTGCTCGTAATCCCCAAGTCGCAAGAGAAGTATTTATTTTTATATATCTTGCAATATAATCAACAGATAGTAGATAAAGCTATTAGTTTTGCAGAGGATAAAGGCTTAGTTGTATATGTTATAGTGTCATCAACCACAGGAGTAAAGCCAGAACAAAAAAGAGGTGTGCACTTTATTACTACCGCCGGTCCCAAAGAATGGTTAGGTTTTATTTATGCTGCAGAATATGTCATTACGGATTCTTTCCATGGCTCAGTTTTCTCTTTTTTGTTTTCAAAAAAACTGCTGACCGTTTGTACAAACAGAAAAGTGTCAGAACGCCTAACTACTCTTTTTGACAGTTTCTCTCTATCAAGTAATTTGGTAAATGTTGAGCAATTTAAATTAATGAACAATATAGATAGGGCCAACTACCCATCCAGAGGCGTGGAAATGACAATAGATAATCTTAGGAGCAAATCAGTTTCCTTCTTGGTTAATGCATTAAAATAAAGGATATGAAAAGCAAATTAAGAAATATATTATCACAAATAAGATTAAGTTGTATTGTCACTACAGATAAACTGGCTGCTCAGGACATACTGTCAGAAACAATCACGGCAAAAGAAGTTAGAGATGCCCGCAGTGCTGCATTTGAAGCCTTCGGATTTATAAAAATGACCGATAAGCCGGTTGCGGTTGTAGTTAATGAGGATGAATTGGCCAGTACGCTTACTGCTGTTACTGAAGCATGGTTTCAAAGAAAAGATTTGATCTTGATAACAATGAATGGGAATTTCTGTAGGCATTTTGATTATCTTGACCGTTGTATTGTGAGTAATTCTTTGCTTTTTCAGAATTCTAACGAGGATGAAATTGTCCATGAAATGCAATTGAGGCATGGGCCTCATTTGCTGAGAACAACAATTGTTGCAAAAGATGATATACCGATTGATTATTCTGGTATTCTAAAAGAACTAAATAATAGTCTTTCTGATAAAGATATAGTATTCTGCTATAACCCGACAGATTTGTTAGGGAAACACTTTAGAGTCATTTCTCAACAGCACCGATATTGTACAATTTCTAAATACGTAGGCTATCTATTAGGTAACAAGTGTAAGGCAGTGTTGTGTATTCCAGAAAAACTTTTGGCATACGATAGCAATATCTTTAATTTCCGGAATTTGCCAAACACTTTTTTTGTAATGGTGATTGCAGATAATAGTGGGGTAATGAGCAAACTGTCACCTTGGATTGAGAGCAATGGTATTAAGGTTGCCCAATCAGAACAGGCAGATTACTCTTCTTTGTTGTGTGAAGAGAAACCAAAGATAGTTTATATAAAATAACATTATATGTATACACATATTAAGCAAGTTCAAATTATAGTTTCTCTGCTGAAACAATATGGTATAAGGCATCTTGTCATATCTCCAGGCACGCGACATGTTCCTTTGGTACATGCTGTAGAGATAGATTCTTTCTTTACCTGCTATTCAGTTGTCGACGAAAGAAGTGCAGGTTTCGTCGCATTGGGTTTGGCTGAATCAATATACGCCCCTGTATGTGTTGTGTGTACATCAGCAACAGCAACATGCAATTATCTCCCAGCAATGCAGGAAGCCTACGAGCGTTGCATTCCGCTTGTTGCACTGACCTCAGACAGAGCCAGATATCAGCGTTTCCACGGTGAAAACCAGTGTATCAATCAAGTTGACATGTACAGACCGTTCTGCAAATATGCGGTTGATTTGCCGCTCGTGAATAACGATGAGGATTACTGGTATTGCAACCGTTGCGTCAATGAAGCATTGATTTATCAGAACAGAAACGGGAAGGGCCCAATCCAAATTAATTTCCTTGAACCACTTAACATAGGAGAATTGTCAACTTTTGAGTTTCCTGAAATTCCATTAACAAGAAAAATACATGTGGTCCAGGACGATATTGACTGGAAACAGTATGCTCAACAGCTTGTAGGTAAGAAAGTATTGGTGGTTTGCGGTCAATATAATGCTCACACGGAGAAGTTGAAAAGCGCACTCCGCTTATTTAATCAAAAATTTGAGGCGGTTATCACCACAGACTATTTTAGTAATGTGAATGATGATGAGTTTATTCATACTCCTGGGCTGAACTTAAATTATATGGAATATCGGAGCCTGCAACCTGATGTTATCATAACATATGGTTCTAAGGTTTATTCTGGTCTTGGGGTGAAATATCGTAACAAAAAAATCCCCCATTGGTATATTGATGAGGAAGGAATTGTGTATGACCCAATGCACACACTGGAGAACATCTTTGCTATATCGCCAGAGTCATTTTTTGAAGAAATGGCAAAAGGGGCAGAAGGAATGAATAGCAAAACCTATTATCGTTTGTGGAAATCAAGACAGGATATTATTGATTTCGGAGTTAATAAATTTACGAACTATTATGTTATCAAGGAAGTTCTGAAACAATTGCCAGAGAATAGTACTGTTCATGCAAGTGTTTTGAATAGCATGCGATTCACAAACTTTTGCGCAATTCCCAATAGCACAACAGTTATTGGAAACATCTGTACTGACGGTATAGATGGAGCGCTTTCTACTTTTATCGGGCAAGCTCAAAGCACAAAAGGAATTGCCTTGTTGGTAATTGGTGATTTGAGCTATTTGTATGATCTCAATGAGGCCATTGGTACGATGCCAAATAATGTAAGAATTTTGTTGGTGAATAATAATGCAGGGGCCGAGTTCCATTTTAATATCAGTTTAGATCGGATATCAACGCTGAACCAACATATAGCAGCATCCCACCACAACCAATTTAAAGAGATTTCTTTTATGTCAGCTCTTAAGTACTGGAAAGTAACAAGTGCAGAAGAGTTGATGAGAAAAATGAGCACTTTCTTTTTGCCTTCAAATTGTCCGATTATGCTTGAAGCGATAACAGATGCCGATACCGATGGCAGGGAGCTGAGGGTAATGTTGGCAAAAAACAGGAAAAAGGTTTCGTTGACCACAAAGATAATGAATAGGTTAAAAAGAACGATTAACAACTTATAAGATGATTCAAGAAATTAGAAGAGCGCTAAGATATATTCTTAAAGGAGTGCCAGTAGTAAAGATTACAGCAGAAGTAAAAGTCAATACTACTGGCAAAAGCCTTCGAGGAAAGAATATCCTTATCACTGGTGGCGCACATGGGATAGGCTATTCTATTGCAAAAAAGTGCATTGATGAAGGGGCTGTTGTCTTGATATGCGGAAGGAATGTTGAACGCCTCCATCAAGCTCAAAAAGCGTTGGGAGGAGAATCTTTATGCAGAATTATACCCTTTGACATTTCTGAGGTAGAAAGGGAGGAAGAATTCATAAATGATTGTTATCGGTTGATGGACAATCGAATTGACTGTTTGGTTAACAATGCCGGCGTTTCTTTACATGAAAAAGATTTCCGTCATGTAACTATTGAAGGTTTTGAAAGACAATTCAATACAAATTACAGAGGTACTTATTTCCTGTCAAAATACTATTTGGAGCAACAGATTAAAAGAAACAATATTCAACGAACGAATGTGCTTTTTATTAGCAGTGAAAGAGGCAGTTTTCACACAGACATACCCTATGGATTAACAAAGGCTGTAATAAACAGCCTTGTAGGGGGATTGAACAATCGTCTTGCTGCTGAGGGATTAAGAGTGAATGCCTTGGCCCCTGGCGTTACAGTGTCTGAAATGACAGGCAGAAGTAGTGACGACTTGTTCTACAATGGCAGCCCTTGTGGCAGGGTTTTCCTCCCTGAGGAAATGGCAGAAGTAGCAGCTTTCTTACTAAGTGATTTTTCAAAATGTATTTCAGGTGAAGTTGTACATTGTGATTATGGAGCACATCTTAAGTGTATTTAGAAAAGAATAGTAACATGGCAAACTCCCTTATAGACAAGAGGTGGAATACCTATTCCGTCATTTTAATCATCCAGGCCTTGTATTCGTTGAAAGCATGGTTCCTGTGGTGGATACCAGGGCAGACAGGGACTGTGATTATATTTGTTATTTCAGTTTTCTATCTTATATATGCGCCTTTTTGGACTTTCAAGGAGAATAAGAAAGTATATGCGGCGGTACTGCTTGTCATCCTGTTCTTATACCAAGCGGAAGGAAACTTAAATGCATATATGCTGAAACTCATGGAGGTTTTTGCGGTTATTCCATTAATATTTCTTAAGCCCCAATACCAGGCTGACATTTTGGAGAAATTCCAAAAAGTTATAACGGTCATATTAACCATATCATTAGCATTCTGGGTATTGCATTTAGTGGGCATAAACTTCCCTTCAACGCCTATCACTTATGGAATGGTTGATCGAGGTGAAGGATTAGAAACTCAGTATCTTTTCGATAATCATTACGTCTTTTTGGTAAACCAGTCAGGTATATTAAGATTTGCCACAGAACTGCTTTCAATGCGTTTCAGTTCCATATTCCTGGAACCTGGTTTTTTGGCAATCCTTATGGTCTTCCTTCTTTTTGTCAACGGATTTAAATTTAAGGAAAGACGAACCCTGTTATATATAGCTACAATCATTGCAACGGTCTCACTTGCAGGGTTCCTTATGGGTGTGTTTGCGTATATAGCGCATAGTGTACAGCATGCCAAGAGAGGCACCGCAGGCATTGTCCTACTCCTTATAGCATCATTTGCCAGCTACAATTTCTTTCAGAACTTTAATGGGGGACGTAATTTCATCAATGAGGGTATTATAGAGAGACTTGAATTTGACGAATCAAGATTTATATTAGGCAATAACCGAACATCTGAGGACTTCAGTGAACAATTTAATAGGTTTGTTACAACTCCAGATGTCGTTGGTGGAATAGGTAAGAAAAGAGTTACAAACATGGGTGGAGCAAATGTGGGCTATAAAGCATTTATTATGTGTTATGGTATTATCGGGCTAATTCTTTTCTTATCTTTCTTAATACTTCTTGCCAGAACGTCAAAAAACTATAGGTCATTTATTCTGTTTCTACTTTATTTCTTGATGTTCCTTCGAGGTGAAGGACCAATATTCTGGACCTCATTCGTACTTATATATACAAGTGCATTAACAATGTTTAATTATGAAAAAGAAAGTAGCACTCTTCTCGTGTCATCACGACCCAAATTACGGTAGTATGCTTCAGGCTTATGCCTTGGTCTTTGCTATTCGACAGTTAGGAGTGGATGCAGAATATCTGAATTATTATTCATTAGATGATCCTCGTACTCCTATTCGGAGATTAAAATGGATTCTTAATTGGCCTATAAAAAGACTGCAAGGTATGCAACATACGTCTGAGCCTAAAAGTGAATTTTCCTTTTTTATGACGCGTGAATTTGCAGATACCAAGGCTGCATTTGAACGTTTTCATAAAGCATATATTCCTGTATCGAAAAAAAAATATTTTTATGATACGATAAAAAGGCAATTGGCGGTGGACGACTACTGCAATTACATGGTAGGCAGTGACCAGACCTGGAGTCCAAACCTCATGAACCCGAAAAAGCCATACTTTCTGGACTTTGCGAAACTTCCTAAAAAAAGTGCCTATGCACCAAGTATGGGTACAACAAATATCCATGAAGAGTTTAAAAAATATATTCTTGGGAAATTAAGCGACTTTAACCACCTTTCGTGTAGAGAAGCCGTGAACAGTCAGATGCTTACAAAGCTATTAGGGCGTGAGGTGAAGCATGTACTTGATCCCACACTTCTGTTGAAAAGTACAGACTGGGATACGATAGCTACTAATCCCCAAATAAAAGGCGAATACATCTTGGTTTATTTACTTGGCGAAAAAGATTCAATCATTAATTTTGCCAAGAAATTGGCAGATAAATACAATCTCCCTATTTATTATGTTGTAACTCGTCCCAAATATTTATCTATGGAGAATTCCATTAATGGCGTGGGCCCGGATGATTGGATTGGACTCGTTAAAAAAGCTCGCTATATAGTAACAGATTCATATCATGGAGTATTGTTTAGCGTTAACTATAATGTGAATTTCTATGCTTTCAGCAAGCGTGAGGGATCGCTGGATTCTGAGGATAATGGAAGAATTTTAGAGTTCCTGAAAATCATTGGTTTGGAAAATAGGTTTCAAGATGATAAAAATAACCCTCAGTTCTTTAGCGACATCGACTTTTCATATGCTAATAACGTGATAACTTCCTTGAGAAAAACTTCTATGGATTACCTTAAAACCTGTTTGAATAATTGAAAAATGAAAGTATTATTTTTATTGCACACTTCTGGTAATAGGGAAGGTTCATCAATAGCTGCCTTGGCTATAATAAAACAACTCATTATAAGAGGATATGAAGTAATGGCTGTGTTGCCATCCGCAGGTGAACTCGTAGGTGACTTACAAAAAGTAGGGGCCAAAACCGAAATACTATATTTCAATGCTGCGACATGGCCTGTGCATTATAATCTTAAAACTGCCTTGACTGTTCCTAAACGCTTAATCGTACGACTATGGGCAAATCATTTTGCAGAAAGAAAACTACAGAGGATTGTTGAACTTTTCCAACCTAATGTAATTCATTCGAATACAGGTGTTTTAAGAGTTGGCTATTATGTTGCAAAGAAGAAGAGAATTCCTCATGTATGGCATATCAGGGAGACTGAAGAAGGGAATCATTGCTATCATTATCCCAGTCGCGCTTATCAAAAACACTTGCTTGAAAGCAACGCATTTAATATTGCTATCACTCGTATTGTCAAAGATGATTATTGTTTAAAAGATGCAAATACAAAGGTGATATATGATGGAGTGTTTGAGCAATCATATAAACCACGACCTCGGATGTCTAAATCTAATTATTTCCTTTCTGTAGGAAGAGTTGATGTCACAAAGGGTTTTGATTGGGTTGTGAAAGCATTTCTTCTTGTGGCAGAAAAATATCCTGATTATGAACTTTGGATTGCCGGAAAAGATGACTTGCCATTTGGTAAACAATTAAAAAAACAGCTTAACGGAATTGAAAACTCCAACAGAATAAAGTTTCTTGGTATACGCAATGACGTATATGAACTTATGGCTCAGGCTCAGGCTGTGATAGTCGCTTCACATATGGAAGGCTTTGGTTTCGTTACAGTAGAAGCTATGTTAAACAATACCATAGTTATAGGCAGGAACATAGGTGGAACAAAAGAACAATTTGACAATGGATTAGAACTTGAGGGAAAAGAAATCGGACTACGTTTTGATACCATTGAAGAGTTGGAGGAGCATATTGGGAATTTATGCGAATTGGGACAAAAGCCATATAAAGAGATGATTGAGGCAGCCCAGAGGGTTGTAAGACGACTATACACTATAGAAAGTGATGTTGATAAGATTGAACAGGTGTATAAGAATGTAACTAAATGTAAATTGTAGATTTTATGAATAAACTTGCAATTGTCATGCCGGCTTATAAAGTGACATTTCTGTCTGCTGCATTAGATTCTATCGCTGCACAGACCTGTCAGAACTTTACACTATATATAGGTGATGATTGTAGTCCTAATCACTTAGAGGACTTTGTCTGCAAGTATAAGAACAAGGTTAATCTGGTGTATAAACGTTTTGAAACCAACTTAGGAGGCACAGACCTTGTAGCTCAGTGGGAACGGTGTATAGCCATGACGCAAGGGGAACCCTATATATGGCTTTTCTCTGATGATGACGTGATGGAGCCTCGGTGTGTTGAGGTGTTCTATAAGTATCTTGAACTTACCGAAGGAAAATGTGATCTCTATCATTTTAGTGTAAAGATTATAAATGATAAAGGTGACGTGACTAAAACTTTTCAACGCTACCCTCAAGCATTGCAGAATTATGAATATTATAAGGGGAAAATGAGGGCTAAATATGTAAGCCTTGTAGTTGAGAATATCTTTTCGCGGTCGGTATATGAAAGACAGGGCGGTTTTAAGAATTTCGATTTGGCATGGGGAAGTGATACTGCGACATGGGTACTGTTCAGCGAGCGTACTGGCTTTTACACCATGGATGGCGCTTATGTGCTGTGGAGAAGCAGTGATGAAAATATAACTCCAGACAATTCAAATCCCATAGTTGTAAGAAAAGTGAATGCTCTGCTCGACTTTTTTGATTGGTCTTATCACTATTTCTCTCAAAGAGGTCATGATTGCAGGCTTGTAAATGTCAGGGCTTTTATAAACAGAATGAGTAAATTCTGTCAATATATTACAGATAATCAGTTTAAAGAAGCGACTAAAAAGTTTTGTAAAATCCATGAAATTCCTATTATTGCACCTTTTTTATATATATTGATTAAACATAAGACAAAGAAGGTATGATAAGATACATCAAAACTCAAAGAGCAGCTGATTGTTGCGGATGCAGGGCATGTGAGCAAATATGTGCTCATCATGCAATATCCTTCCATGTTGATGAAGAGGGCTTCTTGTATCCTTCCATTAATGAAACCGACTGCGTGCAGTGCGGATTGTGTGAGAAGGTATGCCCAATGGAACAAGCTGAAACCATGCTGAATCCACAAGGCCGGGCATATGCATTTCAACTATCAGATAAAGAGTCCCTACTTAACAGTTCCTCAGGAGGGGCTTTTTATGCAATATCTTCATTTGTCCTTTCTGAAAACGGTGTTGTTTATGGTGCAGCGTTTGACGGAAAGATAGTAAAGCACAAAAGAGTTGATTGCCAGGCGAATATTTTAGATTTGATGGGAAGTAAGTATGTACAATCAGATACAGGAGATACGTACTCGCAAGTGAAGCAAGATTTAAAGGAAGGAAAGAATGTGTTTTACACAGGTACACCATGCCAGATAGCAGGTCTTAGATTATTTTTACGAAAGGAACATGAAAACCTACTCACCGCTGACTTGGTTTGTCATGGCACACCTTCGCCCAAGATATTGGCAGATACCATTTCACATATTGAGGACAGGCTGAATGCTCATTTCCAGAGTTATTCTTTCAGAGACAAGAAAGTAGGCGGCTGGTCCTGCGCTTCTTCTTCTTCTTACAAAATCGGCGAAAAGCGGACATACCTTAAGTATAGCAAAGAGATGGAGGCCTATTTCAATGCATTCATATCAGGACACTTGATGCGTATGAATTGTTATCATTGCCCCTTCGCTCGTTTAGAACGTACAGGTGATATAACAATAGCAGATTACTGGGGGGTGAAGAAATTGCATCCAGAGTTTCCTAATATAGGTAAGGGGATGAGCCTGTTTGTAAGCAATACAGAGAAAGGTGAACATATAATACAAAAGTTGTTATTCAAAAATTTTGTAAGGGAGATCGATTTACTGCAAGCCGCTCAAAAAAATCGTAATATGCAAATGTCAACCCCATATGTTGTTGAACGTGAATCAATTTATAAGTTGTTTTTCAATGATTATAAAGGGTTCTTGAAAAAATATTATAAGGGGAACTATTTTAAAGCTAAAATAAAAGCGTATGTTATTTATTTTATCCGCGATAACGAATGGTTGTTCAAAATAGTTTCATCGTTAGTTCATTTAATTAAAAAATGAAAGTTTCCATTATTACCATATTAGATAATACAAATTTCGGGACATATCTTCAGGCTCTTGCTACAGGAAAGGTAATAGAGAGGTTGGGGTATAAAGTGGAAATTATCAGATATACTCGCCCATTCATGACGACTTATGGACGTTTGAAGTATATGTTACGAGACAGGGGGGTGTTAAGTGTCCTGCGGAACGGATGGAAAATTCCCAGGACTAAAAAACTTCGGGAAAGAGATTATGCATTTCTGTCAAAGCATGTTGCTGTTACAGAAGAATATGTCGGATATGAATCTTTACAGGCAAATCCTCCTTTGGCCGATGTGTATCTTGTTGGTAGCGATCAGGTATGGAATAGCATTTATAATAAAGGAATTGACAGGAGTTTTTATCTTGAGTACGCACCAAAAGGGAAAAAACGCATTTCGTATGCTTCCAGTATAGGTATGGACTATATTCCTGAGCACGAAATTTCAGAAACTAAAATGCTGTTAAAGAAATTTGATGGCATAACCGTAAGAGAGAAGGCAGCAAAAAACCTTTTGGCGCGATATGGTATAAAATCAGAGGTCGTGTTGGATCCGACATTGTTGCTTGATACAAACGAGTGGTCTGATATTTTAGGAAAGGATGCTATTAGTTTCAACGAAAAGTACCTTCTGATATATAGTGTAGAACGTAAAGAACAGAACCGCCTTATAGAATATTATGCAAGAAAAATTGCAAAGGAGAGGAATTTAAAAATATTCCAGGTCAGTTATAGCGGAACAGCGTTGAAGTTATCTTGTACGGATAAGTTCTTTGGCAATGCGATGCCTGATGTTTTCTTGAGTCTAATGAAGAATGCATCGTTTGTGGTGGTTAGTTCGTTCCATGGCACAGCATTTTCCGTGAATTTCAATAAGGAATTCCTGACAATTAGTGCCAATCGTTTTAATTCAAGGGTTGAAAATCTTCTTAATGTTACTAACTTAAATGACAGAATGGTTGGCGACAAGGAGTGCGACTTACAAAGCATAAAAAAAATAGATTATGTGGATGTTAACAGCAGAATGAAGAAGGCCAGAGAAAAATCAGTTTCTATATTGAAAAATATGCTAAAACAGTAAGTGTTATGGGTAAAAATAGAATCTGTTGGGTAACTTCCTCTTTCCTTTTGGATGTTGATATTCCTATCGTGCCACAACTGCAAAAGGAGTATGACATAGATTGGATAATATTAACGACACAGGGGAATCGTGATGGTGATAAGAAGCTTATAGAGATGACTGGATGCAGGCATTACGAGTTAGTAGTGAATCAAGGCCTGTTTATTTCACCGAGAAAGATACTATTCTATAAGCGTCTTATCAAGAGGATGAAAGAAACGGATTACAATCTTTATTACTTTGACTTCTTGGGAATGCCGTATTTTATGCCAATGGCACAATGGTTATTGCCAAAAGAAAAGATAATTGTTGCTGCACATAATGTGAAAACTCCGAAAGGAGCACGATATTATTGGCTTGCTAAGCCATATATGGATTATATTGTAAGGACATTCTGTAATTTTCAGGTGTTTTCTCAGAACCAGTTGGAGTTATTGCGCTCACTTAAAAAGGATGCTAATATCCTGTATGCGCCATTATGCCTGAAGGATTATGGTGAGCCAACAATTCAAAAAATTCAAGAACCAATTACATTCTTGTTTTTTGGGAATATTGTAGAATATAAACGCGTTGATTTGCTTCTGCAAGCAATGCATATTCTGAAAGAAAAAGGTTTAACGGATTTTCAGGTTAAGGTTTGCGGCTATTGCAGACCAGAAAAGTGGGATGGTTCATATAGTGAACTATGCAAGGGGTTAGATAACGTAAAATTGGATATTAGACGAATACCTAATGAGGAGATTCCAAACCTTTTCGAGAGTAGTCACTATTTTGTAATGCCTTATCAAGACATTGCCCAGAGCGGAGCCATGACAGTAGCATTGCGTTATAACATCCCCATCATTGCCTCTGAGCTTGATACCTTTAAGGAGTTTATGGATGGTAAAGATGACGGTTATTTCTTTGAGCCAGGAAATGCGGAGAGTCTGGCAGAAATTATGTCGAAAGCGATGGAGGAATACAAGGACAGGTATGAAATGATGCGAAAGAGTCAGGCAGAGATAGTAAAAGAGAAACTGTCACAGGACGTGATTTTAGCACAATATAAAGAATATATTGACACATTATGCCAAAATTAGCAAAGTATAAAGATTGTACTGGCTGTATGGCATGTGTGGATAGTTGTCATCAGCAGGCCTTACAATGTTCGTTAAATAAAGAAGGACATATTGTACCCGTTGTTGATGAGAATACATGCATAAACTGTGGGGCGTGCGAGAAGACATGTCCTGTAGTCTCAAAGCTGGAATATACTACAAGTCCACTGGCAAAGGCTTATGCTGGGTGGGCAAAGGATGATGTTGTCAGACAGGTGAGTGCCACAGCAGGGACTTTTGCGGCAATGGCACAATATGTTCTTTCTATTGGAGGCTATGTTTGTGGAGCTGCTATTGTAGATGGAATATATGTAAAGCATATCTGTATAGATAAATTAGAAGACCTATATTTACTTCAAGGATCAAAATATACGCAAAGTAATGCGACGGGAATCTATAAAACAGTATATAGTCATCTAAAAGATAGTGCAACACTATTGTTCTCTGGGACAGGTTGCCAAGTGGCAGGTCTGTATGGATTCCTTCGGAACAGGAAATATAAAGGCAATCTTTTTACTGTTGACTTAATTTGTGGAGGAGTACCATCAAGATTATTGATAGACAAGTTTGTAGAGAACGAATCATATACGGTGAAACGCATCGTTTCATTTAGGAGCAAGGACAACGGGTGGAGTCCCAAAGGGTTTAAATACAATCTGAAAGTGGAGGATAGCAAAGGTCATGTGCATGACTATACAAACAAGCGGAACTTAATAACCACTGGATTCGCTTGTGAGATGACAAATCGATATTCTTGTTATAGTTGTCAGTTTGCTGGGGTGAATAGAAAGTCGGACTTCACAATAGGTGATTATTGGGGAGTGAAGGACTATCCAGAGCAGCATCACAATGGTGTGTCTGCTATTATTGTCCACAACGAGAGGGCTGTGTCGTTTTTGCGGAGCTGTTCATCGTACTTGGAAACTTTTGAAGCAGACTTGAATGATATTCTTGTTCATGCCAAACGACTCGAAAAGACGAAGGACGGTAGATGTCTGCTTCCCGAACGCAGGATGATTGCAACGGCTTTCAGACGGTTGGACTATAAGACCCTTTGCAGGGTGTATGCACTTGACTTTAGTAGCAAGAGCCCGTGGATGCTGTATAAGTTGTATAGGGTAATTATATCAAGAATCATCAAATAGAAAAATTAGATAATGAAAGTATCAATAATAACATATCACGACGAAGATAACTATGGAGCAACGCTGCAGGCGTACGCAACGTATAAGGCGGTAGAATCGTTAGGGTATAAGCCGGAGATTATAAATCTACATTTGCCTTATAGGTTTAGTCTGGCGACAAAATTAGTGTTTTCGCTTAAACGGTGGCGGTTGAATAGTTTCAGAAAGAGATTCATGCCAGTCATGACTAAGGTATATCATTCTATTGATGAACTGCGGCAGGATCCACCATCTTCGGATGTATATCTTGTGGGTAGCGACCAGACGTGGAATCCTACAATCTCCCGTGCAAACGCCTTAGCCTATTTTCTTGATTTTGGCGGCTCTGGAATAAAAAGAATTTCATACGCTTCAAGTTTCGGTGTCAGTCATTGGGAGGATTCGGATGTGGCGAAAAAAGAAAAGGTTCAAGAGTTGTTGACGCGTTTTTCAACATTATTGGTACGTGAGAGTAAAGCTGTCGATATATTGAGAGACGAATTTGGCCTTGCTTCTAAGCAGGTTGTTGACCCTGTACTTTTGTTTCCATCGTACCCTGAACTTACGGGTGATATTGGAGAGACAGACAGAATGATTGTCTATAAAATTAAGAATGATGCAGATTTCTACAAGAAAGCAGTAATAATCGGGAAAAGATTGAATTGCGACATTCATTCTGTAGGCAGTATGCGACGCTTAGAGGGGATTCATACACACTATCCAGAACGCATTGAAAATTGGGTTAAAAACATTGGAACAGCCCGTTATGTATTTACAGATTCGTTTCATGGAACAGTGTTATCACTGCTCTATCATCGTCAGTTTGTGGTTTATGTTGGTGAAGCAAAAAAACTGAGCAGGTTGTCCTCACTACTGGAACTGCTTGGACTGGAGAATAGAATATGCTGGGGAGAAGATGATTTGGAAAAAATAATAAATCTTCTGCAGACTCCCATTGACTACAAAAAAGTAGATGAAATACTGAATAAGGAGCGGAATATTTCATTAGAGTGTTTGAAGAAAGCAATTGATAATTGACTAAAATGGTAAAGGTATTGATGTTAAATACGGTGCCGATGAGTTATGATGGCATCGGCATGACGATTTTGAATTATGTGTCGAACATGGATCGTTCAGACATGGTAGTGGACTTTGCCGTGATTAATCATCTTGAAGACAGGATGAGGACTCAGATAGAAGGATTAGGGTCAAAGATATTCGAACTGACAGGCAGGAACACGTCAACATTAAAATATATCAAGGAATTGGCCAAAGTTGTCAGAAAGGAGAAATATGATGTGGTGCACGTACATTGTAACAGCTGTACGGCAGCAATAGACCTGCTTGGCGCAAAACTTGGCGGGGCCAAGAGACTATGCCCTCATATCCACTCAACGCAAACGAAGTTTGCAAGGGCAAATAAAATGCTCAGACCGCTTTTCAATATTTTATATACAGACGCCTTTGCCTGTGGAGACAAAGCCGGGAAGTGGGTCTTCAGGGACAAGGATTTCGTGGTGTTGAGGAATGCAACGAATGTGGAAAAATTTGGCTTTAATGAGGCATACAGAAAAGAGTTCAGAGAAAAACTTCATTTGGAAGGAAAAGTGGCAGTAGGGCATGTGGCGCATTTCACGTATGCAAAAAACCATGAGTTTCTTGTGAATTTCTTTGCTGATGTGGTAAAGAGAGATCCTAAATACATGCTTTTTTTGATAGGCGACGGCAAGTTGCAAAGTGATGTGGAGAGGCAGGTGTCAGAGCTTGGTATGAATGATAACATCATCTTTGTTGGGCTCACACACGACATTCCGCAATATCTTAGTGCGATGGACATGATGGTGTTGCCTTCGAGATATGAGGGATTGCCCAACGTCCTGGTGGAATGGCAGGCATCGGGCTTACCTACGCTTGTGTCGGCTAATGTGACCAAAGACAGCAAACTGACGGACAGCGTGACCTTTGTGGAATTGGAAAAAGAAGCATGGGTGGAAGGTGTCTTGAACACGAAGGTTGACGTTGACAGAAAGAGCATATCGAAAGACAATGTTGAGAAGATAAAGGCTGCAGGCTATAGCATCAAAGAGCAGGCAGCCATGTTGAAACAGTATTATATAGAACACTTGAAAAAATAGGATATGGGATTAGACAAGTTTGAAATATGGGTCCATGACCATATTCTGAAAAATGAGAAAGTTCGTCACTTCTTGTATGGAGCATACCAAAGAGCATTGTATTTGGTGTCGGAGAAAGTGAAATGCGAAGGAAACATAGAGATAGTTACACCTAATGACGGATATGAATACCTCTTCGGCTATTACGATAAATGCCCTTGGGATTCGACGGGCAGATATATGTTGGCATTGAAAGTGAAAAATGCTACAAAAGAAGCGGATTCAGCTGAGCAGGCAGAGATTGTGACAATCGACCTGAAAAATGGGAATGCGGTAAAAGTTGTTGCAAAAACGAACTGCTGGAACGTGCAACAGGGCTGCATGGCACAATGGATGGATGATAAAACCATCCTATATAATGATTATAGAAACGGTGCATACTGTTCAGTGATTTTAAATATGGAATTGGGCGTTGAAAGGATTGTAGAAAAGCCCGTATATACGGTATCTTCTGATAAGAAAACAGCTCTGACACTTGATTTCAACCGTCTCCACAGGCTGCGTCCGGGCTATGGCTATGCCAACTGCGATGAGGTGACAAAGAATGATATTTGCCCTGACCAGACTTGTATCTGGAAAATAGACTTGGAAACAGGGAAAATAACCCCTATGTTGAAATATACTGATTTTGCTCATTTCGAAGAGAAAGAGACAATGAAAGGTGCAGAACACAAGGTAAATCACCTAATGACAAGTCCTGATGGTAACAGATTCATGGTATTGCATAGATGGTTTAAGAACAAGGTGAAATATACTCGACTGGTAACATGTAATATGGATGGTACGGGTATGTATAACCTGAGCGACGATGATTTCGTATCACATTGCTGCTGGAAAAATAACGATGAGATATTGTCATACCTTAATAAACATGATGGTGGAAAAGGCTACTATTTGATGAAGGACAAGACAAAGGAGTATAAGCGACTTTGGCCAGAGCTGGCTATGGACGGACATCCAACCTATTCTTACGACGGAAAGCAAATCGTAACAGACACATATCCTGACAGAAAACGAATACAGTCAATATATGTGATGAAGGGTGATAGAGTGGAGCGTGTAGCACGTGTGTTTTCTCCTTTTAAATACGGAGGGAATTGTCGGTGCGACCTCCATCCACGTTGGAAACCTGACGGGAGCCAGATATGTTTTGATGCTTCTTTTAAGGGAAAGAGGTGTGTGTGTGTGGTAAACTTATTTAATAATTAGTATAAAGGGATGATAGACGCAACAGCAATTATAATGACAAAAAACGAAGAAAAGAACATCGTTGATTGTCTGAAATCTATGAAGGGATTTGCAAAAAGATGTGTAGTCATTGACTGTGGTAGTACGGATAAAACAATAGAACTGGCGAAGGAACTTGGAGCAGATGTTTATAACCACGAGTTTGAATATTATGCCAAGCAGTTTAACTGGGGCATAGATAATTGTAATATTGACACCGAGTGGATTATCCGACTGGATGCTGACGAACGCTTTCCAGAAGAATTAAATAAGGAATTGGAACAACTCATCAATGACAATAAGGACAAACCTATGAATGGTATTGCTATTGCTGCAGATTTGTTCTTCTTGGGTCGCTGCATGAAGCATGGGATACGTAATAAATGTAAGATGATGATGTTCAAACGTAAGTGTGGTCGAATAGAAGATCGTAGGCGTGATGCACATAGCGTGATAAGCGAAGGCTATTCGGTGATGGCAAAGAATCATTTCGTACATTATGACTTTAAGGATATTGACAACTATATCAAGAAATATAACTGGTATGCAACTCGTGAGATGATGGATTATATTGATTATCTTCATGGAAATCAGGAGTCGAATATCAAAACGGACGAACACATCCTTCAACAGAGAAAGAAAAAATTTGGACTATATTATAAAGCTCCTATGTTCTTCCGCTGCTGGGCTTGGTTCCTTTATAATTATATTTTTAGGATGGGATTCTTAGATGGAAAAGAAGGCTTGGTATTTGCATTCTTAGAGTGCTATTGGTATCGTTTCGTAGTAGATGCAAAAATCCTAGAATATAAACTTTTTGGAACCAAATTCGAAAAGTTAAAAGCAATTGACTAATAAGCATCTCATTTTCTGCGAGAATAGATGGTTGGATTATATGAAGTTAAATGCTAATGAGAGCGCTTTCTTTATTCTGCTGAGGGCTGGAATGTGGGGAGATTTAAAGTTTAAAGATGATAGTTTAAAGTTTAAAGACTTCCAAAGTGCAGATTGGGCTTCGGTGTATCAGCTGGCGCAGGAGCAGGCGGTGCAGGGGCTTGTATTGCAAGGCATTGAAAGACTAAGAACTAAGGGCTTAGAGTTAAGTGTGCCAAAGGTGCTATTGCTTCAATGGATAGGTGAGGTACAGATAATAGAGCAGCGGAATAAGGAGATGAATTCATTTATGGCAGAGCTCTTTGTGCATCTGCGAGAGGCCGGCATTGATGCGGTATTGGTGAAAGGGCAGGGAATAGGCCAATGTTATGAGCGGCCTCTGTGGCGCTCAAGCGGGGATGTGGATCTGTTGCTGACGGAGGAGAATTACTTTAAAGCAAGAACTACATTAAAAAAGATTGCAGAAAGTTCAGAGCGAGAAACTGCAAAGAACATAAAGAGGCTGCACCAGGGATTTGTGATTGATGCATGGACAGTGGAACTGCACGGAACGATGCACGCCAACTTGTCTCGGGAGATAGACAGGGAGATAGACGAGGTGCAAAAGGTTTGCTTCGTAAGCACTCAATTGCTTTTTAAGCATTCAAATAAATAATGGCTACCTTTGCGCC
>ERZ842401.3598-NODE-3598-length-19044-cov-6.196166_pt1 | contig 19044 bp, 21 predicted proteins | sample MGYA00521270_ERZ842401 | MGnify/ENA primary metagenome ERZ842401 (study PRJEB31892, sample SAMEA3878208) | bioreactor metagenome | biome: Moose rumen | place: Sweden | collected 2011-10 | study: EMG produced TPA metagenomics assembly of the PRJEB12797 data set... | reverse complement strand
GATGGATGGACGATGGCGGGAACATGGGTGGACAATGGGAAGAAGATGGGAAGAAGATGATCCGTGTATAGGCTGGTTTACAGACGGTTGCGATTGGGGTGGAAATCTGTTTTTTAACAGTTTTTTTAACGTTTCGTGCAGGGGACGGGCGGTAAATTGTGGCGTACGGGCAATAGAAGCGGCGGGGGCGCGTTAAGGAAAGAAAGTTTTTATCAAGAAAAGAGAGACTATGAGCAAGAGAGCAACAATCTGGGTAGTGGTGGCGATAGTAGCTGCCGCCGTGATGTGGGGCGTGGGCGTGAACAACAGGCTGGTAACGCACGAGGAGACGGTGCAGCAGGCCTGGGCGCAGGTGGAGAACGCCTACAAGCGCCGGACCGACCTGGTGCCGCAGCTGGTGGCCACGGTGCAGGGAGCCGCCGATTTCGAGAAAAGCACGATGACGGAGGTAACCAACGCAAGGGCCGGAGTGGACAACGTGAGGGTGGACCCTGCCACGCTGAGTCCCGACCAGATAGCGGCCTACCAGAAGGCGCAGGACCAGCTGGGCAAGGCGGTGGCCGGCGCCATCAAGGTAACGGTGGAGCGTTATCCCGAGCTGACGGCCACGCAGGGCTTCCGCGACCTGCAGGTGCAGCTGGAGGGCACGGAGAACCGCATAGCGGTGGAGCGCGGCAAGTTCAACGAGGCGGTGCAGAAGTACAACACCTCGCTGCGTCGTTTCCCGGCCAGCCTGATTGCGGGCATGCTGGGGTTTGAGAAGAAGGGCTACTTCACCGCGCCCGAGGGGAGCGACGAGCCCGTGAAGGTGGAATTCGACTTCTAAATGGCCCGACGACTGCTGCTTTCGCTGTTGTGGCTGTGGACGGCGGCCGCCGCCCAGACGGGGTGGCGGCCCGAGCGGAGCAGCCGCCTGGTGAACGACTATTCGGGAGTCTTCTCCCCCGGCGAGCTCGAGGCGCTGGAGCAGAGGCTGGTGGCTTTCGGCGACAGCACGTCGAACCAGGTGGCCGTTGTGGTTACCCCTACCCTGGGCGGCGACGACGAGATGGCGGTGGCGCAGCGCATCGGCCAGGAGTGGGGCGTGGGGCAGGCGGAGTTCGACAACGGGGTGGTCGTCCTCATCAAGAGCAAGACGCGGGAGGAGAACTGGGGTGCGGTGGCCATTGCCACGGGCTACGGCGTGGAGGGAGCGCTGCCCGACCTCTTCTGCAAGCGCATCATCGACGACCAGATGCTCGGCCCGCTGGGCGAAGGCCGCTACTACCGGGCGGTGAGCCAGGCGCTCGATGTGATGCTGCCGGTGCTGGCGGGCGAGTACAGCTATGCGCAGTATCGCAAGGACGAGCGGCGCAAGGCCTTGGTGGGCGGGGGCGTGGCGCTGCTGGTGGTGGCGGTGTTGCTGGTGCTGATTGCGCGCCATGCCAAGAAGCATCCCGAGCAGTGGCGCAACAATGGCGGTCGGGGTGGCGGCGGAGTGTTTCTCGGAGGCATGCCGGGAGGCATGGGCGGAGGCGGCTCGTGGGGTGGATTCGGCGGATTCGGCGGCGGAAGCTTCGGCGGCGGCGGCGCCTCGGGGCGCTTCTGAAGCATTCCCTTTTTTCCCGCTATTGCGTGATAACGGTATACCGTTATCACGTTGTGCCGTTATCCTGCGGGCGACGGCTGGTAGCGGGGCAGGTCGGCGAGTTGGCGCAGGGAGTGCCGGTCGTAGTCGATTTGGATGGCCACCTGCTGTGTGCCGTTGGTGAGCAGCAGCAGCGGTACGCGGAGGACGGTGTTGTAGCGGCAGGCCTGGTCGCACACTTTCTGGGTGATGGGCACGTCGGGACGTTTGCACTCCACAATAATCAGGGGTGCGCCCCCGCGGGAGTGGACCACAATGTCGCAGCGGCGCGTCATGCCGTTGAGGCTGAGTGCGGCTTCGACCTGCATCAGTTCTATCGGGTAGCCGAGGTGGTGGTGGAGCCTGAGGATGGTGGTCTGCCGCACGTGTTCCTCGGGCGTCAGCGCCACCCAGCGGCGGCGCACGGGGTCGAGCACCTCGGTGCGGCCGTCGGGCAGGAGGCGGGTGTCAATAGTCTGAGCCGCTGTCGTCGTCGGTGTCATTGATGTCGGAGGTCTTTCGGCGGGAAGGTTTGAGGCCGTTGTTGATCTTCCACGAGAAGCCGAGGGTGACGGTGGGCGAGATGCGCCGGGCGTTGAAGTCGCGGTAGTAGGTAAGCGGTTCGTCGGTGAGGTGCCCCCAGCCGCCGGTGCAGAAGAGGTCGCTGATGCGCAGGGTGAGCGTGCCGCGGTGGTCGAGGAGGTCTTTTTTCACGGCAAGGTCGGCCCAGTAGCTGGCGCGCATGGTGGTCTGCAGGTCTTTGAAGGGAGAGCGGTACTGGGCGCTGAGTTGTACGGTCCAGTCGTGGGGGAGCGACATGTAGGAGTTGAGTTTTGCATCGACGCGGAACAGACGGCTGTCCTTGTTGTCGAGCAGGGCGGTGCCTTGTATGAGGCTTTCGAAAGCGTTGAGGCTGACGTTGAGCTTCCACCACTTGGTGATCTGCTGGTCGACGATGAGTTCGGCCCCGTAGTTGACGCCGTGGCTGAGGTTGAGCCAGGTGCTGGCGCGGTAGCCGTCGTAGGCGGGGTTGTAGGTCATCCAGGGGGCGTAGAGGGCGGCCGATTCGGCGTTCCAGCGGAAGCCGTAGCGCGTCATCATGCTGTCGGTCTGGCGGTAGTAGGCGGAAATGAAGATGTTGGTCGTCGGCAGGCCGAGGTTGTAGGCGAGCTCGAAAGCGTTGGTGAATTCAGGGTCGATGTTGGGGTTGCCGAAGCTCATCTCCATTCCTTGCCGGATGTCGAGGTAGGGGTTGAGGTCCCACATGCGGGGACGGCGCACGCGGCGGCTATAGCTGAGCTGCATGCTTTGCGTCTTGCTGAATTGGTAACTGGCGTGGAGGGTGGGGTAGAAGGCGGGGTATTCTTTGTGGACAGGCGACTGGCCTGCATGGAGTTGGTCGCTGCCGTCGACCAGCGCATACTCGCCGCGCAGGCCTGCCTGGGCCGAGAGCCGCTCGGTGGCTTTCCATGCCAGGGTGGCATAGGCGGCGTGCACTTGCTGGCGGTAGACGTAGTGCATGGTGGAGTGGCTGTCGAGCAGGTGCAGGGTGCTGTCGGTGGTCATGTAGTACTCGTAGAGCTGGTTGCTCCATTGCAGGCGGCCTTCGTAGCCGGTCTCCAGTTTGAGGGCGGTGCTGAAAGGATGGCTGTAGTTGAGCTGTAGGTTGAGGTTGTGGCCGTTGTTGTCGCGGAGCGTCTCGCGCAGGTAGTAGTGGGTGTGGTTGGCGGAGTCGTCGGCATAGCGTTGCTCTTGCCAGCCGTTTCCGCCGCCGAGACGGCGGCTATAGGTGGCGTCGAAAGTAAGCTGTTGGTCGGGTTGGGCGAAGCGTTTGACATAGCTCAGGTTCACCACGTGGCTGCTGTGGTGGTTCTCGTTGGTGTCGCGCTGGGTGTAGTCGAGGAAGCCGTTGTTGAGGAGGTCGGTGTTGTAGATGCGGCTGCGGCGGCGGTGTGAGCCGCCCCGGAGCTGGTAGCTGAGCAGGATGCTGCTGGTGGTGTCGAGGAAATACTCAAAGCCCAGCTTTACGCTTCCCATATTGCCGGGGTTGATGCTGTATTCGTGGAGTGAGTCGCGCGTGAAGGGGATGCCGTTATTGCGTTGCTGCACAAGGCTCTCGCTGCGGTTGGCGCGCTGGCGCAGGCCGCCGTCGGCGTTGAACGTGATGTTGAACTTCTCGGTGGAATAGTTGAGATTGATGTTGCCCATCACGTTGGGGACGAACTGCGGCAACTCGTCGGGAATCATGAAAGGCAGCGGTGCACCGGCGTTGAGGCTGGCCACGCCGTTGAGGCCGAGTGTGCCGGCGGTGCGATCCTTGAGTTTGATGTTGATGATGCCGCTCATGCCTTCGGGGTCGTATTTGGCCGAAGGGTTGGTGATGACCTCGATGTTTTCGACCGTCGAGGCGGGTATCTGCTCAAGCAGGGTGGCCAAGTCGGAGGCCAGCAACTCGGCCGGCCGGCCGTTGACAAGCACCTTGACGTTGGTGGAGCCGCGCAGGGTTACGTTGCCGTCGTTGTCGATGGCAACGGAGGGGACCTGCTCCAGCACGTCGGTGGCGGTGCCTCCGCCCGCCACGATGTTCTTGTCCACGTTCACTACGCGCTTGTCGAGCTGGTATTCCACCATGGCGCGTTCGGCACTTACCTCGACGGCCTGCATCAAGGTGGCCGTCGACCGGATGGACAGTTTGCCCATGTTGTTCGTAGAGCGGTCGGACGAGAGGGTGATGCGCGAGGGGTGGTAGTAGGGCTCGTAGCCGATGAAGGTGATGCGCAGGAGGTAGCTGCCATAGGGTGCTTTGAGGGCGAAGGTGCCGTTGGCCTCGCTGACGGTGCCGTTGACCAGCGTGGAGTCCTGCGGGCGCAGCAGTGCCACGGTGGCATATTCGATGTTCTCGCCGCTGCGGGCATCGACCACACGGCCTTTGACTGTGCCCTGCGCAATGGCTGCCAGCGGAAGGAATAGCAGGGAAAGAAGCAGTAGTCTCTTCACTGTGGTTGTTATTTGGTGGTGGGGCTATGCTTTGGGCTGGCGGACAAAATGGGGTATGTCGAAGGGTATCTCGAGCGAGTACTCCACAAGGCCTCCGAAGCTTCCGTCCTCTTTCCACCAAGGTGTCTGGTATATGAGTTTCTTCACTTTCGAGCCGTCGGCCAGGGTCTTCTCTATGGTGTATACATTCTGCTCCTGGTGCTTGAGCATGTGGAGCAGTTTGGTCCTGGCGGGCTCGGGGTGGCAGCCGATAAGGTTGTTGCCCACAATCTTGTGGCCGTGGCTATTGACATCGGCAGAGTGTTGGTTCATGTCCAGAATGTTGCCCTCGGCATCGCACACGGTGATGGCAATCTGCCGCAGTCCTTCAAAGTAGGTGTCCATAGGGGAATGGTGTTGGAAAAAAGGAAATGGTGAATGGCTACCGCTTTTCGAAAGAGGAGCCATTCACCATTGTCGGGTTGTCTGTCAAGCGTTTATTTGCACTGCAGGGCGGCCAGGGCGATGCTGTAGAGCTTGGTCTTGGCGCTGTCGCCGCGGCTGGTGAGGACGCAGGGCACACGGGCACCCATCACCATGCAGGCCAATTCGGCGTGGGCAAACTTGGTGCAGGCCTTGTAGAAGATGTTTCCGGCCTCGATGTTGGGGAAGAGGAGGCAGTCGGCGTCGCCGGCCACTTCGCTGGTGAGCTTCTTGGTCTGGGCGCTCTCGCGGTCGATGGCGCAGTCGAGGCTCAACGGGCCGTCGACGATGGCGCCGGGAATCTGGCCGCGCTGGCTCATCATGCCGAGCCATGCACCTTCGGCGCAGGCGGTCATGCCGGTGGACACCTGCTCGGTGGCGGCAAGGACGGCCACTTTGGGTTTGGGGTTCTCCAGGCTCTTGGCCACACTGATGAGGAAGTTCATGATGGCCTGTTTCTGCTTGAAGTCGGGTGCCGGGATGACGGCCATGTCGGAGCAGACGAGCAGCTTGTGGTAGGCGGGCACCTCCATGACGGCCATGTGGGTCAGCATGTCGTTTTTCTTGCCGGGCATGAGGCCTTTCTCCTTGTTGAGGATGGCGCGCATATACTTGTCGGTGGAGAGCAGACCTTTCATCAGGAAGTCGCCTTCGCCGGCGTTGACCAGCTCCACGGCTTTGGCACCGGCCTTCACGTCGTTGGCCTCTTGCACGAGGGTGAACTTGTCGGCGTTGATGCCTTCTTCGGCACACACCTTTTTGATGGTATCGATGTCGCCCACGAGGGTGGCCTCGACAATGCCGCGGTCGATGGCGGCGCTGACGGCGCCGATGGTGTGGCTGTCGTTGGCATAGGCTGCCACCATGCGTTTCTTGCCTTTCGATTTGACCAGCTCAAGCAGGTCGTCAAGTTTTGTAACCATATGTGTTTGTTGTTTTTATTGTGATGATACAATTTTTTCCGACAGGTGCAAATATAATGCTTTTTTGCCGATTGTCGGCATTTTCTTTTTTCGGAGTTATATGGTGGGTCAGAATCCAAGTCCGAACATGTGCCAGTAGGTAGCCTCCAGCTGCCGCCAGGCATCGGCGGTGTTGGTGTACACCTGCTCGGTGTAGGCGTTGAGCAGCTTGGCGGTGTTCTTGTCTTTCTTGCTGGCCTTGACGCTCTCCTCGAGGTTGGGGAGGCCGCTGATGGCCGTGCCTTCATGGTGGAGCACGGCGTTGAGGTGCTGCTTCTTGGTGCGCTGCCAGGCCACGGTGGCCAGCTTGTTGGCGCGGCGGTAGTGCCAGAGGACGGCTTCGGGGTCGTAGGCCTTCTGTCCGCAGCGGCTGAAGGCCTCGGGCAGCTGGGTGGTGCCGCAGAAGATGGGGATGCGGGGGCTTTGGCCGGGATTGTCCACCGCCACCCAGCAGATGCCGCCCACGGCGTCGGGCAGCCAGTCGCGCAGCTGTGCCACAAAGCTGTAGGAACACCATGCCACGCTGACCGTGCGCTTGAAATCGATGGTGCCGGGAGCCAGCATGTTGAGCGTCTGCTGCATGGTGCCAGTCAGCCACGGGTTGGCCACGGGGCTGACCACGGTGTCCTTGTAGGTGGTGCCGTCGTCGCGCTTGCGGTTCACCACTACCTTGAGGTTGCGGCACATGTCGAGGTTGGTGCCCTCGTAGGTGGAACGCAGCAGGCGCATGACGTCGGTAACGTCCACAGGGTTGTCGGGCTTGATGCTGAACGGCAGCTCGGACATCTCCATAGTGAAGCCCTGCGACGGGGCGAGGGTGTTGAAGATGAAGAACTCGCGCTCGCGGAAGTTCTTGCCTGCGGCATAGGCGGGGCAGAAGGCTTTCCAGAAGATGAAGTCGCCCTCGCCGTTCCAGAGGCCGTGGGCTTGCGCCACCTCCTCGATGTTGTCCGAGCAGAGGAAATAGTCGGGATTGTCCCGCTGCAGGCGGCCGATGCGCGGAATGTTGGCGCTGACGGCCACATGGTCGTCGGGCACGCGCTGGGCGGCCCAGATGCCGCCTGTCTTGCCCTTACCCTCGCCCAGTATCTCCATCTGCCACACCTCCTTGCGGTCGGCAATGGTGATGCACTCGCCCCCGTCGCCGTAGCCGTGCTTGGCTATGAGCCGCCCGATGAGCTGTATGGCCTGGCGCGCCGTCGTGCAGCGCTGCAGGGCTATGCGCTCCAGCTCCTCAATCAGGAACATGCCGCCCGGGTTGCGCAGCGTGTCGGGACCGCCGAAGGTGGTCTCGCCGATGGCCAGCTGCCGCTCGTTGAGGCAGGGATAGGCCGTGTTGAGGTAGGCATAGGTGTGCTCCACCTGCGCAATGCGCCCCGCCACGCGCAGCCCTGCCGTGTCGCTTGGCGACACGGTGTGCATCGTCCCTTTCTTCACTTCCACCGTCTCGCCTTTCTTGTGGTCGGCGGCGGGCTCGACGGTCATCCACGTGCGGTAGCGCCCGTCGCAGGTGTGCGAGGTGATAACGCTCCCGTCGGTCGAGGCGCGTTTGCCCACCATAATCGAGGTGCAGCTCTCCTTCGGGTTGGCCTGCGCCCAGGCCGCCACAGGAAGCAAAATGGCTAAAAGCGTGAGTATGCGTTTCATCTGTCGGATGTGTTGTTGGTTTAGTGGTGCGAAGATACGAAAAATCTCCCGACTGGCGAAAATTAGTTTTCCACAGCCCTTCCCGCCTGCCGTCATCCCTCTCGCTCCTTCCCCCTCTCACCATTCCCCTTTCGCCCCTCACCGCACCCCTCCAACTACGGCACAGGTACGGCCGTTCTACAATAGTATTACAATAGTTCAACAATAGTATTACAATAGCGCATTGTAGAACTATTGTAGAACAATTGTTTAACTATTGTCGAAATGAGGGCTCTGCAAAGGTGCGGGGCGGGGTGGGGAGGCAGGGGATTGCCGGATGCTCTGCTTCGGCTGCAACCGCAGAAATAGAGGCCAATCAGTGTGCTGGCGGCCTATGGGAGGTCGGAGCCCGCTTCCCCTGCGGCATCCGGCTTCCCGTAGCCGCATGCCTGCTCGGCCGCCGTTGCCAGCGGCGCATCCTCGACGGCGTAGGTCATGGCTGTGTGCCGCCTGTGGAGCGAGAGGAAATTCTCATTGAGCCTCAACTCCACGGCTTGCATGGTCCGGTCGAGCAGCTTCGGGGTCAGCTGGCATTCCCACACCACTATCACCTGCCATCCGTTCTCCTGCAGCACCCGGCAGTTTCGCTCGTCGCGCTCCTGGTTGCGACGGATTTTGGCCACCCAGAACTCCCTATTGCTCGATGGTATCCTGCAGCATGCAGAACTCTCCACACACTCGTGCATTAACGCGTTCCCACTTCCACGCATTATCACGTTGTGTCCGTGCCAGAAGCACCCGTTCACGAAGATGGCTGTGCGGTAGGGTCGCATGACGATGTCGGGGCTTCCTGGCACGCTTTTCACGTTGAGCCGGTAGCGGTAGCCATGCCTCCACAGCCAGCGGCGCACCAGCAGCTCCGGCTTTGTGGCCTTGCTGCGGATGTGCGACATGCATCGGTGCCGCTGTTCGGGAGTCATTCTGTCGGTCATAGAACTACTTTTTGTCTCCGAGTTGTTGCCGCACAAGCTTTGTCAAAGTTTTGTGTACGGTTGAAAATTGCGTACTCGGTGGAATCTTTTTCTTCGGACATGGTTTTAGAAATTGGGGAGTATTTTGAAACGACGGAAATTCAGGAATTCGTTGACGCTGGCGGCGAACTGTTCCATGGTGAAAGTGTTTTCGGTTTCCACCAGGTCTTCAATGTAATCGAAGAAACCTGTTACTGCACGCTCCAAACGGCGTATATGTTGTTCGTCGAGATAGTTCTTGGCTATGGGGACATCCGATTTCAGTATGCGTCCGTCGGGTGAGTTCTTCCAAGTCGTCAGGCCCACGTGCTCCGACGGAGGTGTAGATGGTTTCCGCTGCCGTCTTGCCAGTGATGGCGTAGTGGAATTTGTTCTGCACCATGGCGTAGAAATCCTGAGTTATAGGCGACGATTTGTCGTAGTCGATACTGCACTCGGCGAAGATGTCGGTGATTTGCTGCCAGATGCGTCGTTCGCTGGCGCGAATGGATCGGATACGTTCCAGCAACTCGCGGAAGTAGTCCTTGCCGAACACCGCCTCTCCGTGTTTCAGCCTATTGTCGTCCAAGACAAACCCCTTGCGGATATACTCATTCAATACTTTTGTCGCCCACTGTCGGAAGTGTGTGGCTTTGGCAGAGTTGACTCGATAGCTGACAGATATGATGGCGTCGAGGTTGTAGAACATGGCCTCGTGGGTCTGTGTTTTTCCTTCAATAGCTCCGTGTTCAGTGGTTATTTCCATTTTGGAAACAACCACATTTTCGTTCAACTCTTCTGAGTCGAATATGTTTCTCAAATGTTTGCTGATGGCAGGAACGTTCACCCCAAATAGCTGCGCCATCGCCTTTTGCGTCAGCCATATAGTTTCATCCCGCACTACTCTCTGCGCACTCCCTTCATTATTAGGAAGATTATATAAGATGAATTGTATTTCGTTAGTCATTTCTATAATAAATTTGTGATTTGTTTAACATGTACCCCAAAACGTCTTTTCGGGTACATATTCTATTCCTCGTGCCAGTTTCCGCGAATTCCACCACTCGCCACCCTCACTGTCCGTCTTCTTGATGGCATCGAACGGCAACGGCATCTTCTGCGGGGAGAAAAGGGTAAGGTCAACGTGTTTCATAGATTCTATGCTCTGTATTTTTGGGCGTTATTTTTATGAATGTCTAATAATCGTTTAAAGTCGTAGTCGGCTCTTATCTTTTGCAGGATTCTTTTGACGACATTGTAGATGTCCTTTCCTTCGGTATAGTCTGCTGAGCAGGCAAAATTCACACGATCTTCATTAATGAGTCGCATTGCGGTGACTTTCTTTGCTCGGTTGCCGTAAACAGCAATGGAATGTCCTCCATGCTGTTTGACCATTTTCATACATGGGACATCGGTGTCTCCGTCGCCAAAATAAATCATCCTCTCAAAGGGAATTCTTCGTTTGTCCTCTGGTATATATTGATTTACTTTTGAATTGTCGCTCACTTCCCGAATGCCTTTGTTTATCTTAAACAAGAATTGAGTCTTCGCCGTATAGTCTACAGCAACAGCAGGCCAAGATGCAACTCCGTTTACGTCGTAAAGAAAAGAGCAGGCGTATATATTTTCAAATTCTTTTGCAATAGGCGTTCCCTCTATCATTTCTCTTAATCCCGAGGAGTTTATGTAATGTTTGATGCAGAGTCCTATGCTGTTTCCGTAAGTGTTTATCAAAGAGAACCATTGCTGTACACCTGGAAATAGTTCAATCATCTTTCCGAATGATTGGAAGGATTCCCTTGTTAGGCGAATATTGGCATACGATGCTTCCTTTATCATCAATGCCATATAGCATAATATCTCGCTTGCATCGTTTTCGACAGCCATACTTTTGTTCTTGGTCCAAAATTCTGACGGATCTTTTCCAATAGCCTGTACAAAACCGAATTCTTGCATATTGCCAGGCGACAGAGTGCCATCGAAGTCATACACCAACGCAACCTCTAATTTCTTTTTGCTTCCCATAGTGTTATTGTTTGTCAAAAACCATATCTCGATGCCATTCCAAAAACACCTTGTTTGGTTTATGGTACTCTGGAAGATGTATTTCCATCCCCTCAATAGTCGCAAAATGTTTTCCGTAAAATGGTTCGTTGTGGTATTGTTTTAGTTTCTCCGAAATAAGGACACGGTAGTTATTATCAATGCTGATAAAACCTCTATCAAAAGCTTTGTCGTACAAGGATGAGAGACACAAGCCGTTCTCTGGATTGAGCCGTTCTTCTTTATTTTCCGACCATGGTATTATGTGACTGGCAACAAGCAGATCGGGTATGTTGATGCCTGTTATTGCGCAGCTTTTTTCGTAGATGTTCAGTATCATTGAGCGGAAGGCCTGCTGGTTCACTCTCTGTTTGACGTATGTCTGTTTGTCAAGACCCTGCAACTCTTTCTCGTCAATTTGCAGCAATTTTTCGACCGTACTGTTTTTCAGTCGTGCTTTTATATTCTCGGCTTCATAAAAAAGCAGTTCTTTCTGTCCGATATACTCATCCCATACAGGTTTGCATACGCTAATTCCACCCACCATTCCGGTCCGACCGCTCTCTATTATCACAGGGTCGCAGGCTGCATAGTTTACAAGTCGTAGTGCAACTGCATTATTGGAACGCCCTATGAGATTGGCTAATTCGATGACTTCTGGCGTTGTCCTGACAAGGCGGCCAAAAGGGAGCCTGAAATACAGGTCAAGTGCCAATACCATTTCGTCGTGTGTCCACAGATTTTTCATCGTTTGTATTCTCTTCAATAACGTGTAATTTGGAATTCTTTTTCTTCGCGCCGTCATCACCGTATCGCGAAGCGGCCGAGGTCGCCGTCCTGGCGGATGGCGTAGCGGCGCTCGGTGGGCGACTGGTCGAACTCGCGCTCGTAGATGAAGTACATATTGTTGCGGGTGCCCATGCCGCTGCGGACGGCAATGTCGGCCACCGCCATCTTGGTGTAGCGCAGCAGCGCGTCGGCGGTGGTCAGCTGCCAGCGGGTGCGGAACTCCAGGTTCGGCATCCCGGTGAGCAGGAAGACCAGCGAGTCGAGGTCGGCCGTTCGGGCGTTGTAGCGCGCGCAGAAGTCGGCGATGTCGGCCTTGCCGGCGAAGAGGTGCTGCAGGTAGTCGTCCATCACCGCCACGCCCGACGGCGTCATGTTGCGCTCCGGCAGCGGATAGTAGACCACGTTGCCGTACTGGTCGGTCGTCCGCTCGTGCGTGAACGGCGTGATGTACAGTTCCTCGAACGCGAACTGCGGCCTCCCCCTGAACGGCTCGCGCGGCTTCTTCGGCTCGCGCCACCCGTAGCCCTTCTTGCGCCCGTACCACCGGTCCATCACCTTTGCCCTGTTTCCCATGTCGTTTGTCGTTTATATGCTTTCTCCATGCAGCGATTAAATCACCGTCTGCAAGGTTTACTATAATAATGAGCAATCAACATTATTATTGTACGATGTTTACCCTTTCTGTAGAATGTTAATTTAATACTTATATAAAGTTTACTTTAAAGTTATAAGGTTATTTTTTCACATTCGTTATGGTTACCCTATAATAATAACTATCACAAGATATCTATGCAAGGTTTACCTTGTATGTTTAGGGTATAGCATTTTTTTGTTAAAATGGATGTATCCCTCTTCCCTGTTTTTTGAAAAGTGATGGTTAGATGTCTTTATAATTAGCCTCGTATGATATTCAGGCATTCTTGTCCTACTCACTTGCAAATACACATCTTGCACCAACAGAGTGCATGGCTTGATGGAATCCACCAATGCCTGCAAATAAGTTTATGAATGTGTATTTTGGGGCATTTATGCTTTGTTCAAAAGAGTAACAATTCTTGCTTTAATATTTTCATAAGTGATATTTAGTCGATTCTTTGCAATGGCTGTCAGTCTTGAAGTATGGGCCAAAGCGTCTCGTATGGGTTTATATTCTGTGGCGTCTCTCTGTAGTGTCGCTTTCTTTATTTTGTCCGTTTCATCGTCGGCAATAGACGCCAATCTATCCATATCTAAGTAGGACAAATCAGAGTCATTCTCACGAATGTCAAAATTAATATTGGCACGCTGTTTTGCAGCATCGGCCTTGGGCTTCCATTCGTTATTAATTTGATTTTGTATGCCTTGAGGTATGGTGATCTTTTTTTCAGTTATATATTGCCTAAGGAGATTCTCGGAAATAAAACATTCTCCGTAAGATGTTAGGTTGAACTCGGCGTCTTCTTGGATGTTTTTAACCCAGCCTTCAACTTTTTTTCGACTTGTCTTATTGTCTTTGGGCGGAATAAAGTCCTCTACTACAACATTAACTAGTTCTTTTGATTTTCTTTGTTTTTTGGTTATTCGTAGATTCTCAGAATCTCCGTCCTGGTTGATTTCTAAACGCCAAACATCCCAGTCATTTATTATGGTTTTGAGCGAAGATTCCAATTCAACCAATAATTCTTTGAATTTTGGATCATCAGGGACGACCCCTTCTCGGCTACTTGTAAAACGATCTTCAGCATCATCTAAATCATCAAAATGAATTTGTCCATACAGGTAACTTTGAACTATTCGAGCTATTGGAATATGTCGTAGGATATCCTTCTCTCTCAACCTGCCATTGACAAATAAATCAATAGTGATTTTTTCCTCAGTTCCTCGTATTTTTAAATCAGAAGGAGTCTCTACTGATGCTATAAAACCTTTGACATTTTTATTTGCCAATGTTATTGTTTTCTTCTTTTTAAACTCGCTATCATTAATATATGGATCATCTATATCATTCAATATCCATACGAACTGCGTTTTTTGTTTTATCTCATCTAACTCTTTTATTGTTATTGGGTTATCGTTGATGAATATGTTGAAGTTTGTGTCTTTAAGCGAGAAACGGAAATACAATGCAACAAGCTTAACAATATACTCAATTCGATTTCGGATTCCATCCTTTAAATCTTCAAAAATGATAACAGTCCCCTTATCTCCTACTATTTTATCGTATGATGCAAGTAGGGACTGTTCTGGTATTTCAAGACTGTACTCATTAGATGATACATCATCTTTTATGGCCTTGTCTAGGCCAGAATTATCAATAACGCCACCAACAATAGAAGTCTTTTCTGTCTTTGTTAGAACCGTTATTTTCTGTGCGCATGAGAGTAGGGCTAGTTTGCCAATACCTTTTCGTCCAATAAAGGGACGTCCACTATCTGTATGTGTTTTATTGTCTTTGCGTTTGGAATATCCTATTTTTAAAAACTTGTTTTGAAAATCATCCTCATTCATGCCATTCCCATCGTCTCTGACAATGAGAAGTTTCGCTTCGCGGTCTATTGTAATATATACATTACGAGCATCTGCATCCCACGAATTAGAAATAGCCTCTCCAAGAACAGTGATAAAACTACGATATAGATTTCTCCCCAAATGGTTTAAAATGCTTAATGAAATGTTGAAGTTATATTGCTTCATATTGTCTGGTTTATATGATTTTTAATGCTAATACCTACTATTTCTCCCAATTTTGGTGGGACGGCATTCCCAATATAACGTGATGCTTTAACAATTGACACATTCTTTTCATCCTCAAAGAACTTATAGTCCATCGGAAATGTCTGTATCATGGCGGCTTCTCTGGCGGTGATAGCTCTGTTTTGCTCAGGATGGCCAAATCGGCCATTACCCAGTCCTGTACATTGTGTGGTCATTGTTGGTGCTGGTTTTTCCCATACCATTCTACCATAAACACTACCAAAAGAAGACCCTCTTTCCGTCTTGTGGCATTGTAGTTTCAGCTCTTCTGGCCAGTCTCTCCAGCTTCCGCCATATGGTGTTGCCCTTATTCGTTGTTTGTTTATTGGGCTTAGTGATTTTGCCCTGTGCAGTGGGTCATTCGGAGAAGTTTCACCATCTTCTAATGGTGGCAGATTACCAATAACCTCACGCAATGTTATATAGTGTGCTTTATCATGTGTCGGCGGAATAAGTTTTATTTCACCTAATCTTGACGCAAGTAAAACTAATCTTTTCCGTGTTTGAGGAATACCATAGTCGGGACAATACACTGGACGAGCGTCAACAGAATAACCAAGGGATTGCAATTTGTCAATAAAATCTTGCAGTACTGGCTTCGCTTTGAAATTCAATATCTGCGTCACATTTTCCATTGTGACAATGTCGGGACGCACTTCTTCAACCAGCCTTCCGAATTGATACAATAGGTCATACTTGTTCGGATCTTTTTGCTTGTTCTTAAAAGCATAGGAGGAAAACGGCTGGCACGGAGCGCATCCGGCGAGAACTCGTATTGTATTTTTTCGCTTGGAGTAGAGTTTGTTTATTTCGTCACCCGTGATGGTGTTTACGTCTCTATAATTAAATGTGCCTCCAGTGTTTGTTTCGTATGCATACTGACAGGTCCAATCCAAATCATACCCAGCGAGAATATGAAAGCCGGCAGTCTTAAGCCCGTAACTTAATCCACCAATGCCACAGAACAAATCCACCACTTCAAAATGCGGTCGTTGTTGTCTTGTTTGCTTTGTGCTATGTTCATGATTTGCCATGTTAACTCTTCTGTGCTATGTTTGTCGCAAGAAATCTTTTCAGCGGTTCCAAATATTCTGCATCCAGATTCCAGTGCTGGGTATTCTCGTAGTTGCGGTTAGGGTCTTTGATAAGTTCTTTTTCTCTTTTCGTTGTTCCAAGCAAGGCTTCGAGGTAACCGTATATCTTTGTTTTTTTGGCGGGGGTGGTGAGAGGCGGCGGAGTCCTTCCTGGGATTTCCTGCTGCACGAGTTCGTCTTCATAGTGCTGCCAGCAGTCGAAGATGGGTTGGTTGTTAGGGTTGATGATATGCTCTAAGAGGTCTTCCAATGCGACGGCATCTTGATTATTGGGCAGGAGGAAGAGTTCAAACTCGACTCCGAACTTGTCCTGAATGGATAGTAACTCTCTGCGGCGAGCCTCAATATCATCATCGGCATCGAAAATGACGAGATTCACGCCATCATTGTCGCTGTTGATGCGCATCTCTCGGATATTCATTTCGTGCGATAATTTCTGATAACCGCCAGTCGTGTTTCCCATGAGTTCGTCAGTGTGGTTGATGCTGTGGTTAGGGGCATCCTCATGGAAAAGGTGTCGGTAGTAGTCGCCAAGGAATTTCTTGTCAGCCGCGCCCTCTACGAAAATACGGAATCGCTTCTTCATAGGGCGACACTTCTAAGTTCGACATCGTTCTCGCAGGCACCCCTCAATCCCTCATGTGTGAGCATATAGGCCTGAAGACCTTTCTTCAAGGCCCGCTCTAAAGTATACAGACGTAGATTGGGCTGATATTCTGGAACCTCTTGCAGCATTTCATTCAAGGAATACAATGTCTCTTTGCTGTGAGTGGAGATAAATAGTTGTTTGCCTGTTGCGTTGGCCAGGGCAAACAATGTCTGCCACAATTTCCGATAGACGGAATAGTGTAGCCCGTTGTCTATCTCGTCAATAAGGAGAACGTCAATCAATGGGTTGGCAGCGGCAGCCACCATGTTCAGATAGCGCCGTAGGCCATCGCCCATCATGCTGAACGAAAGCATCTGGGACATGTCTTCAAAACCGACATAGATATCATCTGTCAGAATCTCTATGCCGTTGATGCGGGCGTCAAACAGCTTCAGTAAGGTCAAAATGGTATCTTTCCGGTTTCGTTTGAACAGCTCCGCCAGGTCGTCAGCTAAATTGCTTGTCATCAAATCGGATGGGGTCAACCATGCCCTTTTGTTTTCAAGATATCCCTCTGCCACTTTCCGATTGACGACTATACCCTGTGAATTCACACGTAGCCAGCTATGATAACTCTGATTGGACGTTCCATTAGAGACATCAAAATTCATCTCAAGCGTATTGACATATTTAACGGCACCCATCTGTTGTTGCGGTTCTTTCTGTGGTTCAGCCAACTCATCGAAGATGTAGGACAAGGCCATTTTCAAGTGTCGGGTAGTTCCACCCGTCATTTCAGCCTTCATATCTGGCGGAGTGGTAACATTCAAATTGTTGAAGAAATACTGAATATCTATAAATCTGCTGAAAGGCTTGCGAGCGCGCACAGCGTTAATAGCCTGAGGGATGTCTGGATTGGACATGCTCATCAGCATAGCAATGGCTTCAAGTACGGTTGTTTTCCCAGAATTGTTCTGGCCTAGAAAAACATTAACTTTTGAGAAATCATCTATCTTCAAGTGTTCGATACCCCTGAAGTTTTTGATTTCAATATTTCTAAATCCATCCATATCAATTTTGTATAATAAGCATTGCGAAAATACGAAAATATTTCAGATTGGCAAAATAAATTGTTTTGTGGTGCTTATTTTGCTGGTTTATAGTGTTGTGCGTCCGAGGGTGATATAAATATACTGACAATTGTCTGCCGATTGAACGTGGCTTGATGGTGGTTTTATCAGTATGATTAATTTGTTGTAATGCTGCCAATGTATATTGAGTTGGAGACGCGGCGGTTGATGTTGCGGTGGAGTTTGTCGGCTTTCTTTTCGGCGGCAGAGAGGGTGGGGATGGGGGCGGTGTTGGCGGCTTCGACGATGGCGTAGAGGTGGTAATGGATTGCGTTAATGTGTGAGTGTGTTAATGCGTTAGTCTGATTCTTGCGTTTGTTTGTCGGTTCGGTTTCGTGTTCCGATGATAGCTCGTCGCTCAGGTCGGGGAGGTCGAAGGAGGCCTGTCCGGATTGGCGTTCTACGCTGGTCATCAGCATGCAGACTTCGGCTTGCGGGGAGACGGCGTAGATGTGGACGGCATCGTCGGGGCGGGCTTTGTCGGCGGAGGGGTTGGGGTCGAAGGTCAGCGTGATGTGGAGACCTTCGGCGTGGCAAGCTGTGAAAGCGACAGAGGGCAGGGGACCAATCGCGAGTTGCAGGGCTGGGTAGTCGATGGTGACTTTGCCACTGGCATAGGTGAAGCGCTCTTTGTTGAGGCGCGAGAACTCGTTGGCCTCGGCTATGGGCGTACTTGGTGAGGCCGCGTTGCAACATGGAACCATATAGGGCTGCGGTCTGCTGGGTGGCCTTGAAGAGGGCGCGCTGGTGCAGCTGTGCTTCCGACTTGCAGTCGCTAAAAGTCTCTGCCTTACGACGTACGAACTCCTTGCCGAAGCGAGTGTAATATACCAGTTCGCCGATTTTTCCGGAATTAGGGCCGAGGGTAGGGTGGGTCTTTGCCATAGTGTGTGTTGTTGATGGTGACTATGGGTGTAACGGAGTTACAGCGGAGTTATTGTATAGTTACAGCAGAGTTACCCAGAAGGGGGTACGAAGGGGAGCAAAAGGGGAGTAAAAGGAGTAGCCGCGCATCCAATGTGTTAATGTGTGAATGCGTTAATGTGTCAGTTGTGTGTGGTGGATTAATAGTCAATACATAAGAGTGGCCAGATGGCTACTCTTGGTCTTTGTACCCCAGGGGAATCGAGCTATGGCTTGCGACCAAAGTGTAGCAAACCCTCATTTAAAGTTTTGGAAACTTCCGTTCTGACTTATTAATGATGGCTGCATATGTAGCGTCTTGCTCCAACTTGGCAAGTGCCACTTTTGCGGGGATGTAAACGATATTGTTGGCTTTGTCGCAAACGACGATGTCTTCATCGTGCAATGCTTTCTCTTTGAGCATACGGTATTCGGCAAGTCTATGACCGTGGTGGATTTTTTCGCTAAGCTCGTTAATATCCTCGTCTGTCATTTTGTACCCCCTGGGGGAATCGAACCCTCATCTAAAGTTTAGGAAACTTCCGTTCTATCCGTTGAACTAAGGAGGCAGGGCTATTGCGTTATTGTGTTAACGTGTTATTGCGTTTTTTTATTGCGTTAGTATATTGTTTCTTTTTTTGACGGTGATTGAGGCGGAGTTCATCATTTTGTATATTTCCTCAAGGTGGGCTTTCATGGTGTCAAACCGATCAGTGTCAATGTGTCCACTTGAGTGAAGTACATCGAGCCAGAAGTAAGTCTCGTTGGCTTCCTTTAGTGAAATGGACAGCTTGTGGACAAAGTCCTGCGGACTTTCGGATCCCAGGGCCTCACAGTAGTTGGCTCCAATACTCGTTCCTGCTTTCAGGATTTGTTTCGACATGACATACTCGCCCTTGTCACGGAGTTCATTGCATAACGCAATCACTTCGATGGCAAATGCTTTGGCTTTTTCGTATGTCACACCCTGTGTTCTCATTCCACTAACGCATTAACGCAATAACACATTAACGCATTTTATAGCTTTCTCTTGATCTCGATGACCTCGTAGGCTTCGACGATGTCGCCGACCTTGATGTCGTTGTAGTTCTCGATGTTCA
>ERZ842401.3597-NODE-3597-length-19046-cov-4.671265_pt1 | contig 19046 bp, 13 predicted proteins | sample MGYA00521270_ERZ842401 | MGnify/ENA primary metagenome ERZ842401 (study PRJEB31892, sample SAMEA3878208) | bioreactor metagenome | biome: Moose rumen | place: Sweden | collected 2011-10 | study: EMG produced TPA metagenomics assembly of the PRJEB12797 data set... | reverse complement strand
CCCGCGCCGATTCGGAAAGAGCCTTCTCATTTCAACCCTCGAAGCCTATTTCGAGGGGAAAAAGGATTTGTTCAAAGGCCTCGCTATCGAAAAACTGGAAACAGAATGGAAGAGACACCCCATCCTGCACTTGGATCTTAACGCCGAGGACTACAGTTCAACAGATGCCCTACACAACATTCTGAACCGATACCTGACAGAATGGGAGAGATTATACGGAGCTGACAGCGTCGAAAACACAGTCAGTGGCCGTTTTGCTGGCATCATCCGCCGTGCATGCGAGAAAACAGGGCAGAAAGTAGTCATACTGGTCGATGAATACGACAAGCCGATGGTCATGAACCTCGACAACGATGCCTTGCAAGACCAGTTCCGCAACACGCTCAAGGCTTTCTATGGAGTCATGAAGAGTTGCGACCGCTACATCCGCTTCGCCTTACTGACAGGTGTCACCAAATTCTCGAAGGTCAGCGTGTTCAGCGACCTGAACAACCTGCGTGACATCTCCATGCTGAAAGATTACGACGACATTTGCGGCCTCACCGAACAGGAAATTCATGACAGCATGAAAGAAGCTGTAGAGGCACTGGCCGAGGCCTGTTCTCTCACTATAGATGATTGTTATGCCAAGTTGAAGAAGAAATACGACGGCTATCATTTCTGCTACGGTGGTGTTGGCATTTACAACCCCTTCAGCGTCATCAACACACTCCAGAACCGTACCTTCGGTAACTACTGGTTCAGCACAGGAACACCCACGCAACTGGTGATACTACTGAAGAATTGCAACTTCGACCTAAACGGTCTGACAACAGGTGAACTCAGTTCACAGATGCTGGGCAGCATTGAGATCATGCATGAGAATCCCATACCACTCATCTTCCAGAGCGGCTATCTCACCATCAAAGACTATGACCCAGAGTTTGATCTCTACACTCTAGGATTTCCCAACGAAGAAGTAGAAGCCAGTTTTATCAATTTCCTTCTGCCTCTGTATTCCAACTCAGCAACAAACGCCACACAGTTCAGCATACAGAATTTCGTCCGCGAGGTCCGCAACGGCCAACCAGAAGCGTTCATGACGCGTCTGTCAGCCATGATGGCTGACACAGACTATCGCATCGTGGGTGATTCGGAGCTCTATTTTCAGAATTTCTGCTACGTCTTCTTCCGCCTATTGGGTATCTATGTCGAGGTAGAGCGAGCAACAAGCGACGGGCGCATGGACATGGTCGTCAAGACCAAGGACTACATTTACATCATTGAGTTCAAGCTCAACCAGTCAGCCGATGCCGCCCTACAGCAGATAGAGAAAAAGGGCTATGCCAATCCATTTACCACAGATCCACGACAACTATTCAAAATCGGCATCTGTTTCTCAACGAAACAGCGTTGCGTCAGCGACTGGAAGATTACAGATTCCCAGGGCAAACGTCTATACGACATGCAACAGTTGTAGGTCAACTGCGACACAGTCTCTCTGATTTTTACTTTAGAAAGCAAAAAAAACATTTATATTTTGCTTTTCTAAAGTAAAATCATTATCTTTGCAGTATCAATTTCAAATACTCGTAAGATGGATAGACTATACAAAACTTATGGACGATTACTGGCTGAGACAAATTTGGATTTCACCCGTTATCTGTATAAGACAATCAACTGGGAGAACAGACTGATAGTTATTAAAGGTGCTAAGGGTGTTGGCAAGACAACAATGCTCCTTCAGCACATTCTTCGTTCTTTCCCAGACAAGCAGCAGGCGTTATATGCTTCACTTGATCATATTTGGTTTGCCAATCACTCTATCCTCGATCTGGCCGAATACCATTACACACACGGAGGAACGCACCTGTTTCTTGACGAAGTTCACAAGTACAAAGGATGGCAACAGGAAGTCAAGAATATCTACGACTCCTATCCGCAGCTATATGTTGTTGTGACGGGATCTTCAATGTTAAAGCTTGAAGAAACATTAATGGGCGACCTATCACGCCGCCATCGGCAGTACACACTTGAGGGACTGTCTTTTAGAGAATATCTCGAGTTGGAGCATATAGCAGAACTTCCCGTGCTCCCACTTGAGTCAATCTTGGAGAACCATTTTATACAAGCTTCGCAGATTACTTCAAAAATAAAGGTTTTAGGCCATTTCGAGAAATATATCGAATCCGGCTATTACCCTTTTTACCGTGAAGAGGGCGACGGATTCTCAGACCGTTTGCAACAAGTGATTGATACGATTGTTACCAGTGAGATACCTTCTGTTAGCAATATCGAATACGACTCTGTTTACAAGGCTAAGCAATTGCTGGCTATTCTTTCCGAAAGTTCGCCCTACACACTGAATATCTCTGCTCTTTGCATAGCATTACAAGCCTCGCGCAACAATGTGCTGAAACTCATTGATTTGATGGACAAGGCAGCACTCGTGCGCCGACTTTATGCTACTGACAGTGGCTTTAACATGCTAACAAAACCCGAGAAGATCCTGTTCTACAACACGAACCTGATGTATTGCCTCACTCCCAAAGTAGAGTCAGGAACCATGCGTGAGACTTATCTTGCCTCCCAAGTTGGTGTTGCCCACAAACTTTCGATGCCCATTCAAGGAGACCTGTTAGTGGATGGCAAATGGCTTTTTGAAGTTGGTGGGAAAAATAAAGGCTTTTCACAAATTAAAGGTATCGAGAACAGCTACGTCGTCAGTGACGACATTGATATTGGTCATGGTGAGAAGATTCCACTTTGGCTATTTGGGATGCTGTATTGATACTCTATTTTGAAACAAGCTTTCCATTCCCCACTGATTTTGTGTCGTCATTCCACTGAAACCAGGTCTTTATTCCGTTGCAACGACGACATCACTCCAATGGAGCTGCGGTAGCATTCAGTTGCTGCCGTCTAACTTTCGTTCTATAGATGTTAAATAAGCGTTAAACCGCATTCAGTAACATTTTCTTTCACATATTTTAGCTACCTTTGCACATCCTCCTTCTAAGGATGGATGACATATTAACGAGACAAGCGTGTCGCGTTCTTGTTTCTCAACTCTAAAAACGACCAATTAAAGAGTAACATATCAGAGAAACTGGGTTTTGGTACGTCCGCGCAGTGGGCGTATGCTTTGCCTTGATTTATCGCTAACAAAAGAAGACATCTATATGACCCAAAATGAGGCAACGGAATTACTCAATTCTATAGAAAGGGAACGAGTCAACACACTTCATGACCTCTACCTTGTGACTGGCCAACTCAATTCCAGAACCAATGATCCTGTTGATTCTTGGACTTTCTTCCAATGGCTTCAAAACAAAGGTATACCATCAAGATACATTATCTGGAAAGAGCACTTTATGTATCAGAAGCTTCTAAGCACCAACAGTACCAAAGATGTTGTTGCTCTTGATGGAGACGGAATGGACTATGAGCTATTAGTAAAGCATGCGGATCTATTGAAAAGATGCCGTGCGTTTGTTCAAGAGAATGCTGCCCTAAATTACGATATTCACAACTGGCTTTACCTCTTGCCTGACTGCCGTCTGGTATTTCTTCAGCACGGCCCTACAGGAGTTGGCAGTTCAAAGCTCACATGGCTTCACTTTCCCCGTTTCAACGACATGAATGTGAACTCTGCATTTGAGAAGCAACTTGTTGAAAGTTTAATGCCAGAACCCAAATGGAGCGAAGATCTTTGTTTTATTGGAGGACTTCCCAGATACGATCACTGCCAAGACCTGTCAAGAGAAATATCTGACAATTATATTTTTGTCATGTTCACATGGCGTCGTTCTTTTGAACAAGGAGTTGAACGCATTCACCAATCACATTATTGGAAAAAAATCACAGCTTTTTTTTCGTCGGAAAGGATACATCTGTTAGAGGAGAAAAACGTAAAATTAGTTGTGGCTATGCACCATCACATCCAAAACCATATAGAAGGATTTGATTTGGGACCGAATGTGAAATTCATAAGACAAGATGAAATTGCATATTGGATTCGGCATGCGAAAGCATGTATTACAGACTGTTCAAGTGTGTCCTACGACTTCCTGTTCCAACACAAACCGACAATGTACTGGATACCAGATAAAGACGACCCACTATTAGACATCAATGACAGTGATGATGGTGCCAAGGTGATTGCGGCTATAAAATTCCAAAAGCACTTATTTAATATCTGTAATTCTGCCGAAGAACTAACAGAGAAGATTCTTTACTATGCAAATCGAGATTTTCAACTCGAACCAGAGTTAATATCAAAGACAGACAAGTTCTTCGACTGCAGGTCTGGCTTTTCCGAGCGTGTATATTATCAGATTGAAAACAGATTATCAGCAGAAGCACAGGGCACTATCCGTTCATTAAGAGAAAAGCAACACGAAGCTGATGAACGGGAACGCCTAACAAGGTTGTCATTTCAAAAATTAAGCGAAAAAAATCACAAGCATCTTCTATGGCTTAGGTTCTTTGCGTATCTGTGCTTCATATTACTCTCCGTTATTATATATTTATTAACTCATGAATAGAACTCCCACTATTTCAATCATCATACCTTGTTATAATCAGGAGCGTTATATAGCAGAGACATTAGAATCTGTCATGGCTCAGACTTTCTCAGACTGGGAAGCTATTATCATGGACGATGGTTCCACGGACAATTCGAAAAATATTATAAGTATTTTCCTAGAAAAGGACGAAAGATTTCACTATTACCATCAAGAGAACCAAGGTCTGCCTGCGGCTCGAAATAATGCAATTAAACAATCGCACGGAAAATATATACTTCCTTTAGATGCTGATGATATAATAGACAAGAGTTACACCGAGAAAGCCGTCTCATATCTTAATGAACATCCAGAATGTACTGTCTATTACTGTCATGGAATGAAATTCGGGGATATATCTGAACCTGTCAATGCTGTTTATACCAACTATCAAGACCTGCTCTTGTATAATTCCTTCTTCTGCAGTGTAGTATATCGAAGAAGCGATTATGACAGGATTGGAGGCTATGACGAATCATTCAAAAAAGGCTATGAGGACTGGGAGTTCATGATCCGGCTTTTGAATGGTGAGAAAACAGTCTACCAAGATCATGACATCATGTTCTTCTATCGTTTCCATAATAAGGAGAAAGCAAGCATGATAATATCTACTGAAAAAGTAAAAGATCAGCTATTAATTGACATATATACAAAACATCAAGCCATCTACAACAAATACTATCCGAACACTATCACCGCAAATCGCATCTTACTTGACTACAATAACACAAAGGAAGCATTGAACTACTACAAAAACGAATACGAAAAAATAACCAGAGCAATGAAGCAGCAACAAGAATATATTAGTCATGCGAATGGAACTCTTTTCACCAAAAACAGAAAAAAGACCAATCTGTTTGAGAAAATTACGAAGCAAGCCTACCTTATATATCTTCTCAACTTTTCTAAACTAAAGAATTATCGTTCTGATATCAACAAGAAAGTGAAATGGTCTGAAGTGAAAAGCGTTTGGAATTCCGACCTGTTCGATGCTTCATACTACAAAACAGCAAGCGGTATAGACCTTGACGGTGTCGCACTGGCAATACACTATATCTACATCGGCCACAAATCAAACATAGAACCATCATTAAAGTTTTCCGGGAAAGCATACAAAATCACTTATCCCGACATCGAGAATGCCGGTTTATGCCCTTTACTCCACTATTTGCAACATGGCTATAAAGAAGGCCGCATATTTTTCAGTCAAGATGAAATTAATGACTGCGACATCACTTATCAAGACCAATGTTTTATAAAGAGCCAGAAGGGAAAAGGGGGAAAAAGCATATTACTTGTCAGTCATGAGCTCTCTCAGACTGGTGCGCCGCGAGCTCTGCTAAATCTTGCAATAGCCCTCAAACAAATGGGTGTAACTCCCGTCATCTGGTCACTGCTTCCCGGACCACTCAAAGCTGAAATTGAAAAGAACGGCATTTCCTGCAAAGTCGTTCCTCTGCTTTTTTCCAATTACAATGGGGACACGGCTTTTACGCCCGAAGTTGCTGCTTATGTATCGCTATTTGACATGGTATTATTAAACACCATTGTTGCTTTGCCCAAAATAGAATTCTTTCGCAATATTAAGATACGCAAGACCTGCTGGATACACGATGGGGCATATGGTTTTTCATGTTCTCCATTTACAGACAAATTCAATTACTACTACACACTATACGACCGTATATATGTAGTGGGCAATTATGCCATGGAAATATCCAAATCATTTGCCAAAGGGAGCTCCATTCCTATGCAGAATTTACTTTATGGAATCAATGACACGGCAAATTCCCAACGGACTTATAAGCCTGACAGGCAACATGTCACTATGCTATTGGCAGGAACGATTGAAAGAAGGAAAGGACAAGATATACTCTTGGAAAGTTTGAAGTATTTACCGAAAGAAATCCTACAGAAACTCACTATTTACATTGCAGGCAAACCCGTTGACGAAGAATTATCCCAAGCACTTCAGAATGACAATTCCGGCTGTATAAGTTTTAAAGGAGCCCTGAGTCATGAAGAACTGCTGAAAGTCATGGAAAGCATAGACATATTGCTATGTCCGTCTATTGATGACCCCATGCCTATCGTATGTACAGAAGCCATGATGCTGTCAAAACCTGTCATCGTCAGCGATAAAACAGGAACAGCATACTTCCTCCGAAACGGAGAAAACGGCTTCGTTGTTGAAGCCGGTAATCCGCAGTCTCTGGCAGATGCCATAAAAACCGCTGTTTCTTCAACAAGCAATCTCCCCCTAATGGGGAAAAAAGCAAGAGAAATATACGAGCAGAACTTTACTGAACCTATTTTCAAGGCAACTATACAAGAACAAATCCTCACTCTACTCTGATTACGACAAGCTATCTTAGCTTATCGTTCTTGGCAGAAGGGATGAAAGGAAGAAAGTCAAATGCAGAAACGAACCTGTAAAACAGATAATCTTTTTTTGATGCATGAAGATCTTCTGTCAGAATTCGAATGGCTTTGGCACGATCCTCATCATCAGCAAAGTTGGTTCTGTATACTAATCTATACTGTTCTCCACGAATCAATATCTTCCGCAACAAAGACAGTTTAAGATTAGTCAGCACATACGCCATGACCTGTATCTGATCCAAAACGCCCAAACTCGTTTTGTCCGAACGTGTGCTGACCTTGTTTGCGTGTTGCCTGAAATAGTTCAGTTTACGTCGATATTCACAAACATTTCCTCTGCTCAACAATTCTATCCAACACAGCCAGTCACCTGTATAACGAAGACTTTGATAACATTTATCCAACGACGTGAATGCATCCTTCCGAAAGACAATCATACTGGCATTATACAAGAAATTAAAGTGCAGCAAGTTATGGCGAATATATTTACTTCCCAGATAATAGTGCATCGTCTCGTCCTCTTTCCATATATCCCAATCTCTCACCAAAACCCTTCCACGCTCATTAACCTGATAACTTCCAGTACGAACCATCACACAATCTTCGTGTAGACTAAAGACAGCCATGACAGCCTCCAAAAATTCTTCGTCAGCATAATCATCGCTTTCAGCAATCCAAATGTACTTTCCTTTAGCTACCGATATGCCCTTTTCCCACTGCAAGAAGGTGTTTCCAGAATTTCTGTCGTTCAATATAACATGTGCTACCTTAGGATGCTTTTTATACGACAACAACAATTCTGAACTCCCGTCTGTTGAGCAATCATCAAGCAGTATCACCTCGAAATTCTGGAATGTCTGATTTAAGATGCAGTCAATACGTTCAGACAAATAGGCTGAATGACAATAATTGGGAACAATCACGGACACTAATGGCTTTGGCTGACATTCAAGCCAAGCATCTGTCGGCTTGCCAACAGGCACCTTCACAGGCTTAACGATTCTGTGCCATCTATATTTCCACTTTAAGGATTTATAGAGGTTTCTGTTTTTACAACAAGTCCCAAACTCTTCTATTTCATTGAGCAACTCATGGGTTTGAAGCAGAGCTGCTTCATGTATAAACTTTTTAATTCGTCTATACTCAGACTTTTCATCTATCATATATCTTCATCATACGTCATGTGACATGCAAAAGTAATAGTTTTTCTTTGTTGACACAAATTATCATCAGTTTTTTTCTGTCAACAGAACATTTTAACATGCTATTTTACATAAAACTTAACATGCAGTTAACCATTCACAGCAAAATCAAGCGCAAGGATACTTCACTATGCTGAGCCATCATTTTCAAGTTTCTTCCATGTTAAATAATTGTTAAACTGAAAGACCGAGTTATTAAGTTCACAACTATTTGTGTATATTTGCAATGATTCTTTTATAGAATCAAGACATACAAAAAAGACAAGCGTGTCTATTTTCTTGTTTCTCAACTCAGAAAACGACCAAACTATCCTGAGCAAAAGTGTTACAGAAGAAACAGGTACAAGTACAACCATTTGGCGGGTATGTACTTTGTTCCGTTTTATCTCTGTAACAGGTTACTTGGTCGTTTCCTTGAGTTGATAAAACCAGACAAAAGAATATGCCTGCTCTTTTTATGTCAAATATTATGACGCAGAAATTATCAAACTCAAAAAACGACCAACTCATGAATGATTTACATTTCTGCCCTGTCACAAATACTCACACCGGTTTTCCAGAAAAGAAATCGGTTGTTGTTACTTTTGTGTGGCAAGAGCTGAACCCTCGCGAACAACGCACCCTTCAACAAGGGGTCGATGTATTGGGGCGACACCCCTTTGTGGTGTTGCATCCAGAAAGTTTTAACATAGAGGCATTAAAGAAAGAGTATGGCAACGTGATTTTCCTCGCCTTGCCTGACAAGCACTTTCATAGTATCGATGCTTATAATGAAATGTTACTAAGCACGTGGTTCTATGACATCTTTGCAGAATACGAGTACATGCTAATTTATCAGACTGATGCCTATGTGTTCAGTGACCAACTGAACTACTGGACATCCATGGGATTTGACTACATCGGTGCTCCTTGGATGCTGAATGACAACGTCTATCAACGCTATCTGGGGCAGTGGGTTAAACGCCTGTTGAAGTGTCTGCCAATCCATCATCATCACGTACATTCGGCACATTTGTTCCACCAAGTGGGCAATGGAGGATTCAGTCTCCGCAGAATCCCCAAAATGAGGGAAATCATGGAAAAGAACAAGGCCCTTATCAAATCTGTCAGTGGGAAACATGCACGGCAGGAAGATGTAATGATCTCCATTTTGCTTAAAGAAAAAGAGAATCTGAAGATTCCGTCTTGGCGACTTGCCATCTACTTCTCATGGGAGAAGTCACCAGCCCAGTGCTTAGAACTTACAGGCGGTGTGTTTCCTTTCGGCTGTCATGACACAAATGGCAAATACTGGGAGAGATTTTGGAAGTATTACATTCCCCTTGAAGAATAAACTGAATGTCCAGATGGAGCATAAACGTATACTTGCTTTTATCATTACCTATCATCCTGACGAACGTTTACTAAAAGAGAATCTACACGCATTCAAGGAGCATGTAGACAGCATCGTTGTATGGGACAACACTCCTGGAGGCAGCAATCTGGTGCAGAACATTGTGGAAACAGAATTGAAGACAGCCCTGTATGTTACCGAAAGCCTGAACAAAGGAATTTCTTATGCACTCAACTGGGCATGGCGGTATGCACAAGACAACGAATTTGACTATTTGCTCACGATGGATCAAGACTCCGTATGGCAGAACTTCGGCCGTTTCTTACGCCATGTCCTTTCAGCACAAGCACCTCGCGGCATCTTTGGGCCTAAGCTATGGACAGATAAGCTGTCATCAGAGATTTTTGAGCGAACCGACTATGTCATCACGTCAGGCATGCTGGTGGCCATCGACATACTCAACAGGATCGGCGGCTACCGTTCAGACTTTTTCGTTGACGGAATTGACTTGGAATTTTGCTTGAGGGCAAAGACACATGGGATATACACCTATAGACTTAGTAACTGCCTGCTGAGACAGCGGTTCGGGACTCCAAAGACTATCACCCTTTTCGGACATGACAATCATACCGCCAACTATGCTCCCCGACGATTAAGGGAGATATTAAGGACTCATGTACTCATACTCTGTGCCTATCCCTGCTCTGCATTACTTCGAAGGAATATTATCATCACCTATTTTTGGAAACTACCGCTAAAGCTGCTATTCCTCGAATCTGAGAAGCGGAAAAAATTCAGGGCGTTTTTCCAGGGCATCCAAGAAGGATGGCACAGCATTTGCAACAACAAAGTGTCGTAGAGAACCTTCATTGAACGAGTCAGTCATCACGCAGAAATCCCGTCATCTTTCCCATCTCATAGAGGCATATATCAAGGGAAGTCCCGGCATATAGCTCTGGAAACTCCTGACGGAGTTCAGGGAAGGTGCTGCCGAGTTCCTTGTTGATGCGCTTGGTCCACCGGCCACGCAGACAGCGACGCTGAAGAGGAGTAAGCTGAAGCAAATCAGACAGGTCGCGCAACACGCCTGCTATGTCGCGCCATTTCCGCCCTTCCCGTTGAGAGCTTTCCGTCACCTTGTCGGGATGCTGCCGATAGAGATTCAGCTGACGGCATACTTCGACGACCTGTCCCTGCCTGCAAATATGATTCTAGAACAGCCAATCGCCGCAATAGCGATACTGCTGATAGGCAGAAGGAACCGAGCGGAATGCCGACTTCGCGAACACCGTCATGCTGGCATTATAAATATGGTTGTGGACGAGCATCTTGTGGCGCAAATACCAGCTCCCGTCATAGACTTCGACGCGGCCTGAACTGCCGTGCCTATGCCACGTGAGCGCCATCGGGTGACTCTCGCTGTCAATCATCTGTGAATGGCAGAACGCCACAGCGGTCTGAGGCCGTTGCTCCAGTTCGCGGACAAGTGTTTCCAGCAATTCCGGCTTTGCCACATCATCACTCTCAGCAATCCAGATATATTTGCCTTGTGCCAACGACACCCCTCTGTCCCACTGGATGAAGGTGTTGCCTGTGTTTTCTTCATTCAGCACGATGTGGGCCACGTGAGGATTGTCTTTATAGCTAAGGATAATCTCACGGCTGTCATCGGGCGAACAGTCGTCGAGCAATATCAACTCGAAGTCTTGAAACGTTTGGTTCAACACGCTGTCAATACGCTCGCGCAGATAAGGAGCATGACGATAGTTGGGAATGATGACACTAACTAATGGCAAACTCATAACTTTAAAACATCGGAAATCAATTCGTCGAACAGGCGCTCTGTCTCTTCATACATGAAATGCTTTCTGTGCAACTTCAGCTGTTCCAGAATCTTTGTCTGCAGTGCCTCGTCCGTGAGCAGCATGTGGATGGAATCGGCCATGGCCTGCGCATCACCAACGGGCACGAGCAGCCCAGCCCGGCCCCTGTTAAGAATCTCGCTCGGCCCTGTCGGGCAGTCGGTTGCCACGATGAGTTTGCTGAGCATCAGTCCTTCGAGCAACACCGTGGGCAGGCCTTCCATCTTCGCGCTATGGGCCAGCAAACGGGCATGTCGCATCCAGGGATAGGGATTATTGTAGAACCCAAGGAACTCAACATCCTCAGCGATTCCGAGCGTCGCGGCCAGCTCTCTCAGTTCCTGCTCCGACTGTCCTTTGCCCAGCAGATATAGTCGCTCGGTATGATGATACTGGTGCTTCAGTATCTGATAGGCGCGCAGCAGTGTTGACAAGTCCTTCTGGCTCTCCTCCAGGCGCTCCACTGCCAATATATATGGCCGGTTGATGCGCTCGTCGTCGACGATTTCGTTGGAGCGTGTCAGCAGCTCCTCGCGGTCCTTTGCATTGTAGATGAGGCGGAGTTTGCCCCTCAGCTGTGGGAACAGTTTCCTTCCCTCAACGTACATGGCCTTGCTGATGGTGACCACCTTTTCATAGCTTTGCAGATAGTGGCTGATGCGCATCATACGCCGCTTGTTCTTCTGCATCATCTCTTCAAAGCTGAAGTGGAACCACGCCACCTTCGGTATGTCGGCACCTGCCAGCAGCGAGTAAGAGCAGCAGTCGAAGTCGATGACCACATCATTTCTCGCTATCAGCCGCTTAAGGTCGCGCTTGATGATATAGCGTCTGATGGGTGCCAAGAGACCTTCGTCATAGATTTTCTTCACCAAGGGTATCGTCTGGGTGATCTTACGCCTGCGCCACTTCATCAGGACATCGTTCTCCACGATGTGGTAGACTTCTATATCTTCAGGAATATTGGCAGAAAACACCTCCAGCTCGTCCATGTCCTGCTCGATGGCCAGCGTAATATGATATTTTCCACTGACCGACAGCACTTGCAGATAGTCGATCAGCACCGCATCGATGCCACCATCGAGGAAACGGCTGATGACAAAGAGTATTCTCGGACGTGTGAACGCTTGTATCAGTTGCTCCAAGCGATGCCCTGCAGTTTCCATAGAGAATAATTTCATGTGTTCCTGGCCAAAGGAAAGCAACTTCTCCTGCAACTCAGTGTCGACAAGTGTCCTGTGCATGCTGAGTGCCATGGCTTGAGCATCACCCACGGGGGTCAGCAGTCCTGCTTTTCCATCAGCCAACACTTCACGTGGGCCTATCGGACAATCTGTAGCAACCATCAGTTTCTTCAGGAACAGGCCCTCAATAAGCACCATTCCAAGTCCCTCAAACCTTGAACTGTGCACCAGCATCCTGCAGGCTTTCAGCCACGGCAGCGGATTAGCAACGAATCCGAGGAACTTGACGTCGTCGGCGATTCCCAGTTCAGCCGCCACAGCCCGAAGGGCATTCTCCTCCTCGCCCTTACCTATTATATATAGCTTCTCCGTATGTCCGTAGTCGTCACGAAACAGCTGATAGGCCTTCAGCAGCGTCGGAATATCCTTTGGCGTTGTCAGGCGCTCAATGGCCAGCAGGAAAGGCTCGTTAATGGCCGGATCATCGACCTTCTCCTCGGCAAGTCGGAGGGCACAGTCAAAGTCTTTCGGATTGTAGATGACGGTAAAGCGACTGGCCTGCGAAGGAAACATCTTGACAGCCTCTGTCTTCATCCCCTCGGCAATCAGCACTATCTGGTCGTAACACTCTATGTGTCTGCCGATGCGCTTCATGCGCCGATGGTCTTGCTGGGCAAAGTGGCGGAAGCTGAAATGGAAGAAGGCCAGCTTCTGAATCTTCACCGAATGCAATATCGAGTAGCAGCAGCAGTCGAAGTCGATGAGCACATCGTTCTTCGACGCACTCTTGTGGAGCCTGCGGCGGTGTAAGCCTCTGCGGATAGGCACCAAGAACATTTCGTCGATGATCTTGGCCATCGGCGTTATGGTTTTCCTTACGCGCTTCTTGTAAAGGAAGGTCAGCCACTTCGACCTGACGTAATACTCTACCTTGACGTTGGCGGGTATGCGGTCACGATACACCTCAAGCTCGTCCAGACATACGGCAATGCCCAAGGTCACGTCGTAGCGCTCATTGGCGGCAAACCACCTCAGATACTCAATCAGAATCGTATCGATACCACCGTCAAGGAAACGGCTCATTGTGAACAATATACGTCGTCTCTCGTCCATAGGTGCCTAATGCTTCCAGTAGCTCCTCCATCCCATGTGGCGGGCGTACTCTTCTTCGGTGACTTTCTCAAATACCTTGTCGCCCTCTACGCGGAAGCGGAAGTCGAACTCCTCCTTGGTGCGCGACCAGCGGTCGTGGCTCCATAGCCACAGGGCCGGATCGCGGCGGATGGTCTGCTCGAGTTCGCGCATATATCGCTCGGTCAGCTCGAAATCGGGAACATGGTCGGGATGGCGGTCGATGAGCTTGAACTCGCACTCGTAGTAGCCTCGCCTGATGCGCCGCACGTCGCCATAGAAGAAGGCCTGCCCCGTGCGCTTGATGATGCGCTCGGTGCCGGTGAACATGGGGGTGTTGTGATTCAGGAACGGCATCCACAGGTGTATGTTGCGCCAGTTGGGCTTCTGATCGGCTATGTAGCCGATGACGAGCGGACGGCCTTCCTGCCTGTACTTCACAATGTCGCGCAGGGCCCGCTCCATGGGTATGCAGACACTGCCGAAGCGCTGCCTCAACTCAAGGAAGAACTGATTGGTCTCGGGGTTCTCGATGGGGTGATAGAGCTCGGCACAGACGCCCCGCTCCGACATGGTCAGGGGCAGGGTGCTCACCCACTCCCAGTTGCAGTAGTGACCCAGCAACACACCGCACGACTGTCCCTCGCGCCAGCATTGCTCGATGGCATCGGTGCCCTTGAACACCATGCGGCGCGACATCTCCTTGCGACTGATGGTGGCCAGCTTGAAGGTCTCTACGATATAGTCGCAGAACCAGTGGTAGAACTGATGCTCTATGCGCCTGATCTCCCGGTCGCTCTTCTCAGGAAAGGCGGAAGTGAGATTGCCGCGCACCACCTCGCGCCGGTAGTGTATCACATAATAGATGATCAGATACATGATGTCAGAGAAAAAATAGTGCACTCTCATGGGCAGCAAAGACAACATCTTCACCAGAAGGAAGCCCACCTTAGAGAGTCTGCTCAAAAAACTTTTCTTCATAACGACATACATGTTTTTAGTTATAATCGTCTGCTTTTGCCGTGCAAAGATAAGAAAAAAAGGTCAGCCTGCCACCAATTTATGCATAAATTCGTCCAATTTTTGCGTAAATTGAATGAATTTATGCATAAATTCACCTCAAAGAGCATCTATACATCCAAAAATATTAGTACCTTTGCACACTGATTAATATCTCGACTAAGACTATTCAGATGAAAATACTGATTACAGGGGCCAGTGGCTTCATTGGCTCATTCATCGTGGAAGAAGCCCTGCGAAGGGGCATGGATACCTGGGCTGCCGTGCGCGGCAGCAGCTCGAAACAATTTCTGAAAGACCCACGCATCAATTTTATCGAGCTGAACCTTAGCGACCAGAAACAGCTGGAGCAACAGCTCGAAGGCCATGCGTTCGACTATGTGGTGCATGCCGCCGGCGTGACCAAATGTCTGGACCGCATGGACTTCTATCGTATCAATGTCGGTGCCACCAAGAATCTGGTGCGGGCACTCATCAACCTGAAGATGCCCCTGCGGCGGTTTGTCTATATCAGCTCGCTCAGCGTCTTCGGTGCCATCCGCGAGAAGCAGCCCTACGAGGAGATTTGCGAGAGCGACACTCCCCACCCCAATACCGACTACGGCAAGAGCAAGCTGGAGGCTGAGCGCTGGCTGGACGAAAGTCTGGAGCTGCGCACCACCGACGAGGTGTTCCCCTACGTCATCCTGCGCCCCACGGGGGTCTACGGTCCGCGCGAGCGCGATTATTTCCTCATGGCCAAGAGCATCAAGCAGCACAGCGACTTCGCCGTGGGCTACCGGCGGCAGGACATCACGTTCGTCTACGTCGAGGACGTGGTGCAGGCCGTCTTCCTGGCCTGCGAGAAGGGGCAGACGGGGCGCAAGTACTTCCTTTCCGACGGCGAGGTCTACCAGTCGTCGACCTTCAGCGACCTCATCCGCCGCGAGCTGGGCAACCCATGGTGGATACGCATCACGGCGCCTATCTGGGTGCTGCGCATCGTCACATGGTTCGGCGACAAGATTGGACACCTGACGGGCAAGATCTCGGCCCTGAACAATGACAAGTACCACATCCTGCGACAGCGCAACTGGCGGTGCGACATCGAACCGGCCCGTCGCGAACTGGGCTACAATCCACAGTTCACGCTCGAGAAGGGCGTGCCCCTGACAATAAAATGGTATCGTGAGAATGGGTGGCTCTAAAAAGTTCGGGGGCTTATGCTGGTTCGAGTGGGCGATGATCGTCTACGCTGTGCTGACGCTGGTGCTGATGCTCTTCACCTACACCCGGCTGCAGAACCCTGTGTCTATGCTGTGGCTGCGCGTGCAGGCCGTGGCCATCACGCTGGGGCTGTGGGCCGTCTACAGGATGGTTCCCTGTCGGCTGACGATGCTCTGCCGCGTACTGGGCCAGATAGCCCTGCTGGGCTCGTGGTATCCCGACACCTACGAGTTCAACCGCATGATGCCTAACCTCGACCATGTCTTTGCCACGTGGGAGCAGCAGCTCTTCGGCTTCCAGCCTGCCCTGCTGTTCAGCCAGGCGTGGAGCAGTCCCTGGGTGAGCGAGCTGCTCACGATGGGCTACGTCAGCTACTATCCGCTGATGGTCGTCGTGCCGCTGTTCTACTTCTTCTTCCGCAAAGAGCAGTTCCTCAAGGTGTCGTTCGTCATGCTCGCCTCCTTCTTCCTGTTCTACGTTATCTTCATCTTCCTGCCCGTGGCCGGACCGCAATACTACTATCTGGCCGTAGGCACCGACCAGATAGCACAGGGCATCTTCCCCAACATAGGCAATTATTTCGAGACACACAGCGAGGCACTGCGCAGTCCTGGCTGGAGCGACGGCATCTTCTACAAACTGCTGGTCGTTGCCCATGAGGCTGGCGAGCGTCCCACGGCGGCCTTCCCCAGCAGTCATATGGGCATCATGGTGGTGCTGCTCTGTCAGGCGTGGGCCACCCGCAACCGCTGGTTCTTCTGGTCGCTGGTGCCCTTCGGAGTGCTCATGTTCTTCGCCACCTTCTACCTGCAGGCCCACTACGCCATCGATGCCATCGCCGGCGTGTTTGCCGGTCTGCTGATGTACCTCCTCTTCACCGCCCTTTATCATCTAATCGCTCCTAAAGGCAAGAAATAAATGCCCATTCGTGTGTCGAAAATGCCCATTCTTGCATTGCAAATGCCCATTTGCTAACAGGAGATAGACATACTCCATGGATATACAGGACAAAACAGACTATTATTTCGTATCTCACAAGTATCTAAGTATCAATGAATTACGGTGAAGGTTTTTCGTCGTATCGCCGATAGAGGATTTTGAGGCTTATTAGGTCAAGATATTGGCTTCTCGTAAACCCTTCACCACAACTGCCTGACAATGAATGACATAGGTGTGTGAACCGTTATTCTGCAAACAAGCTTATTTCCCTTCGTAAGTACGGAAAACGAGATAGTCGCCGTCGGCCACGATGCTGAAGTGGTCGGCGGCTGCTTCGTTGAGTGTTCCCTGCCACCAGGAGCGGTAGGGGTAGCCGTCGTAGACGAGGCCCTCGGTGCGCAACTGCGTGCAGCCGAAGTTGAAGATGCTGACCTGCTGGCCAGAGAAGGAGGAGAAAGAGGTAGAGCGGAGCCGGGGAACGCCCGAGGGAGAGGGGGCTAACGGAGAGGGGGCCGAGGGAGAGAAAGCCGACGGAGAACCGTCGGACACTACGGCAGGGACAAACCAGCCGTAGTTCGTGGCCATGAGGGGCTCGATGCCGAACTCGTGGGCATAGCGCACCAAGAGGGAGATATTGCCCAGCGTGTGGTCCTCGCGACGACCGGTGGCACCGAGGTAGACGATGCGCCGGAAGCCTTTCCCGATGCAGAAGCGCGTGGCCTTCGTCAGGTCGTTGTCGTCCTGCTCGTCGACCTGATGAAACATGAAGTCGTACTCCTCGCGCGCCCAAGAGGGGATGGAGTCGCCATCGCCCACCACGGCATCGGCCCAGTCGCACCGCTGGATGGCCCCGTCGCAACAGACCACGTAGGGGGCCTCACGCAGCAGGCGCAGGGGAACGTCGTGCTCGGGCTGCTCGCCGTCGGCAAGGATGACGGCATCATAGATGAATGGATTTCTGGGGTCAATATCTTTCATCGTCACTCTTCGCTCCTCACTTTTCACTCTTCACTATTCACTATTCACTTTTCACTCTTCACTTTTCACTCTTCACTATTCACTTTTCACTCTTCACTTCCATCATCCCCTTCCACTTGAAATATCCCATGACGGCAATGACAACATAGAGCCCGTAGAGGCCGGCCTTGAAGGGGATGCCCTTCTGGACATAGAGCACCGTGCACACGGCATCAACGACGATCCAGAAGAACCACTGCTCAATGTACTTGCGCGCCAGTGCCCAGAGTCCCACAAACGACAGTGCGTTGGTGAATGAGTCAAGCAGTGGCACGGTTGAGTTGGTCCACGTCACTAATATATAATAGGTGACGGCCCAGGCCACGAGGAAGAACACCGTGACGGGGAGGTATTTCTTCATCGGCATGTAGATAATTGGCAGCTCCCGCTTCAGCTTCTTGGTTTTCTTGAACTTCCAGATGCAGAGTCCATACACAGCCGCCAGCGTATAGTAGACCGCCATGCCGGCATCGCCATAGAGCCCGTGACTATAATAAAGGTACACATCGAGGGCGGGCATCACAATGCCCACCACCCACAGGGCGATATGCGCACGATACTCCAGCCAGATATAAATCAGGCCGAGTATCGTAGTCAGTATGTCAAGCCAGTATAATGAAATAAAGTCCATTTCTCAATAAACTTGGTACTCAAACTTGTGGACCACAAAGTTGTGTACCAAGTCGTTATTTAATAATCGAAATAGCGTTCTTTTTAGAATCTCAGGGTAATGTTACCCATTGCTGTAAAGCCAGCCATGGGAATAAATCCTATCTGGTAGTAGCGGTTGTCGTTGCTATGACCGGCACTTTCGCAGATGGCTGAATAGACCCATCCGCTGGCAGCATAGTGGCGGTTGAAGATATTGTTCAGGTTAAGGCCGAACACTGCTTCTTTCACACCGAGCTTCTTCAGTGAAAGCGTATAAGAGAGCGACACGTTCTGCGTGGTATAAGCTGGCAGCGACCTCTCCTCGCACTCGGTATTGTCAAGATACTGCTTGTCGACATAGGCAGTATGCCAAACGGCCTGCAGACCTCGCCAGTGGAAGTTAACGAACATATTGCCAAGCAAAGAGGGCGAAAACGCCAGTGTGGAGCTGTTGTAATGGATGGTCTGAGAGCCGTTGTCCCAGTCTTCCACCACTTCGTCAAAGTCACGAATACGGTTGCGGCTGAGGGCCATATTACCATCCAGACTCAGCCACGAAGCCACATCGGCACCGG
>ERZ842401.3596-NODE-3596-length-19046-cov-8.287241_pt1 | contig 19046 bp, 23 predicted proteins | sample MGYA00521270_ERZ842401 | MGnify/ENA primary metagenome ERZ842401 (study PRJEB31892, sample SAMEA3878208) | bioreactor metagenome | biome: Moose rumen | place: Sweden | collected 2011-10 | study: EMG produced TPA metagenomics assembly of the PRJEB12797 data set... | reverse complement strand
ACACCTAGATACGAGCAAATATCCAAACCTATCCGGTTTAGGCTCCTCCTGGTACGACTTGTGGTCAGGCAGTGAGAGCAGCGCCGCCACCGCGTACGACCGGTACTTCGACAGTTCGACCTCGGGCAGGAACGGCGGCAACCGCAGCAATTCGGGCTATAGGGCCGTTTGCGTGGGTGACTTGAAATAAAAATGAACAATTATTAGTTTAGTTTCGTTATACTTATGTAGAATGAATAAGGAGACGAAATCATGACAAATGAAGAAAACAAAACTGAAGAAATTAAAAATTGTAATTGTACAGAATTGGGTAAATTCTTTACTCAAGTGGCATCTGTATTTTTAGGAGTGTTGCTTGCAATACTTGTGTCTGCGGCTGTTTTAAAACCTCAATGCCCTTGTTATAAAGGATTCCACAGAAACATGCCTCAAATCGAAAAACAAATGCCCCGAATGGAAATGGGTATGCACAAAAAACATTTTAAAGGAGAGTTCAAAGGGGAGCATAAGAACTTTGACAAATCACTAATGGAAGAAAGACCTGATTTTCAACCGCAAAAACCTATGCAAGAAAAGTAATTCCATCCATTACTAAAGTCCGCATTTTATGCGGACTTTTTACTTTATTGTCGTAAAATTTAGTTATTGTTACCTATTCGTTTAAGCGTATCATGTTTGTATATGCGCCTTGCCAAATATATTAGTAACAATATTCCTGCTAAGAAAAATAAGGCGATTGAAAAACCACTATATACAATATATTGCATTGTGATTTCTGTCGGCTTTTTGTTATCAAGATCCCATATATATATGCTGCCATCTGTTCTTTGTGCATTATTATATGATGCAGGAAACGGAAGTGATATTGAAAATGTTGTTTTTAATGTATTATTATCAAATAATATATAGTCATCTTTTACTTCAATTTCCTTCGTATTTTTAATTGTTTTTGTCTGTAATTCTTCCCCATCGAGCAAGTCTTTGTCAAAGTTGTCGATAAAATCCTGTTTATCTATGCCGGTGCTTTCATCAAGGTCGGCAGTATCAGCATATTTTAAATATTCAGGTGTCAGACCCGGTTTTTGAATTTTCTTTATATCTTTGATATATTCAATTTTTTTCTGTTGATTTTTTAAGTTATATATCATGTTGATGTTGTAAGAAGTTACAAAAAAGTTTTTCTTAACGTCGATAAATTTTCCTGATTCAAGTTTGGTTACAAAACCTAATGACGATAAATCCATATCTTCATTTGCCAAATTTTTAACGCTTTTAGTTGCGGTTAAATCAATTTTTTTATATGTTGAGTTATTTTTGATTTTATAGCTTTTATCTGTAAATTTTTTAATATTTTTGTTTATAGTTGCAACTTCTAAAGGATTTATATTTTTATCTGTGTTAATTTGTATTTCCATTTTTGCGGCTCTGTCATTATTTATTGATAAGTTTGCATCTATATTTGTACAACCGGATAAAAATGGTGTTAAAAGCAACAATGTAATTATGATTTTTTTCATAAACTCTCCCCTGATATTAGTTATCATATCATGTTTTGTGATTTTTGTTAATATTTATTCATGTTAAAATTTCAATATGAACAATGGTGAATTATATGACGTAGTTGTAGAAAAATTGACAAGTTCCGGCGAAGGACTTGCAAAAGTGAATGGTGTGGTCGTTTTTATTGAAAATGCCTGTCCAAAGGATAAGTTAAGAATTAAAATTTCTTCAGTAAATAAGAATTTTTGCAGAGCAAGGATCGAACAGGTTCTTGAAAAATCTGAGTTAAGAGTCAAGCCGTTTTGTCCGATGCACAATGTTTGCGGAGCCTGTCAGTTACAACATATAGACTATAATTATCAATTAGAGGTAAAAAAGCAAATTGTTGAAGATGCGATGCGTTCTATCGCAAATCTAAATATTGGTGTCCCTTTGACTATTCCCAGTCCTGACAATATGCGCTATAGACACAAAATTCAGTATCCTGTCGGACAAACTAAAAATTCTAAACGCATTCTTGCCGGTTATTACAAGCCTCATAGCCATGAAATAGTAAATATTAAATATTGCCCTATTCAACCTGAGATTTGTGATTCTATAATTGATTTTATCAGAATAAATGCCCGTAAATATGGAATTGATGCTTATTGTGAGAAATCAAATAAAGGTATGTTGCGTCATGTTCTTATAAGACATTCAAATAAGACTTCAAAAAATCTTGTTTGCCTGGTTGTCAGTGGTGATGTTAATGAATCTCTGTCAAAATTTGCAAAATTTTTGTATGATTCATTCGTTGAAATTTCAGGTGTTTGCATAAACATAAATTCAAAAAAAACAAATGTTATATTGGGAGCGGATACAAAGTGTGTTGCGGGTGAAGAATATGTTGAAGAAGAAATTTGCAATAAAGTTTTTCATATTGGTGCTGATACATTTTTTCAAATTAATCCATTAAGTGCGCAAAATATTTTCAATTATATTCGTAATTTTGTCCGCGCAAATTATTATGCCCCTGTAATTTTAGATGCATATGCGGGTATAAGTGCTATTGGAATTTGCTTATCTGATGTCGCCAAAAAGGTGGTTTCAGTTGAAGAAAATTTAAAATCCGTTGAATTAGCTCATAAAACTGTTGAATTGAATAACATTTCTAATGTTGAGATCCATGGTGGAGACGCCGCGGAGTTTTTTAAAACTTTGAATGGCAACGAATTTGATATTATTGTGCTTGATCCTCCGAGAAAGGGATGTACTCTTCAATCTTTAGATTATTCGATGAAGTTATGTAAAGGGCATATTGTGTATGTGTCTTGCAACCCTGCAACGTTAGCAAGAGATTTGAAATATTTGGTATCAAAAGGATGCAAAGTCGAATCTGTTCAGCCTTTTGATATGTTCTGCCATACTTGTCATGTGGAAAATGTTGCAATTATAAAAGTTTAATTTTTAATCCCGAATTTGTTAATAGTTTCCCTTAAATCTGTTAAAACATCCTTAATTCTGTCAGAATCCTGTTCTTCCCAGAATAAAAGCTTCTCACGAATTTCTCTTTTTGTGTCTTTAATTTCTTGTGGTGATATTGTTTTATTCGATCTAAACTTGTAACTTGGTGTTGCTTTAATAGATTCTTTAATTTTTTCTTCTGTCAGCAATTCCTTGCCAATTTGTTTGTAATAAGGAGGAATTGATTTTTTTATCCCTTTTGCATAGTTTATAATGAGATTTGCGTATGCATCACTTATTTCTACAGGAAGCTTTTCGGCATCTTTAATTCTTAAATCTGCATTATATGCGTTTGTAAATAATGGTTGAGATAAAAATTGAATTAATCTTTTTTCAATTTCTCTGAAGTGCTCTGATATTGTGCGCCCTGCACTGCCTTTAGGGTGGTGATCCGGATTCATATCAACATGTAATTTTTTTAGTTTTCTTACAGGTTCATATACATACTTATGTTCAATTTCTTTTGCATCTTTATAGTGTGGACCATATAATATTATTACTTCACAACTTTGGCGATCTTCTTTTTTCCCTTTGTCGTTTGATTTAATAAATCTTATTTGCCAGTCGCTATATGTTGAAGCTCTTGGTTTTGAAATATCTGCTCGTTGTATGAATTCGCCCAATGGTGCAAGTGATTCTTGTGTTATTCCTTCTTGTCTGATTTCCAAATCAGGGTATTTTATGATATTACCTTTTTTATTGCGGACAAACTCTTTTGTTGATTCGTCTATTTTTCTGAATGGTGCAATTTCCCATCCTTCTTCTTTCATTGCATCTAAAAATTTTTTGAAAGCAGTTATGTCCTGTTGATCTTGCCAATATATAGTACCCCGTATTAAATCAAGTGCAGCTCCTTGTCTTTCATATTTGTCTAATACCGATGCTTTTTTCTTTATCGGGCATTTTGAATTATAGGCTTCATCATAGCTAAATCCGAATGCTTTTACTTTTTCTGCAGCCTTTTTTAGTGATTTGTGAAACTCTTTTGCTTTGGCAATAAGCCCTGACTCTGCAGAATCATAGCCTCTGCCAAGAGCTTCCATAAAAAACGAATTTTCATAATCAGGAAGTTTTCCGCTAAATGTAACAGTGTCTTGTGATAATTTATGCGAAATGTTTATCGGCGTTGAATTCGCCTGATTTTGTTTTTTTACTGAGTTGTTGGAATAATATCTAAATTGGGGTATTGCGCTAATTAGCATATGAGGTATCCTTTTTTTTCTTTATAATGCTTGTGAATAAAAATTTTTGCCTTATCTTTAACAATATTTTACATATGCTATTTAGGATGTGTTCACACAAATCGTCATCCTGAGCGTTAGCGAAGGATCTCATAAATTTTAAAAGCTTCGAGATTCTTCGGCTAAAGTCTCAGAATGATAATATTATAAAATTTTGTGTGAACACACTCTAGTTAAAAGAGATTTCGCAAATTCTATGGATTGTTCGTTAATTGCTCCGCCTGCAAGTTCTGCGATTGCCTTTATTTTATTTTCCCCATCTAGTACATATACTTCAACTTTTGTTTCATCTTCCTGTGATTTTTTGACGTAAAAATGTTTATTCGCTCTTGATGCAATAATTGGCTGATGTGTGATAATTATAACCTGGTGTGATTGTGACAAATCAGAAATTTCTTCGGCGACACTTTGTGCTGCGTGTCCCGAAATACCTGTGTCAATTTCATCAAAAATAACTGTATCAATTTCATCATTTTGAGCAAAAATAGATTTTATCGCAAGCATTACTCTTGAAATTTCTCCGCCCGAGGCAACTTTTGCAAGTGGTTTTAAGTCTTCAGATACATTAGTAGATATCATAAATTCAACATTATCTGTTCCATCTTCTGACAGATTTTTTGGAGTTATTAAAATATTAAATTTAGTTTTTGGAAGTTCAAGAAAAGATAGTTTGTCTTGGATCAAAACAGATAAAACCTGTGCATAGTTCTTCCTTGCTTCGCTTATATTTAAGGCTGTATTTTTTAGTTCGTCTTCGCAGTCACTTATTTGCTGTTGTAATTTTTCAATGTTTTTTGTTGAAAATTCTATTGTTGAAAGTTCTTGACTTGCCTGTTGATAAGCTTGCAGTACGCTTTCTATACTCCCGCCGTATTTGCGTTTTAATTTGTCTAATTCAAAAAGTCTTTCCTGAATGTCGTTTAGTCTTTGGGTATCATTATCAAGGCTCTGAGAATAATTACGCAAGGTTGATGAGATTTCTCTAAGAGAATCATTTATGCTTGTAAAATCTGAATATATTTCCTCTAATTTTGGGTCGTATGATGCGGCTTTTGAAATTTCCGATCTGATTTTAGCCATTGCTTCAATTATTGAGTCATCATCTCCATTAATTGCCCAATATGCTCCGCCTGTAAGCTCTTTTAGCTTTTCTGCATTATTAAGGATTTCAAGTTCTTCTTCCAATTGAGTATCTTCATTTGTAGATTGAATATTTATATTTTCAATTTCATTTATTTGGAATTTTAAGAACTCAATCTGTGATTCTGTTGCATTAGCGTTGTTTTTTGCAGTTTCAAGATTCTTTTTTAGCTCACTGTATTGCTTAAATTTTTCTCTGTATTGTTCAAGCTCTTTGCCGTAAAAATCCTTTGCGTATGAATCAAGTAAATTGATGTGATACTGAGGTTGTAAAAATGTATATGTCTGGTGCTGAGACTGAATATCTACCAGTAAAGTTCGTATGTTTTTTAGTAACTCCTGATTCACAAGTGTGCCATTAATTCTTGAACGAACACCATTTGATGTGATTTCTTTTGAAATTATAACTTCATCTCCGAGATTATCAATACCGTTTTCTTCAAAAAGTTTTTCTAAAAATTTTTGTCTTGTGTTTAAGGTAATTTCAATAGTCGCTTTGTCACAGCCGGTTTTAATCACTTCTTTTGATACACGATTAGAAAAGACCAAATCAATAGCATTTATCAATATGCTTTTGCCGGCACCTGTTTCTCCTGTAATAATATTTAGCCCTCTGTCAAAATTGGCACATAGCTCGTCAATCAATATGTAATTTTTGAGTCTGAGTTGTTTTATCATTTTTATTTATATTATAAATTTGCACCGCAGCACTTTTTAAATTTTTTACCGCTGCCGCATGGACAAGGATCGTTTCTGCCTATTTTCTGAGATAAGTCTATCTGAGGTTTATTTTCAACTTCTTCAATTATTCCTAATGTATTTGAAAAAGCGTTTGAACGATATAAAACTGTCGTTGATGACATTATTTTATTAGTCAGATATCTTCTTTTGTATGTTCTTAGCAAATCTTCAAGAGAATAATTTTTGCCTAAAACTGCATTAACTATTTCCATAAAGTTTTTGTGCTTATCTGCGACTAATCTTATTAAATTAGCACTGTATTTATCGTTACGCAGGAAGTATTTTATACATTCGTCATAATTTTCAATTGTAGTGTAGTCTTTAACTTCGAATATTTTATTAAATGTTCCAAAGAACGGAATTGCATAGAGCCCTAATTCTTTGTCATATATTATTCCTACATCATAGGTTTCTGAGTGCGAGGAAAAACCTCCCAGAGAATTTTCCAAAAAATTGTCATATGAATTGTTAAATTCCTGAACGTTGAAGAATTTGTATTCTTCCGGTTCTTCAACATATTCAGAGTAGTCATTTTTGGTTCCTTCTTCAGCAAAGTCGTTGAATATCCCTATAAGATTATCTGCATTTTTATTTGTTGTGACAATTTCAGTTTTTCCGTCAAAGAATTCAATAAATTTTTTGTAAATATCTTCAACATCTTGTTCTATTTCTTTTTGCTTTTCAGGATTATCAAGGTAAACTAATTCAGGGTTTTGGATAATTTTCGCCACTGCGAATCTGTAAGCGTCACTTTTGCGTGATGATGGTAATACTCCTGAAATTTCCAAAAGATAATCATCGCCGTCAATATTGAATATTCTTGCAATGATAAAACTACCAACGCCTATTCCTCGGAATGATGTCATTTTCATAAGAGAAGTTACCATATATCTTCTTTCATTTACGATATTAAGGAAATCAAATCCTGTTTTTGTAACTCTCTTAATTTCAAAAACAGATGATATTGAATCTTGCATTGCTTCAACAATTTTTTTTGTATCTTTGTCTAAATCTTTATTGTTTTCTATGTACAATTCAGGGATACTTTTGTAATCTTCGCCTATATTTCTTTCCAGAATATAACTAAAACAAGCAGCCTGAAATGCGGCTCCGTTTTGAGGACCTTGACCAATAGTTCTGAGGTATTCGTTAAAGTCATCTTTTATATCTTTATGTACCTGTATAAATTCCGCGATATTCCTGATTACGGCATTAATTGCGTCTGTACGTTCCTGTATATTCATATTTCTCCCCTTATATTATATTTATAATTTGATGATACATTGATATTTAAAATATCACAATTATATTAAGAAAATCTGTATTTATAGTCAATTAGTCTGTTAGTTTGAAATCACCATTTTTCTTAATATGTTCTACCAAACCACCATCTTCAAGTAGTTTTATCATAACCGGAGGTAATGGCTCAATTTGGATTATGGCTCCATTTGTATGGTTTGTAATAATGCCTTTTTCTACGTCAAGTTCAATTTCATCACCGTCGTCTATCGAATCAGTATCGCATTCAATTGCTAACAGTCCGATATTTATGGCATTACGGTAAAATATTCTGGCAAATGACTTCGCAAGAACTGCTCCGACTCCTGCTATTTTCATTATTCTTGGTGCATGTTCTCTTGAAGAACCTAACCCAAAATTGTTGCCTGCAACTACAAAATCTCCTTTTTGCATTCTTGACGCAAAAGTTTCGTCGGCATCTTCAAGTACATGTTTTGCAAATTCATTAAGGTCAGAACGTAAGTGATATAATCTGCCGGGTGCTATATGATCTGTAGATATATTGTCACCAAATTTAAATGCTTTTCCCTTCATATTACTCTCCTTTTTCTTTCTTAATACTAACGCAAAAACAAAATCTGTGCTATAATAATTATGGTGATTGTTTATGTATTTTAACAGACGATGCAAAATTACATTTATTAGCCATGGTGCTACAATATATTCTGAAGAAGGGCGTTTTTCAGATGCTTTGGATTATCCGCCTCTGTCTGACTCCGGAGTTGATGAGATAGAAAACGTTGTTCAGTATCTGAAAAAACGTGCGGTTAAAAATGACATGATTTATTCGTCTCCGTCTTTAAGGGCTCAGCAATCGGCTCAGATGGTTTCAAAACTGTTCAAACAGGATTTTGAAATAGTTGAAGAATTGACAAGCCGCAGGTGTGCTGATTGGAATGGATTAACTTATTCTCAGATTTTGGATAAGTATCCTCATGGTATTTTTGATATTCTTGCTGATTACAAAAGCGGTAAGCTCGGCGATGGCGAGAATGCCGTAGATTTTATAAAAAGAATAAAATTAATTATTGATAATCTTGTTGAGCAAAATATTGGAAATAGAATTATTATTGTTACTCATCCAGATGTTATTCAGGCTGCTATTTGTGCGGCTTTAGATATTCCCGCTGATAAACTTTTGAAAATTTACATAAGAACCGGCAGCGCAACTCAGATTAGTTATTTTGAAAATTGGGCCAGTCTTGTTTATTCTGACAGTATGCCTCTATAACTTTTATTTTTTGTTTGGGTTAAAAGTATTTTTAATAAAAAAGGTGCATTTTTACAAATGCACCTTTCGAAGTCTGAATTTTTATTATATTATTCTGCGTCTTCAGTTGCTTCAACCTGAGGTTCTGCACCTATGTCTTTAATACTTAAAGCAATTCTGTGTTCTTGAGGTGTGAATTTCTTAATTAAGACTTCAACACTGTCGCCAACTTTGAATTTGTTGAACGGATTAACGTTTTCTTCAGCCATTTCAGAAACAGGTAATAAAGCTTCTACTCCAGGGAAGATGTTGATAAATGCACCAAAACCTGTAACTTTATTTACTGTACCTGTTATAACCTGACCTTCAGAGAATTGACCTTCAATTTGTTGCCATGGATCTTCGCCCATTCTCTTTAATGATAATGAAATTCTCTTTAATTCGTTGTCAATCTTGATAATTTTTACTTCTAAAGTTTGACCGAGTGAAATAACGTCTGACGGGTGTTTGATTCTTGACCATGAAATTTCAGAAATAGGAAGTAAGCCGTCAATCCCGTTGATGTCAATGAATGCGCCGAAATCAGCGATTCTTACAACTTCACCTTTAACAATTTGGTCTTCTTCTAATGTTGATAAGATGTTATCTACAACCTGATCTCTTTGTTCAGCAATAGCTTGTCTTTGGGATAAGATAAGTTTATTTTTCTTAGGATCGGCTTCTAATACTTTAACCTCAATTTTTTGATCTAATAGACCATCAAACGGAGTACCGGTTCTGAGTTGTGATGAAGGTATGAAGCCTTTAAGATCTGCGATATCAACTAAAACTCCGCCTTTTACAACTTTTTCAACTTTAGCAAGGATTGTATCTCCCTGAACCTTTGCATCATTAAGTTGAGCCCAAGCCTGTGCAAACGCAAGTCTTTTCGATGATAATAACATCCCTTCTTCATCTGTTTCTTCTTTAAGAACGTAAAATTCTTTTACGTCGCCGATTTCTAAAGAACCTGCATCTTCTGCTGATGAGATTTCTTTTTCAGGTAAAAATGCTTCTGTTTTTGTACCATGTACGCTTACCAGGTAGCCGTCTTTTTCTTTTCTTAGAATTGTTCCTTCTACAATGTCTGCTACTGCATGTGATTTAGAAAAACTTTCTTCTAATAATTTTTCAAAATCGTCTAATGTTGCTTGTGTCATATTGTTTTCTCCTTTTCTATATTTATTCTGTTTTGTCAGAATGTTATTTCTTTTTACTTACTGTATTCTATTAACATCTTCATTTATTGCTGCTATTACGTTATCAATAACGTTTTGCGGTGTTGAAGCTCCTGCACTTATGCCTATTGATTTAGCTTTTACAATCACTTCTTTGTATTGTTTTAGCTCTTGTGCAGTTTCAAGATGTATAGTATTTGTATATTCTTTTGAAATGTCTGCGAGATGTGTAGTGTTTGCACTTTTTTTAGAACCGACTATTATCATTAAATCATTCTCTTTTGCTAATTGAACAACTTCATTTTGTCGCATCGATGTACTTGGACATATTGTATTTGCAATATGTAATTCCTTTGATATTGTCGAAAGATAATTTATGATAGGAATAAGTGTCGCTGAAGTTTGTGTTGTTTGAACAACTACTCCTATTTTTTTATGCTCCTTTAGTTCTTTTTCATAATTTTTAAGAGTTTCAGTTTTAGTTGCAACAAGTACATTTTTACCATGTTGTAGTGCATTTGCTTTTATTGCAACTACTTCAGGGTGTTCTTCTTTGCCGACAATAATAAGATAGTAACCTTCTTTTACAAGTTCAATTGCTTTTTGCTGAACTTTCTTTACATCAGGACAAGTTAAATCATAAATTTCAAAACCAGCTTTTTCTATCGCATCAAAAACTTCAGGGCTTTCTCCATGGCTTCTTATTACGCATATACCGTTACCTTTATCAGGTAGTTTGTCAAATGAGTTTATTCCGTACGATTTTAATTCGGAAATAACCTGATTATTGTGAATCAGTTCCCCTAATACATATACTTCTTTATCAGGATTTTCTGTTTTAATTTTTTTTACTGTTTCAACGGCACGTTTTACTCCGTAGCAAAATCCTGCATATTTGGCTAATGTAATTTTTTTATCTGTAGTCAATTAATTGATTTCTTTCAAGTGGACTCGGGAATACAAATACTCCCTGTAATTTAAGTTCAACATAAATATACTTAAAAATCAATAGATTTTTTTATTTCGCTTGTTATTTTTTGCAATATATGATATTATTACCTGGTTGGTATTTCTAATTTTTATTTATGGAGGTAAAAAATGTTTTGTGAAAAATGTGGAGCTGAAATTAATGATGGAGCAGTTGTTTGTGTAAAATGCGGTTGTGCTGTTAATCGTGCAAACAGTAATCCTTCCGGTGAAGCTAAAAACTGGGTTGTAGCTTACCTTTTATCTTGGTTTTTAGGCGGATTTGGGGCTCACCGCTTCTACTTAGGTAAAATTGGTACAGGTCTTGCTATGTTATTCACTTTAGGCGGCTGCGGAATTTGGTCTGTAATTGACTTTATTTGTTTAAGTTTTGACAAATTTACAGATGCTGAAAACAGACCGCTTACCGGATACATTAAAGTCCTAGGTATGATTGGCTTTGGCTTGTTGATTGCCGGCATTTTGCTCTATGCATTATTTTTCATGCTTGGTTTAATCGGTGCTGTTGCTGGAGCATAGTTTTTAAGAGGTAGAAAATGTATTGTTCAAAATGTGGTGCTGAAATTAATGACGAAGCTGTCGTTTGTGTAAAATGCGGGTGTGCTGTAAATGCACGTAATAAAGGTTATGATTTAGATAAAAGTTGGCTTGTCGCTTTGCTTTTATGTTTATTCCTTGGATGTATAGGCGCTCACCGATTTTATACAGGGCATGTCGGAATTGGTATTGCACAACTTTTCACCGCAGGCGGTTGTGGTGTCTGGTGGCTTGTTGATTTAATACTATTATTATGTGGAGATTTCAAAACTGCTGATGGCTCACCGTTGCACAGATAATATTAAGAGACTTAAATCTGGGGAAATAATAATTATTATTTTCCCTTTTTTAGCACTTATTTTTTACAAATTATGTAATCTTATTGGTTTAGAAACAATTTGTATATGGAAGCTTTTAACGGGGCATAAATGCTTTGGCTGCGGGATGACTCATGCTATAGTTTCGCTGCTAAAACTAAATTTTTCTCAGGCGATTGAATACAACCCGCTGGTTATTGTCGTATTTCCGCTTTTATTGTATCTTTGGCTAAAATATATTTATCAAAAAGTTTTTAGAATGTGTTCACACAAATCGTCATCCTGAGCGTTAGCGAAGGATCTCATAAATTTTAAAAGCTTTGAGATTCTTCGGCTAAAGCCTCAGAATGACAATATTATAAAATTTTGTGTGAACACACTCTAATTATCGTAAACTCAAAAAGGCTTCAATCTTTGCCTTAATAGAATTAGTTGCATAATCATCAATATCAATGTAAAGTCCGTTATACTTATTAGCCAAATACTTTGCAAGCTGAGTTTTTGAACAAAATGACTGAGCATAAAATACTGTAGGAACATCAGGTTCAACATACATTTCCAATTCTATATCCGCAGGGACTTTAGCTTCAACACACCTTGTCCAGCCATAAACATGAGTCTCATCAGGAAATAATTTTAAAATATTCAAATCATTTGGCGGAACACCCCAAAAACCAAATTTTGGCTTACACTGAACAATATTAGAATTATCAACATTATCTGCAGCAATATTTGCAGTAATAGAAGTAATTTTGTCATATAAAGGCATATTTGAAGTTGAAATATACACAGGAGAACGATATTCAAATGTCTCGAATATGGTTTCCTCAACATCAAACCCCATATCTTTTAACAACTGAGCCGCAAACCAGCCGCTATCACACTTATCTTTCCCTATTGGTGCAACTATTTTTATAATTTCATCACGATAATATACAGAATTATTTATTATATGTTTTATTATCTTGCAATAACTTTCTGGTAAAATATTTGCATCAGGGACTTTATCAGACAAATCAAAGTCAAGATCAAACCACTGAGCATACGGATATTCTTTTTTTACACGAGCAATAACTGAAGGTAGAGGATACCCCCAAAAGCCAATTTTATTTTTCATAAGGCAATAATATCATAAAATAACTATTGTTTTAATCTGTTTTTATTAACTACCAAACCACAGTATTTACAGGCGAAAAATTCTTCGCTGCTGTCTAAAGGCATAAAAACATGTTCACAATCCTGAGAATCTTCAAGCAAACCTTCTCCATCTTCGGGAATAAAATCAGGCTTAACCAAAGGTCTGTATTTTTTACCTTTTATAAAATGAATTATCCATTCAAATATATACATTACAAATTCCAGCTTTCCGGTAAAAGCTGAGCAAGAGTATAAATTTTCAGATTATCGCCATTTTTTAAAATGATATCAACATCATTGTCATTCTCACAAAATTCATGAATAACCTGCCTGCAAGCGCCGCAAGGAGTGCAATTATCCTGATTTGGAGAATAAATTGCGACTGCCTTAATTTTTCTTTTACCATCTGCAATAGCAGATCCTATTGCATTACGTTCAGCACAAATAGTCATGCCAAAACTTGAATTTTCGAAATTGCAACCTGTATAAACAGAATTATCTTCTGTCAAGACGCAGGCGCCTACTGCGAATTTTGAATATGGGCTATATGAATTTTTAGATACTTCAATAGCTTTTTGCATTAATTCTTCGTAAGTCATAATTATCACCTTATTACAAATTATATAACTTTCTGATAAAAAGTTATCCCTTAATCGTATGAAAGACAAAATTAAAGTTTTTATAAATTATGCCGATAAAATAAAAGTAAACTTACAACAAGGGTGATCTATGGACATTTCAAGAATAGAAGCATATAATCCGAATAAAATCAACTGGAAAAATCTTACAGCAAAAGAAATACTGAAATACCAAAAGCAGGGTGTAGAAGTCCCTGATGTATATGTTCAATGGGCACAGGATTTCTTAAGAAATGTTCAAAAATATGATACAGACGAAGTTACCTACGAAAAAGCACAATCTATAACAAGGCATCTGAGTAACGAAGCAAAAGCCAATGCAAATAATACAAACGTATCCGAATCAGAAGCAAACGAAACAGGGGAAAATGACACAGAGTTACCAACAACAACTGAAGAAATCAGAGGTGAAAATACCGAAGTTCAATCAAGCTCTTCAGATACAAATTCTGATACCGCAGAAATGACTGCGGCGCAAATAAAAAGAAAGAATTTCGTAGATACAGGAGTAAGTTTAAGACAACAGGCAAGAACATTTACCCAAGACAGTCTAACTTTGGGGCAAGAAGCGGTTTCAACCGAACAAATTGTCAGCGCAATTCAAAACAACTCCGATAACGAAATTGCCGAATTGGAAGGAACAATGAAAGAGCTTTTGGCAGAAGCAGAAGCAAAACAAAATGAGTTAAAGCAAGAGGTTGATAAAATTAACCAAGACAAAAGCGATAGTTCAACATTTGCAAAAATCGAAAAACTACAAAAAGAACTTGAGCAATACGGAGTGAGCGGACAAAATGAAGCTTCTCAGACAGAAAGTACACTCAGAGGCTATTCGGGTGAAATAGCAGGTGGACAACCAGTAATGCTGAACGCAGCTGACTTTGGTTCCGAAACCGTATCTGTAGGTAACGAATTACTCGCAACATCCGGAAAATCCTGGTGGTTTAATATTGACAGAATTATAGGAGAAAAAGCTGTTAATTCAGGCAACGATGCAGTAGCAAAAGCACAATCCGGAGAACAAGCCGTTCAGTCCGCAGAAAATGAAAATAATTCAAATATCGGGAAAATCCCGAGCATTGAAAATCAAATCGAAGAAAAAACAGGCATCGGAGCACAAAACAAAAAGAATCAAGAAAGTTCATCAGAACAAGATCCGATAACAGGCAAAACAAAAGAATCAGATAAAGATATTAAAACAGCTACAAACGATGGCACAGACACAACAGATAAACTGCATTTAAGCATTGATGAATTATTAAAAAGAAAAGTCAGACGCGGAGAATACGCACAAGAAAGCTAAAACCTTAATGATTTTATAGCTTTATTTACATCAGTCGAACCATATATATAACTTCCTGCAACTAAAGAATTCGCGCCATAATCAACACAAATTTTACCTGTATTTTCATTTATCCCGCCATCTACCTGAATTATGAGATTTTCGGAAGAATTATTTTTTATAAATTCAATTTTTTGCGCACAATCTTCCATAAATTTTTGTCCGCCAAAACCGGGTTCAACAGTCATAACAAGAACCATATCAACTTCGTCAAGATATGGTAACAAAACATCTGGTTTTGTTTTTGGCTTTATTGAAATGCCGGCTTTAACACCAAAAGATTTTATTTTTCTTATCAACGATAATACATTGCAATCCTTAACCGCTTCATAATGAAAGGTCAATATATCTGCTCCTGCACTTATAAAAGGTTCAGCATACCTATCAGGATTTTCAATCATTAGGTGAACATCAAGCGGTAATTTTGTAATTTTTCTCAAAGATTTGACAACCGGAACACCGATTGTTATATTTGGAACAAAATGACCATCCATTACATCAACATGAATCCAGTCCGCACCGCAGTTTTCAACTAATTTTATATCTCGTTCTAAATTAGCAAAATCCGCAGATAAAATTGATGGTGAAATAATTATTGTATTTTCTGACATATTATGCTTCTTCTTTATGTTTTTTTACTTTTAAAACTTCGCCTTCAAATTCAAGTTCGACCTTGTCTGTTTCAGGATTGACTTTCAGGAGTTCAAGCAACGGCTTTGGTAAAAATATTGCCCAACCATTACCACTTTTTTGTAATCTTCTTATCATTAGAAATCCTTTACAATTTATTACATTTACCTTACTAATACTTTACATTATAAATCCTTTATAATATAGTTTACATCGTAAGTCCATAGTAAGTCACAATGTAAAGGAAGTGATCATGTTTGAAGATTATTTAGCAGAAGCATATAAGCCAATAAAAGCACTTGATACGTTGCTGGAAATAATGTTTTACAATGCACATGAAGACGGAATATTTTCGGGGCAATTTGAAAGAGAATATGCTGAAAGGCACATGTCTTTATTATTTTGCGCTCAATTAGTGACAAAATATATGTTAAAATTGAGAAAAGTATATTACAGAAAAATGATTATGAATAATTATAGGAAATAATTATATAATACCTAATTTTTCGCAAGCCGAATATGCTGCTTTTTGCTCCGCATCTTTTTTTGATAGCCCTGTTTCAACTGCCAAAACTTTATCATTATATGATACTTCAACTTCAAAAATCCTTTTATGTGCAGGTCCTGATTCACTTACAACTTTATATACAGGGCGGTTTTTATCCACTCCCTGCGTATATTCCTGTAAAATTTCTTTTGCATTATACTTAGCAAAATTCCCCTTAACCTCTGCTATTAACGGAGAAAAAGTTTTTTCTATATAATCTTTAACCTCATTATACTTCCCATCAAGATAGAATGCCCCTAAAACCGCCTCAAAAGCACATGCACAAATAGAATTAAGTTTTCTTGCTCCCTGCTTTTCATCATGCTTGCTCAATATTATCAGAGAGCTTAATCCGTTAGCCTTTGCTATTTCAGCTAAAGTATTATCAGAAACAACAATGCTCCTGATTTTTGACATTTCTCCTTCTGTACTGTCAGGAAACATATTATACAAAACATCTGAAACAGTGAGTTTTAGAACGGCGTCGCCTAAAAATTCCAGACGTTCATAGCAATCCGTATGTGCTAAATTTAATTCCTGAGTATAAGACGGATGAGTCAGAGCCTTTTTATACAAATCCTCATTTACAGCATTTATCCCAAAAATTTCCGCTACAGAAGTCATTGTATTATTCCTTTAAGAAAATCACATAAAGAAGTCATCCATTCTGTTTTGAACACGAAATATTTAAAGAAATAATAAACGATAGGAATAGTAAATGCAAAACTGTCTGTTCTGTCCAAAAATCCGCCATGTCCTGGCAGAGTATCACCCGAATCTTTTACTCCGGCATCTCTTTTGAGTAATGACTCACACAAATCCCCAATTTGAGCAAATACAGTACACAACAGCCCTGCAATTAATGACATAAACCAGCCAATACCTAAATAACAACCAATAATTTCTGCAAAGATAACCGAAGCAATCACACCGCCAATAGAACCTTCAATTGTTTTATTAGGACTTACGGTTGGGGCAAGCTTGTGTTTGCCAAAATGCCTGCCGGCATAATAGCAACCGACATCTGTAGCAATAATCGAAATAATCATAAGCACCACAAACCCTAAACCACTGTCATATTGCTCATTATGCAAGTTTCTGAAAAATATTAAATGAAGAGGGAACCACCCGCAATAAACCATTCCAAATAATGTAGTTGCAACATTGGCAATATATGGCTGACGTCCGACAAATAAAACCCACATAAAAGATGCCATTGCGCAAATAGTCAATGTAGCTGCGACCAAATCAAATCTTTCAAAATAAACAATTGCAGCAAGAACAGCTTCTGTCACATATATTACATTAAGACTCGGGTAAAACCCTTTGTGGTTTAAAATACGGACATATTCTTTTGATACAAAAGCAAGAATAACAGCCAATAAGCCAAGCAGTGCAAGACCACCCGCCATTATACACAGCATGACGATTGTACCCATAATAAAACCTGTCAGCATTCTTATTGCATTTTTGTTTAATCCAAGATCAAGTTTCATTATACGGTCATAACCTCTTTTTCTTTATCCGCAACAGCTTTATCAATATTATCGGTATATTTATCAGTTACTTTTTGAATTTTATCTTGATTATCTTTTACTGCATCTTCAGGAAGATTTTCATCTTTTTCTATTTTCTTTAATTTATCAACCATATCACGACGAATATTTCTTATGGCAACTTTTGCGTCTTCACCTAATTTTTTAACATCTTTTGCAATTTCACGACGTCTGTCCTCCGTTAAAGGAGGGAAAGGAAGTCTTATGCATGTCCCGTCAGAATTTGGGGTGATGCCGATTTCAGCTTTGATTATACCTTTTTCAATATCCTTCATTATTGTTTTGTCATAAGGAGTAATAACCAAAGTTGTACCGTCCTGAACAGTAACCTGAGACATTTGTCTTAAAGGAGTAGGAGCTCCGTAATATTCTACAATTACTTTATCTAATATTGCAGGATTTGCACGTCCCGAGCGAACAGATGCGAATTCTTTTTGCAATTGATTAATCGCTTTTTCCATTTTTTCTTCGCCGAATAAAAACATTTCATCTAAAGCTTCAGACATAATTAACCTCTTTCTAATTTATATAAGTTCCTAATTTTTCACCATTGAGAATATCTTTAATACCGTTTTCTTTTTTGAAATCAAAAACAACAATCGGTATATTATTTTGTTTACACAAATCACAAGCTGATGTATCCATAACTTTCAGACCATTAATAATAATGTCATCATAATGAATTTCATCGAGTTTTTTTGCTGACGGATCAGCATTTGGATCTGCTGTATATACGCCATCAACACCATTTTTAGCCATAAGCATTGCCTGAGCATTGATTTCAGATGCTCGGAGTGCAGCAGCAGTATCAGTAGTAAAGAACGGATTGCCGGTTCCTGCCGCAAATATAACAACTCTGCCTTTTTCCAAATGCCTTATTGCTCTGTGGCGAATATACGGTTCAGCAATTTGTTTCATACTTATTGCACTTTGGACTCTACAATCAACACCAATTTGTGTCAAAGCACTTTGAAGGGTAATAGCATTCATAACAGTTGCAAGCATTCCGACATAATCACCTGTTGCTCTGTCAAGACCAATTTTTGTACTGTTTTTCATTCCGCGGAAGATATTACCGCCACCGACTACAACAGCGACCTGTGCACCCATTTCGACAGCCTTTTTAATTTCGTTCGCAATCATTGTAACAGGTTCAGGCGCAATACCAAACTGTTGAGTCCCTAAAAGAGCTTCCCCACTTATCTTTAATAATATTCTGTTATATTTCATCAATCAATATCCCTCTCGTTCTAAGAGTGATTTTAACTTAAACATACATTATTGTAAAGCAAAAATAACAAATTTTGAATTTGAATTAAGAAGGAAATATCAAAGAAAAACCCGAGGGGATTTAGCTGGATAAAGATCACTCGGGTTCATGTTAAAAGTCAATAATAAGTCTTTTGATGTCAGATTTGCGCTTCTTACTTAGCCTTTTCCCTCGCCTCAACGAGGGAGAGGGAAGTTTTTCAACACGAAGTTATAAGTGTTAGAAAAACGGGTG
>ERZ842401.3595-NODE-3595-length-19047-cov-5.296388_pt1 | contig 19047 bp, 19 predicted proteins | sample MGYA00521270_ERZ842401 | MGnify/ENA primary metagenome ERZ842401 (study PRJEB31892, sample SAMEA3878208) | bioreactor metagenome | biome: Moose rumen | place: Sweden | collected 2011-10 | study: EMG produced TPA metagenomics assembly of the PRJEB12797 data set... | reverse complement strand
CTCTTTCCCTACACGACGCTCTTCCGATCTGATTCTGAATATGTATTCATCTGGGTACATTCAGGACCAATAGGAATTACTGTATTCATCATAACCATGCTGATGATGCTTGCAGGAGCCTGCTGGATTGTACTGTTCAGGCTAAAAAGCAAATCACTTATAGGCATTGGCGGAGGATTGTGTAGCGCCTTTGTTGCTATACAGTTAGGCGGTTATGCAAATCAGGTGCTAATGCAGTTCCCCAACTGTTTGATTTTCTATGGTGGCCTGACCATTGTGTACTTACTGCCATATTTAGAGTCAGACTGGGTTAAATATGAAGAAAGGCTTTTTGCTGAGCAGGAAGAAAAGAAACGATTAAAACTGGAGAAGAAACTTGCCTCAAGAGTGTGAACTATCCATCATTACAGTCAATTACAATGGGCTGAAAGACACCTGTGCATTGATTGAGACCATCCCCTTCAACGACACGATGGAGATGATTGTGGTAGATAATGCCTCTAAAGACGATGAAGCAAAAGCCATTCAAGAGAAATATCCCCATATTCATACTATTAGAAGTGACAGGAATCTGGGGTTTGCCGGAGGGAATAATTTAGGTATACAGGCTGCACGCGGCAAATATCTGTTCCTGATTAATAACGATACTGTATTCCGGGAATTTAATGTTCAGTCAATCATTGCCCGTTTAGAATCGTCGGACAAGATTGGAATGGTCTGCCCGAAGATACGGTTCGCATGGGGTGATCATCCCATCCAGTTTGCAGGTTATACACCACTCTCGCCTATCACCATCCGTAATCGTTCCATTGGATTTGGAGAACAGGACAATGGGCAATACGACTCCCCTCACCCTACCCCCTACGCCCATGGCGCAGCCATGATGGTAAAACGGGAGGTGGTAGACAAGGTGGGAAAGATGCCAGAATGCTTCTTCCTCTACTATGAGGAACTGGACTGGTCTATGATGATCACGCGTGCTGGTTATGAGATATGGTATGAGCCTGCCTCTACCATCTTCCACAAGGAGAGTCAGAGCACAGGCCAGAATAGCCCGTTAAGGACTTACTATATCACGCGCAACCGGCTATTGATTGTTAAACGAAATATACAGGGAATCAAGAAATATCTCGCTTATGCCTACTTACTGTCAGTCGTTGCTGCTCGCGATATTATGAAATACGCTCTGACAGCAAAGCCTAACCATCTCAAGGCCACCTTGAAAGGTATTGCTGATTTTCGCAACTCCCAATTCTCAATTCTAAACTCTAAATTCGACTAAATATGGATTTTTGGATCATATTATATACGATTGACTGGCTGCTGTTCATTCCAATAGCAGGAACAGTACTCTATCTGGGTATCTTTGCGATATTCTCCCTGTTTTCAAGGTCGACAGAGGTCATCAGTTCGAAAACTCAAAGACGCTTCTGCGTCCTCATTCCCGCCCACCAACAAGATGCCGTCATTGAGCATACCGTCTTGTCTATACTTGGTCAGTCCTACCCGCAACGCCTTTTCGATGTGACGGTGATTTCCGACCACCAAAGCGAAATTACCAACATGAAGTTGGCCCAATATCCTATCACGCTGCTGACACCTAATTTTGCAGAGAGTTCCAAGGCAAAGTCATTGCAATACGCCATTCTGAATCTGCCTGAATTCAAGATTTATGACGTTGTCATCGTTTTGGATGCCGACAACATCGTAGACCAGGATTTTCTAACCAACATGAACGATGCCTACGATTCATCTGCCACAAAGGCTATCCAAGCCCACAAAGTGTCAAGAAACAGAGACACGGCAGCAGCTCGTATGGATGCCATCTTTGAAGAGATTAACAACAACATTTTCCGTAAAGGTCACATCAATGCTGGATTATCAGCCTCTTTGGCTGGATCCGGAACCGCTTTTGATTTCAACTGGTTCAAGACCAACGTCATGAAAACCAAGACGGCAGGTGAGGACAAAGAATTGGAAGCTCTCCTGCTTCGTCAGCAGATATTCATTGATTATTTTGACAATATTCTGGTCTATGGAGAGAAAAAGCGTACAACGACTACGCTGAATGAGCAGCGTGGTCAGTGGGCAATCAAGCAGTTCCATAATCTCTTGCGCAATATCAAGTTCCTACCAGGTGCCATCTTCAACAAACAATATGACTTGGCCGACAAAATCATCCAGTGGATGCTTGTCCCGCGCACCACAATGGTCGGCATCATCATGCTGGTCTGCCTGATAATGCCATTCATTTACTTCTCCTTGGCTGTCAAATGGTGGGTCTTAGGAGCCGTTTGTCTTCTCTTCTTTGCATTAGCCACACCTGACTATCTAGTTGATGAAATGTGGGACAAGACATTCCTTCGCTCTCCACTCGTCAGTCTATGGGGGCTTGTCAACACGAAATACTTCAAGAATATCCAACCACCTAAATTCATCAAGAAAATCAGAAAGAAAGCATGAACATCTGGCTAATCATACATATCATTGAGATCATCCTATGGGTACTCCTGGCTGGTTCTGTGGCTTATGTCGCATTCTTTGCGATTATTTCCCTTTTCTATGAGAAAGAAGACCGGGTTGCCATTCACGCCGCAGCCCTTAGCAACCGGATGACGAAATTCCTTATCCTCTATCCGGCCTATAATGAAGACCGGGTAATTATCAACGCTGTAGAGCATTTCCTGATGCAGGATTATCCGACGGACCTTTACACGGTGGCCGTCATTTCCGACCACATGCAGCCCGAAACCAACGAATACCTGCGCAAGCTTCCCATCACCCTACTGACCCCCACATTCGAAAAAAGCTCCAAGGCTAAGGCCATGCAATATGCCATAAATGAAGTCAAGGGCAAATTTGACAATGTGGTTATCATGGATGCCGACAATGTGGTACGCCCGGAATTCCTGTCTCAGCTGAACATTCTCTGCTCCGTCTATGACGCCATCCAATGTCATCGATGTGCCAAGAACGCCAATAATGATGTCGCCGTACTTGATGGAGCCAGTGAAGAGATCAACAACACGATATTCCGAAAGGCTCACAATCGTCTCGGTCTGTCTTCTGCACTGATTGGTTCTGGTATGTGCTTCAAATATGATCTTTTCAAGGAGAATGTTTTCAAATTAACGACAGCAGGTGAAGACCGTGAAATGGAAGCCCTGTTACTTGGCCAAGGCGTGTTCATCAAGTATGCACCCGATATCCATGTCTTCGACGAGAAGGTCAGCAACCAAGACAATTTCCAGCGTCAGCGCATGCGCTGGATGACAGCACAGGTACAGAGTCTTCTGTCCCAGTTGCCTAAGATACCCCATGCCATTCTTCACGGCAACATCAATTTCGTCGACAAGACCATCCAGCAGGCCTTGATTCCCCGCAGCATCCTGATTGTGCTGTTAGGCGGCATCTCTGTCTTTATGACCCTCATCTTCCCGGTATGGGCCTTGAAGTGGTGGATACTATTTGCGGTCTTGGCAATTGCTCTTTTCATAGCACTACCCTCTCAGCTTAGATTTGGCTCATTCAAGAAAATCTTCGCCATCCCTGGTCTCGTATTACGTATGCTAAAGAACATTCTGCACATCGATCGAAAGAATACGGACTTCATTCATACAGAGCATAATTCTTGATACAGAAGACATGAACATTGGCAAGTTGAAGTTTAGCATAAAGGACATCTCTGTCTACAGATCAGAACTCATGGGATGGGCTATCCTATGGATTATGATGCTACACTTCACATTCACCCAAATCAAGCCATTTGGCTTCATCGCACAGTATGGGTTTGCTGGTGTCGAAATATTCATGCTGGTCTCTGGTTATGGATTATATTTCTCCTTGGAAAAAGATTCTCATCTACTCAGATTTTATAAGAAAAGACTCCTTCGTATCTTCCCGACATACTATTTGCTTGGACTATTCCCAAGTATCTTCATTCTTCATGACAGCTTCTTTACGTATCTTTGGCGATATACGACCATCGGTTATTGGATAGGTGGTATTTATGGAGACTGGTACATCCCTGCAATTGTTTTCTTATACTTAATAGCGCCCATTATCAAAACCTTAATTGATAAAAAAAGATTTGAAGTCCTCGTCATATTATCTTTTCTTATTTTGCTTCTTTCATATTATTATGTTGACAAGGAAGATAGTCTGGACCGCTCCCATTTCTTCTTACTCTATCGCATCCCGACATTTATCTTTGGCATGTTCTGTGCCTATTGCCAGAAGAATAAAATTTCCAATAAAGTTTATTGGATTATACTGACAGTGGGCCTTCCATGTTTTGTGCTGCTATATCCTCACCATCATGAAGTATACAACTACAAATATTTTTCACTGGTATTTCTCCTGCCGGCATCAATATATTTTTTCACAACAATATCCAAGTATACCAAAAGGTGTAACTCCATTATATCGGCAATGGGAACAGCCAGCCTTGAGATATACCTGATTCAGGGAAACTTCTTCTATCTATGCACCCATGGGTATGTTCCTGATAATATATGGCACGATACGATTGTTATCGGTTTTATTATCATTAGTTCACTTCTTGGAATTCTCACTCACTGGCTGATAGGGAAAAGCGGCATCAATCGGCTCTTCTGATGACATCACGGCAGATGGCGTTTACAATACAGGAGTCCATTCGTTCATATCCGCGTCGATTCAAATGTATCTTGTCGGGAAGAAACAAGATCTCATTAATCTCACTGCCAGTCTTATTCCATTCTGACATGGGGATATACAAGTATTTGCCTTCCCACTCTTTTGTGTTCAACATCTCTATCAAAGCCTCTCTGTATTCTGGGAAATGATACATTCCACAATGTGTCATAGTCGACTTAAGAAAATCAACGAACAAATCCTTTAGAGGCTTTTCTCCATAAATATGCCAGATATCCACATCGGGTACCTCTAAAACGATAGACCGTATTCCATTCTTTGAAAGAATATCCAGAATAAGGCCATAATAATACAAATATTGTTCAGTCCCCAGATTAGCAGCGGCATCATTTATCCCAGCAGAAATAATACAATAATCAGCTCCGCCTGACAATAGTCTTTTAAACACAATTTCTTTTTCAGAAAAAAGTAGATTATAGATTTCTTTAGTCTTAGCCCCACCCTTTCCGTCGGATAAACACTTCACTGGTCGACGGAGTTTCTGTGATAAGTGATTCTCTATATATTTTTCCATACCAGCCCCATGATGCATACCAGCCCAACTATCTCCTATCATAGCGACTCTGACTGTATCATCAGAAATGCGGTTGATAGTGTAATGTTCAACAGGGGATTCTTGTTCCCATAAATGACTCCAACGATGATAAAGATAAGTATATATCCCAACCAATAACGTCAATATACTAAGACAAACTAAAATCCTTTTCATCTTTTTTCTGCAAAAGTAAGAAATAAATCAAACAAATCCAACTTTTTCACGAATAATTAGCCTTAATTAGGAGAAAAACCGCAACCAACAAACATTTTTTACTGACTAAATTTTGTGGATATTACAAAAATTTGTAATTTTGCAGAATATAACGAAGATAAACTGATGCTACGCAATATACAAATCCGCAGATGAGCCAAAGAGTACATAGAAGCGTTATGAACATAAAGGTGGGGATGTTTTTTTACATGATCTCACTTATCCTTGCTTTTTTCTCTAGGAAAATCTTTTTAGATTGTTTAGGTGCAGAGTTCATTGGACTTACTGGGATGTTAATGAACATCATGAGTTTCCTTGGTGTTGCTGAGCTTGGCATAGGAGCTAGCATTGTCTACTTTCTTTATAAGCCTTTACAAGAAGATGATCATGGGAAAATTAACGAAGTAATGTCTATGTTGGCATACCTCTATCGACGTATAGGCTACATTATTGGCATTGCAGGATTCATCATTAGCCTATTTTTCCCCTGGTGGCTAGGAAATGGCAGATTATCGTCAACAGAGCTTCCTTTAGTATACTTTGCATTCTATTCATTTCTTGCATCTTCCATGTCTGGTTATATATTCAATTATAAACAATTATTGGTAGGGGCTAATCAGAAACAGTATCTTGTTAATGCATATTTCCAGACAATAGGAATCGTACAAAGCATCACACAAATAATTCTTGCATATAATTATCGAAATCTATATTTGTGGGTAGCAGTTGGCCTTGTTTTCACTGTAATTGGCATCATCATCTTTAACTTCCGAATTCGCCAATTATATCCATGGCTTAATATCGATCTCAAAGAAGGTCGCCAAAATCTGAGGAAATATCCTGAAATATTGCGCAAGACGCGCCAGATATTCGCTCAGAAAATTAAAGATTTTATCCTTTACCGGAGTGATGAAATCCTTGTTGGTATCTTTGTTTCTGTTATTCAAGTTGCCTTTTACGGTAACTATACAATTATTACAGGTAAGCTCAATTTCTTGGTAAATATTCTCAGTGATGGTATGAATGCAGGAATTGGCAATCTAGTCGCAGAAGGTAATAAACAAAATACGATGAAAGTATTTTGGGAACTAACTGCCATTCGTTTTCTCATCACAGGTATCATAATTTATGGATTAATTCTTTTCTTGCAGTCCTTTGTTACATGCTGGTTTGGACAAGAATACAGGCTAGATGATATAATAATATACCTACTTATATTCAATATCTTTATATTTCTTTCACGCGGAGTTGTTGAAATATATATTGCTGCACACGGTCTGTATTCCGATGTCTGGGCTGCATGGACAGAACTAGCCCTAAACCTTACTATAACATGCTGTTTAGCTCCGTTTTTCGGCATTATAGGCATTTTACTCGGAAAAATTATTAGTGTGTTTTTCATTGCAATATTCTGGAAACCATACTTCCTTTTTAACAAAGGACTTCAACAAAGCGTTTCAGTTTATTGGAATGGAATGGCTCGTTATTATATTATCTTTTTATTATTTTGTTCCTTCTCTATTGCCTTAAAAAACATTATTATTGAGCCGAGAGTTGATAATCTTCCAAAACTTATCGGTTATGGCTTTATTGCATACCCACCACTTATTCTCTTTTATTTCCTGACACTATTTACAGCTACAAAAGGAATGAAATATTTTGTGGCAAGGAAACCTATTATCTATAATATCACAAAACGAATAATTCCAATAAATTAATTGTGTATGAATACCAGAGTTTCCATATTAATTCCCATATATAAGGCTGAAGAATATATTGAGGAGTGTCTTTGTTCTGTTTTTGAACAGACATACCACAACATTGAATATGTCCTTGTTAATGATTGTACCCCAGACAACAGTATGCAAATTGTAAAAGATACATTAAAAATGTATCCACAGAGAGCAGCATCAGTGAAAATCATAGAAAACGAGATTAATAAAGGAATCACATATACACGAAACATTCTTTGGGAGAATGCATCTGGAGACTATATATACTATGTTGACAGCGACGATTTTATTGCAAATAATGCTATAGAGATATTTGTAAAAGCCGCAGAAAAAGAGAATGCTGATATTGTAAGGTGCAATTTCAACAGGTACACCAAAGATAAAATCACACAAGTCAGCCGAAAGCCACCTACCCATGATGAAGATATGTTAACGCATTGCTTAGCCCATGAAAATGCTATGACTTTTTTATGGCTATTGTTCATTCGAAGAGAACTCTTTACTATGCACAATCTGTTTTTTCCAGAAGATATCTTTGCATGTGAAGACTTTTTAATGACAATCAAACTCTTTTATTATACCAATAAAATTATCGATATACCTGATTCATTATACTTTTACCGTGTGGAGAACGAACAAAGTATAACTCACAATGAAAAAGAGTTTCGCATAAATGCTTGTCATGCATTTGAAAGGATTGCAGAATTTCTGAGAGAACAGAATATTTACGAGCGTTACAGGGAATTTCTTCTAAAACAGATGTTTACATGTAAACAGAATTTCTTACTTAGCAAATCTATCAGAGACATTCCTATGTATATCAATACATTTCCAGAATCAAATAAGTATTACAAACTATACAAGTATAGTAAAAAACAACAATTGCTTTTCTATTTAGCCGAGCACAAATTTTATTTTCTTTTAAAACTATTTTGCAAACTCAATTAAAGTTCATACATATGAAATTCAGTATTCTTATTCCAGCATTTAAGGACACCTTTATTAAGGAATGCATAGATAGTTGCCTTGCACAAACATATGAAAACTTTGAAATTATTGTCGTCAATGATAATTCTCCCTATAATATAGAGTATATTATTAAAGGATATAGCGATAAGAGGATTCGTTACTACAGAAACAAAGAAGGATATGGTGCAGAACGAATTGTTGACAATTGGAATCATTGTTTGGGATATGCCACAGGAGATTTTGTATTATGCATAGGCGATGATGACAAACTAAAACAGAATTGTCTCGAAGAATATATTCATCTTATTAACCGGCATCCAAACTTTGATATATACCATATGCGAATGGAGATTATCGACCAAGACTCTAATATTATAACAATTCAGGAAGATAGGCCTGAAACCGAGACCGCCTATTCTATGATTTGGCATTTCTGGCATGGTCGAAAACAGGTCATTGGAGATTGGTGCTTTAATACCAAGACTTTGAAAGAAAAAGGAGGATTTGTATATATGCCATATGGATGGAGTGCAGACAACATTACAGCTTTCAAATTTGCCACTGAAAAAGGCATTGCAAATGCAAGAATACCAGGTTTTCAATATAGGGAAACAAATCTTACAATAACTAACAGGCATACCCCTGAAACAACGAAAGGGAAAATTGAAGCTTGGAAACAAGTACGGAACTGGTATAATGACTATTTTAAAAATAACAATCCCCAGAATGAGGTTGACACAATATACAAAAACGATCTCATAAAACTATTGGGAAGATATTATGACCGAAAAATAGAAGGGGAAATTGAAGATGGATTATCAGACTATCCATATTCCATTTTAGCTTGGTTAAGAATAGGACAAGAAGTTGGAATACCCCGTATGTATATTATAAAGAAAATTTTAAGAAAAATAGCGAAGACTATTATTTAATATAAGATTTATGAGAATCATATGTGACGCCCCAGGACAGACATGCAACAGGCTGTGGACATACGTAGCCTCCGTAGCACGTTGTATAGCAGAGAAGAAAAGGATGGTCATTCTTTTCTACGACTGGACAATTGAGGATTTCCCCAATCTGCTCCATTGCAAGTTCATCTATTTCCCACTCTGGCATAAGTGGTATCTTGAGAGAGGCAACGGTTGGAACAACTATAAAGGACTTACCTGGAAAGTCACTCATAATAAGCGATGGGACAAAATTTTTAAGTTCTTTGGCTGTACTAAGGGCTGGCAGACCCGGACAGACACACGCTATCTGGCACAGACCCTGCCGGAACTTAAGCGTATTTTCCGCCCCAAAGACGAAATCATGAATAAGGCGGAAAGAATGATTGCAGACCTGAAGGAAACGGCCGACATTGTCGTAGGCGTTCATATCCGCCGGGGTGACTATGCGACATGGAATGACGGCCGTTTTTTCTATTCACTTGAAGAGTATCACCAGTTTATGATTAGAGTTCAAGAAACATACAAGGGGCAACGAGTCTCATTTTTCATTAGCAGTAATGAAGATTTTTCACTTGACTTGTTTGAAGGCTGCAATTGTAGACGTTTCGGCAAAGAACCATCCGGGGCCATTCTCGACCTCTATACGCTAAGCATCTGCGACCGTATTATCGGCCCATTCAGCAGTTACAGCCGCTGGGCCTCTTTTATTGGAGAAGTACCTCTCTGCTTCCTTGAAACAAAGGAACAGGTATTCACTGAAGCAAGTTTCTCAAGGATCATCGACTATTTCCATTTTGAAAACGGTAAAGAGATATTAGACTGGTAAACATGAAGATAGCTATATTGACATCGGGCATACTCCCCGTACCTGCCGTAGGGGGTGGAGCTGTTGAAAACCTTATTGATTTCTATCTGGACTATAACGACAGGCATCATCTGCATGACATTACAGTCTATAGTATTGGCCATCCTAAGATTAAGACTCACCCTGCACTCACCTCAAAGGTGAACCATTACCGTCTGATTGACACTTCAAGTCTATTTGCAAGAATTAAGAGAAGAATATTCGCCGAGCAGAGAAAGTACTATGGTCCTTACCATTATACAATAGGGTATTTCCTTGAAGAATCCATCAAACACTTGCAAAAACAAGATTACGATGTCATTATCTTAGAGAATCGTCCATTCTATGCAATTAGACTTAGCAAGGTCACAGACTCTAAACTGGTGTTCCATCTCCACAATGAGAAGATTGACATTAATTCTAAATATGGAAAGGTTATATACGACGCTGCATCACGTATTATCACGGTCTCCGACTATATCGGCAATTGCATTAAGGCTGACTTCCCAAATGACACTAAGTGTATCACCGTCCACAACGGCATAGACACACATGCCTTTTCACCAGCCTTATCAACACAAATCAGCCGAAAGGACTTAAACATCGACGCGGATGACTTCGTGCTGGTGTTCAGTGGGAGGATTCATCCCGAGAAGGGTATTCTCCAACTCATTGATGCCCTTGTCTCAATTCAGCCTCAACCACACATCAAGCTCCTCATTATTGGCAGTCCATTCTATGGGAATGCCCAACTGAAAGGGGAAAGCGACTTTGTTTCACTCGTCAGGGAAAGAGCCCAGGCTGTTGCCGACAAAATCACCTTTACAGGCTTTATACCCTACGCAAAGATTCCCAACTACCTAAAGCTGGCAGACGTGGCAGTCATCCCGTCAGTCTGGGACGATCCCTTCCCCACCACCGTCCTGGAAGCACAGGCTATGGGAATGCCGATAATTGCGACCCGACGGGGAGGTATACCTGAGGAAGTCTCAGATAATAATGCCATCCTTCTCAATACAGACGAGCAATTCGTGGAACATTTAGCCAAGGCCATTCTTGAACTGTATGAGAATCCCGACAGGAGAAAAGCAATGGCCGACGAATCCGTAAGGCGTTCAACGCTATTCGATAAGGATACTTACGCCCAAAATTTCTTCGCAGCTATTGAAGGGCTTAAAACCAAGTAACAAGGAACATGAAGATAGGTATCATTACTTCTGGCATATTGCCCGTCCCAGCCGTACAAGGAGGAGCTGTGGAGAATCTGATAGACTACTATCTGGAATACAATCACCGACATCGGCTGCATGACATCACCGTCTATAGTGTATGGCATCCAGATGTGGCGCAGCATCCGGCGACTCAATCAGACGTGAACCACTATGAGTATATTAATGTACATAGTTTTTCGGCTAAGGTTCTTAAACGCCTCTATAAATGGTTCCATCATGACGGGTACTATTACTATACCATCGAATATTTCATCGACCAGGTATTACGACGAATTCGCAAAGAGAAATATGATATTATTCTGATAGAGAACCGGCCAGGCTACGCCCTTAAACTCATCGGGAAAACGGATGCAAAACTGGTTTATCATCTACACAACGGCAAACTTGACAACACCATAAAGCATTATCAAGCCATCTATAATGCTGCATCACGAATCATTGCCATATCAGACTATATTACCAATTGTGTCAAATCCATTAATCCGCAGGACACCAAGGCTGTAACGGTACATAACGGTATCGACCTGTCTGCCTTTTCGCTGGAAAAAGTACAAAAGGCTGACCGAAAGAGCTTCGGGCTTGGGGAGGACGACTTCGTGCTGTTCTACAGCGGACGCATTACACCCGAAAAAGGAATTGCAGAACTGCTAACGGCTATGACACTCATAAAGAACAAGCCGCATATCAGGCTTCTGTTCATAGGCGACGTGTTCTACGGTGTCAAAGCCACATGGGATCCATTCCTTGACAAAGTTAATGCACTGAAAGTATTAGCTGGCAACCAAGTCATAACCACAGGCTTCATACCCTACGACCAAATACCAAGCCTGTTGGCTATGTCTGATGTCGCAGTCATCCCTTCTGTTTGGGATGAGCCTTTTGGCCTGACTATAGCCGAGGCCCAGGCAATGGGCAAGCCCATCATCACAACCCGACGTGGTGGCATTCCAGAGGTCGTATCTGAAGAAAATGCCATTCTGTTAGATACTGATGAGCACTTTGTCGACCATCTCACAGCGTCTATCCTCGACCTCTATGAGCATCCCGAGAAACGTCAGAAGATGACCGCCGTATCTATCGCCCGCTCCAAAATGTTTAATAGGGAGACATACGCCAAGAATTTCTTTGATGCAATTGACACTATTCATGCAAAATAACATGCACATGAAGCACTATCTCCAACTGCTACGCCCGCTGCAATGGATTAAGAACGGATTCGTGTTTGCACCGATCTTCTTCAGCAACAACCTGCTGAAGTGGGATTATCTGTGGCCTACGCTCATCGTATTTGTTTCGTTCTGTCTCATCAGCAGCGCCATCTACTGTTTCAACGACTTACAGGATGTAGAGGGCGATCGTCTGCATCCGAAGAAGTGCAAACGCCCCATCGCCTCTGGCGCTGTCAGCATCAAGGCCGGTTATCTGCTCATGGGACTATGCACAGTGCTCTCGCTGGCTGTACTCTCGCTGGTGAAGAGCGTTAACACACCTTATTTATATATCATCATCATCGGCTACTGGCTGATGAACATTGCCTACTGCCTGAGACTGAAGCAGATAGCCATCCTCGATGTGACCATTATCGCTATCGGCTTCGTGATGCGTGTACTTATCGGTGGCTTGACGGCAGACATCTGGATCTCCCACTGGCTGGTGCTGATGACCTTCCTGCTGACACTCTTCCTCGCCTTTGCCAAGCGCAACGACGACTACCGTATCTTCGAACAGACAGGTACAAAGCCTCGTGTAAGCATCACGGGCTATAACCAGACATTTATCAACGAGGCGACAGCGATAATCGCTTCGGTGACGATGGTCTGCTACATCATGTATACAATGTCGGAGGATGTCATCCAGCGTATGGGTACTCGCTATGTCTACCTGACAAGCGGTTGGGTGCTCGCAGGACTGCTACGCTATCTTCAGAATATGATTGTATACGGACTGAGTGGCAGTCCTACCAAATCAATGGTGAAAGACCGCTTCATCCAGCTGTGCATACTCGGCTGGCTGGCGTCATTCTTCGCCATCATCTACCTGTAAGGCGGCTGTAGGAACGGCTATTCACCGAAATCGTAGATCAGCGTATAGCCTTCAAAGACCAGCTCCTTCGTATAGCCCAGTTCCTTGAAGTACTCGTGAATCGTCTCTTGCTGCTCTGGTGTCAGCAAACGCTCGCCGTGCGTATAGGCAAAATGCGCCACTGGCCCTCCAAGATAGTTGATGATCTTTGGCCGGAGCACCTTTAGGTCCTTAGGCTCCACACCTTTATACAAATTACGGAAGCCCCATGCGCCATGAATGACACGCGTCTGCTTGAAGTAAGGGCAGATGTCACCCGACAGCGCATTGGGATATACGGCGGGACCGCTCATCTCCGTGTTCGGCAGATGCTGGCCGGCCAGGAAGCGAATGCAATCCTGACGCTTGGGACAGTGCTCATTGAAGCAGAGCTGATAGCCGTGCGGCACATCGCTGAAATTGAATTTTTTCATCTCGTTAGTTATATTTGAGTGCAAAGATACAAATTAGTCGCTGAAAAACCAAATTAATTAGATAATTTTACTTAATATATGTAAAAGAAGAAGGTGACATGATAGTTTTATCGGCATTTTTTAGTATCTTTGTCGAAAATATGTGAAATTGACAAGGAACTGAATATATGAACAAGAAGACGAGAGTCTTGGAAGTCATCAGACAAGGGCAGATAGGAGGTGGAGAATCCCATCTGCTCGACCTTATCTATTTCATGAACCGAGAACAGTATGAACCTATCTGCCTGTCGTTCACATATGGGGAGATGATCCGGCGTCTGGAAGCCCAGGGCGTGAAGTGTCATGTGATTGAGAGCGAGAAGGCTTTCGACCCCAAAGTCCAGAAGCGGGTCATCCAGATTATGAAGGACGAGCAGATTGAGATTATCCATGCTCACGGCAGTCGGGCAGCCTCCAATATCCTGTATCCCGGGCGCCGTCTGAAGCTACCTATCATCTATACCGTCCACGGCTGGAGTTTCCACGACGACCAGTCCACTTTCGTCAAGTTTGTGCGCACCATGAGCGAGCGCCTGATCTGCCAGCTGGTACAGCGTGTCATCTGTGTCTCCGACAGCAATGCCGAGACAGGCAGAGAGTTGTGCGGGCTGAAGAATCCCATCGTGATTGAGAACGGCATCAACATGAAGCGTTTCGACCCAGACCAGCCATTTCCCAACCTGCGGCCTGAGTTTGGCTTCGACGACGACGACTTCGTAGTAGGCTTCATTGCCCGTGATACCATCCAGAAGGCTCCCCTACTCTATCTGGAAGCCATCGGCATCGCCCATCGCCGCAACCCCAAGGTGAAAGCCCTCTTTGTGGCTGAAGGAGAACTTGATGCCGAAGCAGACCACTATATCGCCAAGAGTGCGATGCAGGACTATGTTTATCACAGCAAGTTCAGACATGATGTGCCCGCCGTACTCCATTGCATCGATGCCTACTGTCTGCCCAGCTTGTGGGAGGGACTTCCCATAGCGTTGCTCGAGGCAATGGCCATGGGCAAGGCTGTTATCGCGACACCTACTGACGGGACCAAGGAATTGCTGAGCGATGCGAACAATGGCATCTTGATACCTTTCAACAATCCAATGGCGCTGGCCGATGCCATTCTATTGTTTATGGAAAACAAAGCATTCAGGAAAGAGTGTGAGACCAATGCCCGCCATCTCGTCAGCAAGCGCTTCAACGCCGAGCGCGTGGCAAAGTCTGTCCAAGAAATCTACCAATCCTACGAATAGCCGCATAGACGGCTATGAAAAGAGCCGCCTTCAGCAGTGGGCTCAGTAGATAATGAACCGAAAGACTGACCGCTGACGCTCCGAACAGCAAAAAGAAACCTTTGTCAACAAACGACAAGAAAAACACGTAATGTGCAAGATAGATGAAATACGAGGAGTCGGCCACAACTTTAGGCAGTCGCCTGGAAGTGCATGACAGCAACCTGTCTGTCAGACAAAAAAACGACACAGCACCGACTATGCGAAAACAGAGCATCAGAGAGGAGAATATCTCCGTATGATAGGTCATCATCATCAGGCAGGCCAGCAACAATGAGACAGAATAAGCCTGGAACTCATAGTGCCCCATAACCTCAATAAAATCCTTCTTACGAATGCCGAAGAAAGCACCGAGGCAGAAAAAGTAGACTGCGTACATCGAAAGGCCTGGTACGGCAAATGCCCCAACACCAGAAAGATAGATAAGCGTCAGAAGGACCATCACATAGCCACCTAAACGCCGTATGACTATATATATAATAGGTGTAAGTAATGTGATAACCATCAGGTCGCGTAGAAACCAGAGTGGCGTATTGGCTGGAGCCGTCATCCAGTTCTCACAGCCCAGCCAATCGACCTGCAGCCCTGCCTTGCGACTGTACACCCAGAACAGATCCCAACTGAATGACTTCAACTTGACAGCCATCAGCAGATTCCAAAGCAAGTAGGGAATCAGAAGCGTCTTCATGCGACGAACCATCTTCCGACCATACACACGGGCGTTCCATTCCTTGACATTCGCAAAGAAGAAGTAGCCCGAAATGATAAAAAACACCGGGACCACAACCTTCACCAACGTTTGGCTAACGAGCAGTTTCAGAAACTGACAAGTGTCCCATGACGATGTCAGCAGATGATAGCCTTCTTCAACTTCACTATAACTGTGGGCATAAGTGACCAGCACTATCAAGGGCAGACGAAGCTGGCTAATGACCTCAGAGACTGTCAGGCCCTGTCGCCTGTCGATATCCTGATGAACCATGGGGCATAGCGGCTTAGGATTCTGAACAAGCCATAGCAAATCAATGTGACAGCGGCGACAGACACAATATAGAGGAGAATATGAGCACCGTCGGACCATTGCGGGAACTTATTGGCAACAGACCTGATAGCTGCATTGATAGGATAATGCGTGCAGAAAATAAAGAAAGCAGCCTTCGACAGATTGGGGAAATGCCAGTTCTTGTCATACAGATAGGTGCCTAACCATATCATAAAGAACGTATTGGCAATCAGAGCCAGACGATGAACGGGAAGATTAGGGTCGAATCCCAGATCGTCAAGTGTAATAATACCCTGATGAAGGAAGATATCAGTGACACCAAAGAAAGCAAAGAAGATGATGATGTGTATCTTGTATTGCTTCCAGAAATCTATCGGATTAATCTCATTGATGGGGAAATAGGCACCCAGGCAGAACATGGTGAGGGTCTGCAGGATGAAAGCCACACTGTGGGCATTGATCCAGAACAGGGCTGCAACGATAGGCACCATAGGACCTGTAGCACGGATGACATAATAGACTATCGGGGAGATCAGGTACATAATCATCAGATTACGGATGTACCACATAGGAGTCAGAACCGGCATACAGTTGCCCCAGTCCCAGTCACCACGATCCCAGAAAGCACGGATAAAGTCCATGGTCGTGAAATCATTCAGGCTCTTATGATTGATCTCAACGCCGAACCCCGCTTTCCAGGCTACGATATAAGCCAGCAAGAATAGTCCGTTCCATATCATATAGGGAATGAACAATGTGTGAAAACGACTCTTAATCTGCTGGGAATAGGACTTTGTGCTATAGAACATCAACAGGCCAGAAATAAAGAAATAGGCTGGTACACCCGTCTCACCAAACCAAAGTGCGAATGGATATAAGACATGGAAATATGTATCATGATTCGTCAGCTGAACTGCAGTATAAGCATGCAGCAACAAGATGGCAAACACCAAGGGGAATCTCACACAGGCAATGGAGTGAGACAATTGTTTAAAAGCATCGTCACTAAGTACCATTTCTTCCTTTTTTTTACAAATTCGGCACAAAATTACAAAAAAAAACAGATATTCCAAAAATATTGCGTAACTTTGTATCGGCTTAGAGAGATATTGAGATGGATATTGGCAGAATAGTAGACTTTTTCTACAGTAAATTCTTCTGGAGAGTATGCGTACTCCTCCCGATCCTGATTGGTGTCGGTATCTATCTGAGAATGCAATACGTGGAATACTTCATGCCGTCGGAACAGCTGCCTTATTACAAGATCAAACCAAGAGCCGAAGAAGACACGGTGCGTGTCATCATCGTTGGCGACAGCTGGGCAGAATTCCACGCGAACCTGGAGGGAGACACTATCTTTGAGATTGAATCCAAGAAAATGACCGACATCCCCATGCGGAGTTGGACAAGAGGGAAAGGTGGTTCGCTGAGCAAACAGATCTATTACTTCATGTATGACAGCCTAACCGTAGAAAATCCTTTTGAGCAAGACCGTTGTACACAGCCCCTGATAGAGAGTCATCCCGATTACTGCGCCCTCTATGCAGGTATCAATGACGTCATCTTCAAACGTAGCTACCACTATTATACTGAAAACTTAAAGCACATGATCCGCATGCTACTCCATCACGGGATTCGCCCTATCGTAATGCAGATCCCCATGGTTGACGCAGCTTCCGCCATTGACTACAAGCCATTCCTCAAGCGAAGTCCCTATCATATCAGGGCTTTCATTCTAGGTACGGAATACAACACCATCCCCGACTATCGCGAAGCCCAGATGAAGATGCTGAAGGAAACGGGCCTCATTGACAGCGTACTCTTCATCCCTGCAGCCAGATGGGACACCATTGGCGGATGGGATGACAGGATATACACATACGACCGCGTCCATCTGAATATGCGCGGATACCATGTACTGGACTCCTGTCTGGCCTCTGAAGTACTTAAGGACTGGAAGAAGCGCCAGAAGATTTCTGCACGCCAAAAAGCCAACGGCCCAGGAAAGGACTGAGCCGAATCACATAACTCGCCGCCAAACAAGCCACAACAACCAACAATGCCAATATCAAGGCGGCAGCAAATTCGAGAGGTTTACAATGCAAGCCCCGTAGCTGCTCGCCGTATGGCAGCAAGAAACGGGGCAGGAAGAAGTAGTGTAGCAAATATATATCTAAGGTACGCGTACCTATATATGATAAGGAGTGAAAAGTGAGATGTGGAAAGCGAAGATGGTTATTGCAGGATAAGTATTGGCCAATATACCTGAACATGGTGAATACCATTGTCATACCGAGTATACCGCCGACCGCAAAAATCAAATACTCACTGACAGGACTATCAGAATGAGGAACCATGCTGACCGCTACAAATGCCAGCACGATGACACAGACGACAGACGGCAACCCCGTCCATTTCAGGAAATCCTCAAAGTGTCGCTTTACCCAAGTACCGATATAGAAAAACAAATAATAACGCCACGTCATAAAACCCAGGAAGCCAAGGATATTAGTCATTGCCCCCAAGTCCTTGAAATAACGGTTGTAGTAGATATCGTAGCAGAAAGCAGAGACGGATACGACAAAAGCAAATACCCCACCCCACTTCTTCAGGCACCGGTCAGAAAAGATACTCAGCAGGAAAAACTCAAAGAGCGCAAATGTAAACCAGTACCCACCCTTGGTAGCTCCAAGCCTGGAAAAGAACAAAGGCGGCGGAGCCAGCAGGAGCAGGAATATGACGGTCGGGATGATCTGAACGCGGAACTTATGAAGGATCGTTGCGGGCACAGGGCGTCGCATACTATCGAACAGCCATCCGCTGATAAAGAAGAAACAGGGCATACGGAACAGGAAGAACACATCATTCCATCCCATCCACTTATCACCAAGGCAATAGTTGCAGATGTGGGAATAGACCACGAGAATCATCGTGAATCCCCGCATGGCATCGATATATTCTATCCGTTGTTTACCCATTTACGACTGCAAAATTACGGAAAAAGTCTGTAACGAAAGACGGATTTTGGAGAATTAACGCAGAAAGCACGTAAA
>ERZ842401.3594-NODE-3594-length-19049-cov-4.779825_pt1 | contig 19049 bp, 16 predicted proteins | sample MGYA00521270_ERZ842401 | MGnify/ENA primary metagenome ERZ842401 (study PRJEB31892, sample SAMEA3878208) | bioreactor metagenome | biome: Moose rumen | place: Sweden | collected 2011-10 | study: EMG produced TPA metagenomics assembly of the PRJEB12797 data set... | reverse complement strand
AGAACATGAAGAAGATGTACATCCACAAGATTGTTGATGTGCTCGGTTCTGACGGCAAATTGGCCCAGTAAAAGAACGCGAAAGCGGATTTTTATTCACCTAAAAGAAGAGTCTCAAACACTTGAGACTCTTCTTTTTTATCAAGAAAAACACACAAAATATAAAAATTTATCAAAGTTTTGTCGCATTTTAATAAAATTTGTTATATATTTGCACCCAAAACTTAGAATTTAGCATAATTATACACAAAATTCAAAAACGAGAGAGTATGAAACAAAGACTAACAATGCTTTTGGTAAGCCTCTTCCTTTTGGTGGGGGGGGCATTTTCCCAAACTAAAGTCAGTGGTACCGTGGTATCGCAAGAAGACGGACAACCCGTTATCGGTGCGTCTATTCTTGTGGTTGGCACCAACACTGGCGTAGTGACCAATGCCGACGGTAAGTTCTCACTGACTATGCCTGCAGGCAAGAAGACCTTGCGCATCACCTACGTAGGTATGGAGCCGCTGGAAGTGAGCGCACGTCCAAACATGAAAATTGTGCTGACTAATGACCAGAAGGCCCTCGATGAGGTGATTGTCGTAGCCTTCGGTACACAGAAGAAGTCATCCTTCACCGGTTCAGCTGCAATTGTAGGTGCTGACGAACTGAGTCAGAAGATTACAACCAACGTTGCCGATGCTCTCGTCGGTTCAGTACCTGGTCTGCAGATTCGCGGTTCAAGCGGTCAGCCTGGTGCCAGCCAAGGTAGCATCCACATTCGTGGTATTGCATCTATGTATGCCGACACCGAACCTCTAATCGTCGTTGATGGTGCCCCTTACAGTTCAAGCTTGAGTAACCTGCCACAAGATGATATTGAGAGTGTCACCGTTCTGAAGGATGCTGCCTCGGCAGCCCTCTATGGTGCCCGTGGTGCTGCAGGTGTAATTCTGATTACCACCAAGAAAGGTAAGACACAGGATGCACAGATTAATGTAGACATGAAGTGGGGTGCCAACACTCGTTCAATTCAGGACTACGAAACTATTACGGATCCCGCGCAGTTCATGGAAGTCTACTACAAGCAGTTCTATAACTACGCTACAGCCAACGGCTTGAGCAATGCAGCTGCCAACAAGTGGGTAAACGACCGCATTATCACAAATCAGAACTGGGGTCTGCAATACAATCCTTTCACGCTGCCCGACGGTCAGAACCTCATTGGTCTCGACGGCAAGTTGAATCCTAACGCCACATTGGGACGTGCCTATACCTATAACGGTGAGACCTATTACATGTACCCCGATAACTGGCAGGATGAAGCCTACCATACTGGTTTCCGTCAGGAATACACTGCCAATGTGAGCGGTGGTACATCAAACAGCAGCTTCTATGCCTCTGCTGGCTACCTGAACGAAGACGGTATCATCGACAACTCGAACTATGAGCGCTTTACTGGACGTTTAAAGGCAGACTATCAGGCTCGTCCTTGGCTGCGTGTTGGTGCCAACGTAGGCTTCGTACACAGCAATCAGGAAGAGAATCCCAACTTCTCTGTCAGCCAGCTTGGTTCGAACAACATGGCCTACTACACCTCTATGATTGCTCCTATCTACCCACTTTATGTACGTTCGGTAGATGCACTTGGCAATCCTTATATCCGTACCGACCAATATGGACACTTGCAGTACGACTATGGTGTGCCTGCCACCAACTTCCCCGGCAACGGAACACGTTTGTTCCTGGCAACAGGTAACCCCATCGGTGCCAACCAGTACAACACTTCGGAAACTACAGTTAATCAGTTCAACGGTTCATTCACGCTGGACATTGACATCACCAGCTGGCTGAAGTTCAATTCGAACAACAACTTGAACCATGGCCAGAGCATTCAGAGCGTCTATGGAAACCCGTTCTACGGACCCTCTGCTTCGGAAAATGGTAATATTGACAAGAAAAGCTCTTCTACGCTGCGCCAGAACTACGTGCAGACGCTGAACTTCCACAAAGAGTTCGGTAAGCACAATGCACAGCTGATGCTGGGTCATGAGTGGTACAAGACTACGACGAAGGTACTGGAAGCCCTTGCAAACAAGGGATTCTCGCCCGATGTGCCTGAAATCAATGCTTTCAGCAATCGCTACAATTCGTACAGCTACACCACAGCTTATAACGTTGAAGGTTGGTTCGCCAATGCACAATACGACTACGACCAGAAATACTTCGGTTCGGTATCCTATCGCCGTGATGCTTCCAGCCGTTTCCATCCCGACCACCGTTGGGGTAACTTCTGGAGCGTTGGTGGTGCCTGGATGATTTCGAGCGAAAGTTTCATGGAGAGCACCAAGAGTTGGCTCGACCAGTTGAAGTTGAAAGTATCAATCGGTCAGCAGGGTAACGATGGAATTGGCGACTGGGCCTACATTGACCTATACTCGCTCTCAAAGGGAGAAAACGGCATGTTGCCTTCGTTCGATCAAATAGGTAATGAGGATATCACTTGGGAAACAACAACTAACTTCAACGTAGGTTTGGAATGGAGCATTTTGCACGGCCGCCTCACTGGTAGCTTCGATGTGTACAACAAAAAGGTTGCCGACCAGTTGTTCTGGCTTTCCATCCCTGAAAGTTTTGGCGCACGCGGTTATTGGGGCAACCTAGGTGATATTCGCAACACAGGTTTCGAACTTGTTGTCAGCGGCGACGTAATTCGCACAAAGGATATCACATGGAATGTCACAGCAAACCTTTCACACAACACAACCAAGATTCTGAAACTGCCCGAGAGCAAGACGAAGATCAACGGTGGCTTCCGCGAGTCTGATTCCGGCAGCAACATGTCACTTTGGTATGAAGAGGGACAGGGTCTCTACAATGCCATGCTTCCTGAGTATGCTGGTGTTTATAGCATGGAGAACTATTATTTGACAGGTGATGCCACCTATGATCCCAAGAAGGCAGGTATGGCCCTCTACTGGCAAGACACTAATCTGTTGGAGCCCGATGCTGATGATCCGACAGACCCCTCGAAAGCAACGATGACCACTACGAAGCCTGGTAAGGAGCACAATGCTGCTACTACTGACTGGAACAAGGCCAGCTACTATGCTCAGGGTTCTATTCTTCCTAAGGTGACCGGCGGCTTCTCTACCAGCCTGAAGATTTACGACTTCGATGTCAACGCTACTTTTGACTACCAGCTCGGTGGCAAGCTTTACGATAACCGTTATATGAGCCTGATGACACCTGTTGCCACCAGCGGCAACGGTCAGACCTACCACAAGGACGTATTGGATTCATGGACAGTAGAATCGCCCAACACTAATATTCCTCGTTGGCAGTATAACGACCTCTATACATCAGCACGCTCTACTCGCTTCCTTACCAGTGCTTCCTATCTGAACTTCCAGAGCTTCACAGTAGGCTACACACTGCCCCGTTCGCTGACCGACATTGTCAAGCTCAGCAAGGTGCGTGTCTATTGCCAAGGCGAGAACATCTATTTCTGGAGCAAGCGCAAGGGCCTTGATCCTCGCTACTCATTCGCAGGTACCAACTCAGGCGGTGTGAATGCCTATTCACCAGCTCGCACCATCATGGGAGGTATACAGGTTTCTTTCTAAACTAAACATATAGGAGATTATAGAATATGAAAAAGATATTTTCAGTACTTTCAGCAGCTCTGCTGAGCACATCGCTTTTCACGAGTTGCATAGAGGAAATAGATCCGCAAACCAGTACGGTTACCATCGACCAAGCTGCTAACGCCCCTGGTTCGTTCGACAATTTTGTTAACAACTTGACGGGCAATCTGACTGGTCAGTTCACCTATAGCGGAAGCAGTTTCTATGTTTTCGACTTCGGTTATCCTTCGTTCTTCCTCATCCGCGACGTGATGGGACAGGACGTGGTGCCTGTTGGTACAAACAACTGGTTCGACACCTGGTATCAGGACTTCACTTATCTGGCTCCCAACTGGGCTCGCACCCAGTACCCCTGGACTCTCTACTACGGTTGGATTAAAGACTGTAACAATGTGCTCAAGATTGCTGGTGCCACTGACTATGCTCAACCCGAGTCTGGCCGTGAAGTAGGTGTTGGTATTGCCTATGCACTGCGCGCTATGTACTATTTGGACTGCGTACGCATGTATGCTGCAGCTCCCTATGCAGTAAAGAAAGATGCGCTGACCACTGTAAAAATTACTGAATCGACAACCATTGACGAGGCTCAGCACAATGCTCGTATGACATGGGATGAGGCTTTCCAGTTCATCCTAGCCGACTTGGATGCTGCTGAAAAACTGTTGGCCGGCTACAACCGCACCGATGTATATACGCCCGATGTAAGTGTTGTCTACGGTCTGAAGGCTCGCACCTATCTTGAGCAGCAGAACTGGGCTAAAGCCGAGGAGTATGCAAAGAAAGCCATGAAGGGCTATGCCATGATGAGCGAAGACGAATACCTGAGCCACGACAACGGTTTCAACACGCCTAACTCTTCCTGGATGTTCGGTGTTACCTACAAGGACACTGACCCCAACATCATTGAAAACGACGGTGACTCCTCATGGGGTAGCGTCATGTTGCTGGAGAACGGCTTTGATTGCGGCTATGCAGCCAACTATGGCGGACCGAACGTCATTGACCGTCACCTCTATGAGACCATCCCCACTACAGACTTCCGCAAGCAGTGCTGGATAGACTTCGCCCTTGATGATGTTGATGAGGCTACCGCCATTGCTGCAATGCGTCCTCAGACCGACTATCCAGAGCGTGTGTATGCCGCTGGCGTTTCCAATGCCAGCTATGGTGTTGGCGGTCTGTCACTGAAATTCCGCAATGCAGCCGGAAAGGCAAACGTAAAATATGACGCATGGGTAGTTGCAGTACCTTTGATGCGTGTTGAGGAGATGAAGCTTATTGAAGCTGAGGCTGCTGGCATGCAGAACGAAGCCAACGGTATTGCCCTGCTCACCGATTTTGCCAAGACACGTGATGCCAGCTATGTTTATGGACAGCATCAAGATGCTTACTATAACACGACAACTTCTGCATTCCAGAACGAAGTGTGGTGGCAGCGCCGCGTTGAACTTTGGGGCGAAGGCTTCGCAACGTTCGATATCAAGCGTCTGAACAAGGGTATCATTCGCAGCTATAAGGGAACGAACCATATTGAGCAGTGCCGTTTCAACGTACAGGGCATGCCCAACTGGATGGTGTGGTGCTTTGTCAACACTGAAGCTCAATACAACGAATCACTGGTAGTGAACCCTGACCCACAGCGTCCCTCTGGTGACTCTGAAGAGTTTACCTGGTAATAGTCGTTCTTCAAACCATTTATCTAAACATCACAAAAGAAACAAAGATTATGAAGAAATATTTAGAAAGTTTCATGCTATTGTTCATCGGACTGGTTGTATTTGCAGCCTGCAACGACGATGACGACAAGGAATACCACTGGGCCACAGCAACAGGTGAACAGGTCTATTTCAGCAAGGATCTGCCCAGCGTGGTGAATATCTCAGAGAGTGAGACCACATTTACCGTGCCTATCAACCGTGTGAATACAGCTACTGCTCTGAAGGTCGATTTGCATGTTGCAGACTCTACAGAGAAGTTGCAGATTCCCACCTCAGTAACCTTTGCTGCAGGTGAGAGTGTACAAAACATCGTGGTTACCTACAACAGTGACGATTTTGAATATGCCGACTACAAAGACGTGGTCATCAGCATCATCGACGAGACGCTCACGACACCCTACGGTGCATCATCCTACTCATTCTCAGTTGGAAAGCCTGAACCTTTCGTTTCTCTGGGCAAGGGTACACTCTCCGACGATTTCTTTGGAGGAACAGCCACCGTTGAGATTATGCAGAATCAGAACCAGCCCAACGTGTTCCGCATTGTGAATCCCTATGACGGAATCACAAATGACGGCGACTATCAAGGCGATGCAAATCTCGACATCACCATCATTCCTGTTGGTGCCACACTGGCTGGAGAGACCATTACCGAAGAGAACACGGTTTACTTTACAACGACAAATACCGGCTATTTCCATCCTACTTACGAGGCCTGGATCAAGATTTATCACCCTGCCGAAGGTTTCAAAGCCACTCCCACAGCCGACACATGGGTAAAGAACAAGGTGCTGGCCTATCAGGAAGACGGCAAGACACCCGGACAGATTCAGCTGGCCCCCTTCTACTACATGGATGATGTGGGTGGTTGGAACCAGACGCAGAATGACGGCATGATCGTCATCACTTTCCCTGGCTATTCTCCCAAAGACTATTCCATCGAAGCAGCTTATACCGGGAAATTCGTGAACACGAGCGAAGAGGCCTTTGCCAATATCACTCTGACACTGGGCAGTGATCTGGAATCAGTTAAGTATGCCCTCGTGGCAGGAAACGATGCAGAGGCTGCTATCAGTGGCATCATTGACGGAACTATTGAAAGTCAGGTAGCCAATGCCAGCGGTGATTATCGTCTGCCCGTCAAGGAATCTGGACGCTACACCGTAGCTATTGTTGGATATGCTGAAAACAACGTGGTCAGCTCGACCTCTGTTTCATTCAAAATAGAATTAGGCGCTCCCATCCCCGAAAACTGGAATCCCATCTATGTAGGCACCTACACCTATGGTGTGCAGAACCTCGCCACCCAAGGTGAACTCTTCTACGAAGGCGAAAGCGAAGTGGTGCTCTATGAGAGCGACCTAGACGATTCGCGCTTGAAAGTGCTGCCTTGGGGCGAAACAGGCAATGAAGGAGGCTTGGTGTTCACGCTCGACGAGGCTGGCAACATCGTAGTTGACGAGGTTGAAACAGGCTATGTTGACGAGGAATGGGGCATGGTCTATGCTACCGACGTAAAGACTTATGGTGCAGCTGACTTAGCCAGTACTTATAGCAACGGCAAGTTCACCTTCTATCTGGCATACCATGACTACGATGGTGCATGGGCATATCAGCAGGATGAGCTCGTACTGACTGGCAATGCAGCTTCACGCATTGCAGACATTGTTGCCAAAAAGGCTATGAAGAAAGCCCAAAAGCACGAAAAGCTTGCCAAGTGGGCCCGTCCCATTCAGAAAAACCTGAAATAAGCTTTAAACAGACTTTCGTCTCTGGCGAAAGAAATATCATAATCGCATAGGAGGTGAGCACTATCAAAGGTGTTCACCTCCTATACTTTTAGAGGGCCGTTCGCCTCAGCGATGAGAGCAAACGGCCTTTGTTGTTGGTACGTAGTGTATGAATTACGGTACAAAAACGTTTGAATTGCGGTACAAGAACATAGAATTTACGGTACAAGAACGTATGGATTACGGTACGAAATAGCTGTTCTTGCAACTTTTGGCTACAAGTGAATGACCATTCACTTATAAGCAAAAGGCCATTCGGTTGTAAGCAGATGAGCTTTTGCTTACAAGCAAAAACCCATAGAAGCCATTTTGCTCAGCGCCGCTGACGAAAGAAGTCTTGCATCAACTGGCGACATTCTTCCTCAAGGATGCCGCCAGTGACGTTTGCCTTGGGGTGCAGCACGTGGGGGGCATACTCGCGGAAGCCGCGTTTTTCGTCGGCTGCGCCGTAGACGATGCGCGGCAACTGAGCCCAGCCGATAGCGCCGGCACACATGGGACATGGCTCCACCGTCACGTAGAGTGTGCAGTCGGTCAGGTACTTGCCGCCCAGCTCGTTGGCAGCCATTGTGATGGCCTGCATCTCGGCATGGGCGGTCACGTCGCAGAGTGTCTCCGTCAGGTTGTGGGCACGGGCAATGATGCGATTCTTGCACACCACGACGGCTCCAATGGGAATCTCGCCTTTCTCGAAAGCCTTGCGCGCCTCGGCAATGGCGAAGCGCATGTATTGCTCGTCGGCTTTCAGTTGTTCAGTCGTTGTCATAAAGGTCAATGGTTATTGATACTACTGAGATCTTGCGACAGCCAGACGCGCATATTTCCCTGACCGCGATGACACCAGGCATAGTAAGGTATCAGCGTCAGTGCCTGGCTCTGAACGGCAAGCCGTCCCTCTTGGTTGAAGCTGAGTGTCTGCGCATCGGTGGTGAGGGTCACCACACGGTTGCCGGCAATCTGCGTCTCTCCCATTTGGAACTGCGGCTTTTGATTGACGAGGGCACTCATGATATCAAAGGCGTTGTCAGGATGCTCGGCACAGTAGACCAGCGGTCCGCGCTCAACAGCCACCATGCCTCTGTCGGCCTGCACCTTGTCAATGGCACGCACGGTGCGAGCCGGCATGTCGAAGTGAATCCGTATCCTGTCGCCCTTCTTCCAGCGGCGCTCAATGCTGAGATAGCCGTCGGCACCGGGAGCAACACCGACGGTATCGCCATTGACGATGCAGGTTGCGGCAAGATGCTTGCCGTCAGTATACCGATAGAGATCGGACGGTACGGCCTGCCCCTTCACCCATCCGGGGATTCTGATTTTCAAGGCGAATGCTCCCGCCTGATTCTTGTCGACGGTCAGCGTGACATCGCCGTCCCAGGGATAGTTGGTGGCCTGACTCAGGCTGAGCTTCTTGCCGCCGACAGTCAGCTGGGTGGCGTTCGACAAGAAGAGGTTCACGTAGACGGCCGACTTGCTTTCCTTACCCTTCGGAGCCTCCTTCACAGCATAGACATAGCCGGGCAGCGAGGGAATGAAGCGGCACAGGTTGCTGGGGCAGCAGGCACAGCCGAACCAAGGCTTGCGTTGGTGCTGACCGGTAGAAGCCAGCGGGTTCGGATAGAAAAAGCTTCCGCCGTCGAGCGACATGCCCGAGATAAGTCCGTTGTAGAGTGTTCGTTCCAGCACGTCGTAGTATTTCGACTCGCCATGAAGCAGGAACAACCGGTAGTTCACATAGACATTGCCAACGGCAGCACACGTCTCGCAGTAAGCCGTCGCGTTGGGCAACTCATAGTTCTTGCCGAAGGCCTCGCCGTTAGACGTGGCACCGATGCCGCCCGTGATGTAGAGTTTCTTTTCAACGACGTTCTGCCAGATGCGGTCGATGGCATGGATATAGGCCGTATCGCCGGTGAGAGCGGCCACATCGGCCATGCCTGCATACATATAGGCAGCACGCACGGCGTGGCCCACAGCCTCATCCTGTTCCACCACGGGCCTATGGGCCTGCGAATAGCTGTGCTGAATCTCCGTCTTTCCACGGTAGTCCAACAAGAACTTCGCTTCATCAAGATATTTCTTATTGCCCGTCACAATGTAGAGCTTGGCCAATGCCATCTCGGCAATCTGGTGGCCGGGCACCACGCAGGCCTGTCCCTCACCAGGGCCCACCTCGCGACACACGCAGTCGGCATAGCGAATGGCAATGTTGAGGAACTTGCGACTGCCCGTGGCCTGATAGTGAGCAATAGCCGACTCGACCATGTGTCCCAGATTATAGAGTTCGTGACTCAGGTCTTCCTCCTTGGTCCAGCGACGCGAGCCAGCCCAGTCGTGCGGATGCTCAGGGTTCTGCGTGCGAGCCGTATAGAGATAGCCGTCGGGCTCTTGTGCCGAGGCAATGATGTCGAGCACGGAGTCGATGTAGTGCACAAGCCGCTTGTCGGGATAGGTCTGCAGCAGGTAGGAAGCTCCCTCAATGGTCTTGTAGGGGTCGGTATCGTCGAACGAATAGCCACCCACCTTGAAGGTTTTCGAAGGGTCTTTCATGTGAGCAGCAGCATGCTCGAAGTTGGCATAGCGGCCCGTTTCCTCGCATTTCGCGAAAGCCAGTGGGACGGTTGTAGTGCGGATGGCATCCAGACGTTGTCCCCAGAACGTGTTGGGTACGACTTTCACCGATGTGAAGGGCACGGGCGTGATGGGGTATCCGGCCGACGATGTGTTGACGTGCTGCGCTATGGCGTTCATGCATGCAGCGGCAGTCATCGCTAAAACGAGTAGTTTCTTCATGACAGACGTGTTTTTGTTTTGATTCTTTTGCAAAGGTAAACAAAAAAATGTAACTTTGCACCCAATACGACTAAAACCGCAGAAAAAAGAATCATGAAGAGCCTTTTCAGACCACGATCAGTCATCTGCCTGGCGTTCACCATTGCCATTCTTCAGGCAACAGCACAGATTCAGGAAGTGCCCTTTACGCAGGTGCATCTGAGCGATGCTTTCTGGGCTCCTCGCATTGAGGTGAACCGCACGGTCTCCATTCCCTCGGCCTTCCGCGAGTGCGAGAAAAGCGGACGTTTCGACAACTTTGCGCTGGCGGCCAAGAACAACGGCCATCTGCAGACCACGGTGACAGAACATCGGGGCGACTTCTCGTTCGACGACACCGACCCCTACAAGATCATTGAGGGAGCCTCCTACTCGCTGGCAGTCCACTACGACCGCCAACTGGATGCCTATCTGGACTCCATCATCCGTCTCATCGCATTGGCACAGGAACCCGACGGCTATCTGACAACCTGCGTCACCAACAAGTGCTACCGGCTTTCGGGCTGGTGGGGACGCTCCAAATGGGAAAAGATCAACTCGCATGAGCTGTACAACAGCGGACACCTCATTGAGAGTGCCGTGGCCCACTATCGCGCTACGGGCAAGCGGTCGTTGCTGAACGTAGCCATCAAGAATGCCGATCTGGTGTGCAAGACCTTCGGCCCGGCAGAAAGACAGATTCACCGCCCTGGTGGCCACCCCATCATCGAGATGGCCCTGTGCAAACTATACAAAGTGACGGGCAACAGGAAATATCTGGAAGGGGCGCGCTACTTTGTGGAAGAGACCGGCCGCCAGACCGACGGGCACAAGCCATCGGCCTACTCGCAAGACCATCGGCCCATTCTGGAACAAGACGAGATTGTGGGGCATGCCGTGCGCGCAGGCTATCTCTATAGTGGCGTGGCCGATGTGGCTGCCCTGACTGGCGACACCGCCTATCAGCAGGCCTTGGAACGCATCTGGCAGAACATGTCAGGCAAGAAACTGTTCATCACTGGAGGCATCGGCTCGCGTCCGCAGGGAGAGGGCTTCGGTCCCAACTACGAGCTGCATTCGCACACGGCCTACTGCGAGACCTGCGCCGCCATCGCCAATGTGTACTGGAACCACCGCATGTTCCTGGCCACGGGGCAGAAGAAATACATGGACATCGTGGAGCGTGCACTATATAATAATGTGTTGAGCGGTGTCAGCCTGTCGGGCGACAGATTCTTCTACGACAATCCTTTGGAGAGCAACGGGGAACACGAGCGCCAGAAATGGTTCGGATGTGCCTGCTGTCCGGGCAATATCACGCGCTTCATCGCCTCCGTGCCCGGCTATATCTATGCCACCAACGGAAAGAATATCTACGTAAACCTCTATGCACAGGGAAAGGCCAAGGCAGGACAAATTGAACTGGAACAGACCACCGGCTATCCGTGGGACGGCAAGATAAGCATCCGCATCAGCAAGGGCAGCGACAGGTTTGCACTCAAGCTGCGCATCCCTTCCTGGCTGAAGGAGGCCCCCGTCAACAACGACCTGTACCGCTATATCGACGCATCAGTCCATGCCACCTGCACGGTCAATGGAGCCAGCATTGCCATAGATGCTAATGATGACTACATCACCATTGAGCGCAAATGGAAGAAAGGCGACACCGTGGAACTGTGTTTCCCCATGAACACCCGGCGCATTGAAGCCAACGACAACGCCGTGGATCTGCGTGGAAAAGTGTGTCTGGAGCGAGGCCCCATCGTCTACTGCATGGAAGCCGGCGACCAAAACGACCACTCTGTCTTCGACAAGTACCTGCTGGACACTGAACCGCTGACTGCACATTTCGAGAAAGACCTGCTTGGTGGCGTGATGGTGGTGGAAGGGCACATGAAGAAAGTGATGCAAAACGGAGAAATCGGTGAAGAGCCTTTCCGCGCCATTCCCTATTGCACTTGGAACAACCGTGGGCCGCAAGCCATGGCGGTATGGATGGCCCGTATGCCAAACGCTGCCGTTCCCACACCCAAAGAGACGATTGCCTCGAAGGCTCAGACCTTCAGCAACCGTGGCCCCATACAAAACGATGCACCTGAGACAGCCCCTGTCGACTCATGGGCCAGTGGAGTGAACGACCAGTGGGAGCCTCGCTGCTCGTCGGACAACAGCAAACCCTACCACTACTGGTGGCTGAAGTACGGCACGCAAGAGGCTGTCAGCTATGCGTTTGATCAGGAATACGAGGTCAGCAACGTACAGGTCTATTGGCTCGACTTGGATCATTACGACGGAAACTTCCGCGTGCCCGAGTCATGGGTGCTCTACTACCAAACCACCGACGGGCAATGGCGCGAAGTGGAACAGCACTCGCCATTCACGGTGCTGAAAGACTGCTACAACTCAGTAGACTTCAAGCCCGTAAGGACCCGTGGATTGAAGATTGTCGCCAAACTGCAGAAGGGGCAGTCGGGCGGTGTACTGGAATGGAAAGTGAACTAAGCACGCAGACAAGAATATGAAATAAGCACGCAGACAAGAATATGAAATAAGCACGCAGACAAGAAGACATGGATTTCAACATTATTCATATTGACGAGACCGACTCGACTAACCGTTGGCTGAAAGACCACCCATCGACGAAAGACACGGTGGTGTGGACTGATTTCCAAACGGCAGGTAGAGGCTGCGGCACTAACACCTGGGAGAGCGAACGGGGCCAGAACCTGCTGTTCTCGGTACTCATCCATCCCGTATCGCTGCCTGCCAACCAACAATTCCATATCTCGATGGCAATCTCGCTCTCTATTTGCGAGGCACTGGAGCAACACACCCATGACATCAGCATCAAGTGGCCCAACGACATCTACTGGCGAGACCGGAAAATCTGCGGCATCCTGATAGAACACACGCTGAAGGGCAGTAACATTAAAGACAGCATCATCGGCATCGGACTGAACGTCAACCAGCAAGTGTTCCATAGCGATGCGCCCAATCCAGTTTCTCTATGGCAGATCACAGGACAGGAGACCGACCGCGAGCAGTTGCTCCATGACATTCTGCACAACTTCATGCAGAATCTTGGTCAGGACTTAAAGGCACGCTATATGGACAAGCTGTATCGCAGAAGCGGATTTCATCCCTATGCTGACAAGACTGACACATTGACGGCAGAGATTGCAGACATAGAAGACGACGGGCATCTCCTGCTGCGCGACGAGCAGGGCCAACTGCACCGCTATGCCTTCAAGGAGGTGCAATTCGTGATTTAAAATCATCGAAATAGCGAAAAATCGGAACATCGAAATAACGAAATATCGAAATAAAACCAAAAAACTATGAGATTTAAGAGAATTCTTTTGAAACTTTCAGGTGAAAGCCTGATGGGCAAGCAGGGGTTCGGAATAGACCCTGAGCGTCTGAGCGACTATGCTCAGCAGATTAAAGAAGTGAGCGAAATGGGCGTGCAGATAGGCATCGTCATCGGTGGCGGCAACATCTTCCGCGGACTCAGCGGCTCGCAGAAGGGCTTCGACCGTGTGAAAGGCGACCAGATGGGCATGTGTGCCACGGTCATCAACTCGCTGGCACTGAGCTCTGCCCTGGGAGCTATCGGGGTGAAGAACAAGGTGCTGACGGCCATTCGCATGGAGCCTATCGGTGAGTTCTACACGAAATGGAAGGCCATTGAGGCTATGGAACAGGGCTGTGTGTGCATCTTCTCAGCAGGTACGGGCTCGCCCTACTTCACCACCGACACGGGAAGCAGTCTGCGCGGTATTGAAATAGAGGCCGACGTGATGCTGAAAGGTACGCGCGTTGACGGCATCTACACCGCCGATCCCGAGAAGGATCCCACTGCCACGAAATTCAACGATATTACATATAAAGAGGTGTTGGCCCGTGGTCTGAAAGTGATGGACTTGACCGCCATCTGCATGTGTCAGGACAACAACCTGCCTATCTATGTATTCAACATGGACATTGTGGGTAACCTGAAGAAAGTGATGCAGGGCGAAGAAATCGGCACACTGGTACATAACTAAAAAACTCTGGTACACAATTAAATAATTACTCGGGAAGAGCATCGTGGTTCTTCCCAAGTAATTTTTTGGTTCTTCCCAAGCTTGGTCTTTCCCAAGTAATTCTTTTATGCTTCTTCAACGAAGTCAACATATTCGCCTTCGTTGTCTTCAAAGATTTTTCGTTTATTGCCCATCGACCGTTCATCGATAATGGTTGTGCCTTCAGCTGTTGTCGTGGCCTGTCGGGGTTGCTGTTTGTTCTTCTGCTGATAGGTAGCACTTTCCTGTTTTCTTCGGGTGCCACTGCCCTTGAAGTAGTCTTTATCAAACTTCGGGCCTTCACCATTGCCTCGATAGTTCTTGTCAGACATGCGTTTGAAGGTCTCTTCGTCATAGTCGCCCGTCAGATGCTGTCGGAATCGGAGTATGCCTTTACGGATATAGTACAACGCCACGAGTCCGACCACTGCAACAAACAAAAGCAGAAAAAGTATAACAGCAGTAAATAGCTTCATAGGATTTTTAGTTTTTTAATACAATTCGAAGTGTTTCCCTATTTGCCAGTAACAACCGACAGCAGGACATACCACGCTATGACGGCCGCAATGCCAATGACACCCCATCCCATGACGATGGGCAGGACAATCATGACGGCAGAAGTCAACAGAAAGATATATTTCACCTCATTGCCCTTCCATCCCCAGTGTTTGAACTTCAAGGCAAAGAGAGGTAGTTCGGCTACCAGCAGATAGCTGCTGACGAATACCATGGCTATCACGGCCCATACACCGTAGGGTGTTGCTCCCAAGGTGTCGCCCATGCTTACAATCAAGGCTCCCCAGAACAGCGCATTGGCAGGCGTTGGCAAGCCAATAAAAGATGTCGTCTGACGCTCGTCAAGATTGAACTTTGCCAGACGGAGTGCCGAGAAAGCTGCCATGGCAAAGGCAACGAAAGGCAAGAAAAAGGCAATGGATTCAGGCAGTTCTTCAAAAGGACAACCGCAAAGAAAACTGAAAACAATGCTCGAAGGAGCCACGCCAAAAGTCACATCGTCAGCCAGCGAGTCCAGTTCCTTGCCAATGGGCGAGCTCACGCCCAGCAGACGGGCACTCATCCCATCAAAGAAATCGAAGACGGCACCGATTACAATCCACAGCAAAGCCATCGGGGCATCGCCATAGAGGGCAAACACCGTTGCGACGCAACCGGAAACAAGGTTGCAGCAGGTGATGGTGTTAGGAATATGTTTCTTCATGGCAAACGAGCTATCACGGTCTGATCGCCTGTGGTGGGCTGTCCCATCTTCACTTCGACCTTCGTGCCTAATGGCAGGAACACGTCGACGCGCGAACCCAGCTTGATGAAGCCCAGATGCTCGTCGATGTAGCAGTCTTCCTGTTCCTTGGCATAGGTGACGATGCGGCGCGCCATGGCTCCGGCAATCTGTCGCACCAGAATGTTCTGCCCGTCGGGCGTCTCAATCATGGTGTCGGCATGCTCGTTCTCCATGCTGGCCTTTGGCAACCAGGCACGGTGGTAGTTGCCGTCGAAATGGTGAACAAACTTCACCTTGCCGTCGACGGGAAACCAGTTGGCATGCACATTGAGGGGACTCATGAAGATGCTGACCATCAGTCGCTTATCGTGAAAGTATTCATTCTCCTCAGTCTCTTCGATGACCACAATCTTGCCGTCGGCAGGGGCGACGACGGTCTTCTCCGTGTCACCGGCAAAATAGCGGATCGGACAGCGATAGAAGTTGAGCATCAGCAGCCATGCCACACCGAAGATGGTAATGAAGATGGCAAAGGGAATGGGGGTGTCGAAGGAGCGCCAGAGAATAACGCCTATTGCAATAATAGCAAAGAGGATATAGAGCAGCTCTTCGGTACCCTCACGATGTATTCTGATTTTTTTAAGTTTCTTGATTCTTTCTCCCATGGTAGGTTTTAGTACTAAACTGAATGCAAAGGTAATGCTTTTTTGTCTAATTGCAAACTTTTTGGCCTTTTCTTTGGCTTTTTGGGCATGCAAAAAGGCAAAAAGGCGTTTTTTTCTGGTTGTTCTTGGTCATTTTCTGAAAAGGCTGTTCCTGTCGGGAACTGTGTCAGTCCAGGTGATGACAGGCACGCCGCTTTCGTCGAAACTGATGGGTAGCCACAGGTGCAGGCTCTCCGCCAGATGACGCGGTCGCCAGATGTCGGCCATGAAGACGGCGGTGCCTCCCATGTCCAGGATATAGGTGCCCTGTGCTCCGAAGGTCTTGTTGGCCGGCATGTTGTGATAGCCGGTGGCCTCGCCTTTGAAGGGTGAGGGCAGCTGCTTCCACGGTCCCCAGATGCTCTCGGCAGTGAACATGCGCGCCTCGTTGGGATTCCATCCGGTGCAGCCCGAACAGATAAGCCAGTAGCGGCCGTCGCGTTTGAAGATGCAGGGTGCCTCGTTCTGTCCGCCTGGGGCCACCATCACGTAGCGGCCTGTGAAATCAAGGAAGTCGTCGGTCAGCTCACTGATGAGCAGCGTGAGGTTCTCCTGTGACGAGGTGATGTGGTAGGCATGTCCGTCGTCGTCAATGAAGACCGTCATGTCACGGCTCATCTGTCCGCCCTCCATGTCGCGCCACAGGTACATGCCTTTCGCCACCTCGCGTTGCCATTCAGGTGTCCACCATTTGTCCCACTTCGAGGCATCGGTCTGCTTGGCGGCAGCAATTTCTTCCTTGCTCATGTTGAATGGCCACAATCCGGCATGCAACCGGGTACTCCGCAAATAGGTGAAAGGTCCTGTGGGGCTGTCGCTCTCGGCAAAGGCCACGCGGGCGGCCTCGTAGCCGCGCCCTTTCAGCTCCAGATGGAAGAGCATCACGAACTTTTTCGTCTTTTCGTTGAAGATGACCTTCGGGCGCTCCATGATGCAGCCGCGCTCAATGTCGTGGCCTGTATCCGCGTTCACGCTGAGGGCAATGCCCTCGTTCTTCCAGTCAGAGAGGTCTTTCGATGAATAGACGGCCACGCCCTTCTCTGTCGTAAAGCCGTGATAGGGTCGGTGCTCGCCATACCAGTAGTACGTCCCGTTGTGGCAGATGATGTTGCCTCCGTGGGCATTGATGTGCTGTCCTTCGATGTCGGGCCAGAGTTGTCCGTTCTGGTGCTGGGCTGTGATGGGCAGGGTGACGAGAAGCAAAAACAGGAATGCCGGAAGTCGTAGTGTCGTTTTTTTGTGTTTCATCTTTTTCTGGATAGTTCGTGATGTTCGCTACAAAAGTACAAATAAAAAATAGAAAAACTTGTAATAGTCACGGAAAAGATGTAAATTTGCAGCATCATCGTATATTAATCATATCAGAATTATGGTAAAGCACATCATTCTGTGGACGTTGCGTCCCGAACTTTCGGAAGAAGAGAAGCAAACAGTGAAGGCCGGCATCAAGGCCGGCCTGGAAGGATTAGTGGGCAAGGTGCCCGGTCTCATTGACGTGAAGGTACACATCGACGGTCGTCTGGCCTCCTCGAATGCCGACGTGATGCTCGACTCCACTCTTGAGTCGGCCGAGGCCCTGAAGGGCTACGCCCAGCATCCTGAGCATCTGGCCGTTGCCAACGGCAAGGTGCGCCCCTACACTGCCAGCCGCGCCTGCCTCGATTTCGAGATTTAGTTATTGATGGTAGGGGCTTTGGCCCTGTGTCTGCTTGTCGATTTCTTCTTCTCTTGCTGTAGCTACAGCTTGTAGTCCACCTTGATGACCAGCACGCGCAGGTGCTGGTTCTGGTCATTGGTCTTCACTTTCGCCACGTGCCAGTCGCAGGGAAACATGATGTTGAACGTGCCGGGGATGGAGGTGAACTGCTGCAGGCGGTCGTAGTCGAACTTATACTCCAAGCGGTCGGGTTTGTAGTCGGACAGCGGTGTCGACGTGTCGTGGTCCAGCCGGCAGAAGCCTTCAGTGCCGCTGACCACATACATGAAGTCGATCTTCTGGTAGTGGCTCTCGCTGCCCTTGCCCTTGCGCAGGTCGTCCTGCGAGCACCAGTTGTCGCCGTCCTCCACGCTCACCGTGAGCGTCGTGCCGGGGATGGGCGTGCGTCCTGCAGGAATGGCCAGCAGGTCGATAGCCTCAAGCCATTCGAACAGTGCCTTCCACTGCGACGGGTTGCGGTGGTACTGGAGATAGAACTCCACGGAGTTCACCGTCGGTGCCGGTGCAGCCTTGGTGAAGCCGTGGCGCCATGCCCCTTTCTTCACCCATTTCTGTGCCATGCGCGTCAGTTGTTTCGGATATTCGTTCGTGTAAGTCTGTGCGCCAGCCATCACCGACAGCATGATGGCGAGCAGAGTGAACATCTTTCTCATAGGTCAATAGTTTTTTTTAGAATACTGCAGCAATCAAGACATTATTTCCCAAACAACTCGGAGTGAGACCCCAATCGGACCAATTCTATTATATCAGTGTTAGGGTCTACCCATATTAGAAGGAAATCGCCCTGAATATGGCATTCCATACAGCCTTTATAGTCGCCATGAAGCATGTGGGGCAGATATTCGGCAGGTATGGGTTGCTCGTTTTGAAGCAAACTCAACACCTCTTTCAGCGCATCCAGTTTCTTTGGACTGTTTTTGTATCGTTTAAGGTCTTTCTTGTATCTCGTAGTAGGTTGCAGGTCCTTCATTGCTCTTCGTTCAAAATGTCGTTGAACATTTCGTTTATATCAGAATAGACTTTGTTGGGGTTCTTTCCTGACATTGCCTCCTTAATGGCGGCTTTGGTCTCCTCGTTCGGTTCGTCATAGACAATGTCAAGCAACACGCTCTCCACATAGTTGTTCAGTGTTCGGTTCTCACGTGCGGCGTTGCGCTTCAGTCCCTCCAATAAGTCGGCACGCAGACGGAAAGAGGCAGGGCGGCGGATAATAGTTGTGCTCATCTTGTAGATATTTGTAATACTTTTGCATGCAAAGATACTACTTTTGCTGATAGCAACCAAATATTTCGGTCGTTTTCCACATCATTTCTTTGCCGATTGCAAAAAGTTTCGTACTTTTGCCGCATGCATGTCAAAGAGCATACAAAAACGAGAAAG
>ERZ842401.3592-NODE-3592-length-19056-cov-20.921109_pt1 | contig 19056 bp, 15 predicted proteins | sample MGYA00521270_ERZ842401 | MGnify/ENA primary metagenome ERZ842401 (study PRJEB31892, sample SAMEA3878208) | bioreactor metagenome | biome: Moose rumen | place: Sweden | collected 2011-10 | study: EMG produced TPA metagenomics assembly of the PRJEB12797 data set... | reverse complement strand
CGTGACGAATAACACATTGATTGAAAACGATTTTGACTTCTAACAATATGGAACTGAACGAGCAGCGAGAGCAAAGCCAAATGAATTTGTCCTTTGCCGAGTCGCGAGAGAAGAAGACCGAAGGTCAACTACAGCAAAAAGTAATGAACGCCTTTGTCGGCAAGGTCGTAAGAAAGGATTTGGCTTTCCTCGTGAAGGGAGGTCTTCCAGTGCCGACATACGTACTGGAGTATTTGCTGGGACAATATTGTGCCAGCGATGACGAAGAAGTAATTAACGACGGACTTGAAAAGGTCAAGCAAGTCATCAAGAACAACTATGTTCACCGTGCCGAAGCTGAATCCGTGAAAGGAATTATCAGAGAGCATGGCAAACATCGTATCATTGACAAAGTGACTGTTGTCCTCAACGAAAGGAACGATGAGTACAATGCCACCTTTGCCAATCTGGGATTGTCAGGTGTACCTATCGGAACAGAGTACGTCCGCAAGAATCCCAAGTTGCTCTCTGGAAATGGAGTCTGGTGTATTGTTACCATAGGCTATGTGTCAGGCGAAGATGTCAAAGTGCGTTGGGAAATACAGAATCTGAAGCCTATTCAGATTTCCAACATAGACATTGAAGAGTTTATTGAACAAAGACAATACTTCACGACTGATGAATGGATAGACTTCATGATGCACACAGTAGGTTTGAACCCTGAGCCAATGAACCGTCGTGAGAAGTTTATTACTCTTGCAAGACTGTTGCCTCATGTGGAGAATAACTTCAATTTCATGGAACTTGGTCCTAAAGGAACAGGTAAAAGCCATGTGTTCCAGGAACTCTCGCCATACGGTGTACTGGTTAGTGGTGGTGATGTCACCTCTGCCCGACTGTTTGTGAGAATGTCCGGCAAACGTGAAGAACTTGGTCTTGTTGGCTATTGGGATGTCGTGGCTTGGGATGAGTTTGAACAGCAGAAAGGCCGTGCCGTAGATGCTGTATTGATTGATACTATGCAGAACTACCTTGCCAACAAGTCCTTCAACCGTGGTAAAGGAACACATGAGGCAAGTGCATCGATGAGTTTTGTTGGAAACACCAAGCATACAGTACCCTATATGCTGAAGAACTCACACTTGTTTGAAAGTATTCCCACCTCCTTCATTAAAGGAGCATTTCTCGACCGAATACACCTGTATAACCCCGGTTGGGAAATCAAAATGTTAAAGAAGGATAGCTTCTCTAAGGGATATGGCTTGATAACAGACTATATTGCAGCCGTACTGCATGAGTTGCGTAATGATGACCGTACAGCAGTGTTGAAGGAGTATGCGAAATTCGACGGTTCTCTCTCTGAGCGTGACCATTTGGCCATCCGAAAGACCTTCTCTGGCATGATGAAACTCATTTATCCAGACGGAAAGATGACGGATGAAGAAGCATACGAGCTGATAGACTTTGCCGCAGAAAGTAGAAAACGTGTAAAAGACCAGCTCTATGTTATTGATGAGACGTTCAAAGCAGAGCCGGCTGTGTTCAAATACATCAACATGAAGAATGGCATGGAAATCAATGTTGAAACATTGGAGAAAGTCAGCAATGCTCTCATCGTTCCTGTCAATACCACACCAGTCAGTACTGAACTTAATGATGGTGATGCGCAGTCACAGAACACGTCTTTGTCTGGCACACCAGAAACAGCGTCAACAGAAGAAACTGCTCATAAACGTCCTCGGATTACAAATCTACAGGAAAAGAATCTGTCTTTCCGTATGGGACAGACTGGAGTCAGCTACACAAAGTTGTTTGCACCTTATATGGAGACTGCCAACGAGATAACGGTTGAAGATCCCTATATTCGTGCGCCGTGGCAAATCAAGAACTTCATGGAGTTTGTGACGATGCTGATAGAGACCCGTCCTGTGGACGACTTGAAACTCCATCTGTTCACGAATGAGGAAGAAGAGAAGATTCCAGACTTGATTGACAAGCTGGATGACATCAAGGATGACCTGGCTGGATATGGCATAGAGTTCGATTATAAACTGCGCGATTTCCATGACCGCTGTATCAAGACAGATACAGGATGGACTATCACCCTCGGACGAGGACTTGATATGTTTGAAAAGTACAGTCCATATTCTATCGAGGCACTTCGCCAAGACAAGCGTAAGTGCAAAGAGTTTATGGTCACTTTTATGAAAACCAAGAATGCATAATCTATGGCAAAGTTAAGCAAAAACGCATTTGCCATAATGGCGATGTGCGAAGAAACAAAGAAGCCATTTGGGATTACAGTTGATCCCAGACAAGGCTGCTATGCTTTTACATGGGCTTTCAAAATCAATCCTGATCAAGCAAAAAGAGAAGGATATGACAAAAAGACTGTCCATGGTGCTGTCATGTATGATGCAGACTTCAACGGCTGTCCTCATTGCGGTTCGAAGCAGTTCTATATCTGCAACCGCTGCAAGAAGGTAGTCTGCTATCACGGACAGGAGTATGTAACCTGTCCAAACTGTGGTAATTCAAGTTCACTCCGTCCTGCCGAATCTGTTGATTTATCAGGTGGCGGTTTTTAATGAATCTATAATACGAATACGATATGAAAGAATTACAACCGAATGACTTTGTTAGCCTTACCAACGGCTCAAAGGCAAAAATTATCAAGGTACTGGGTAGAGGTGGCCAAGGCATCGTCTATCTGGTCGAACTGGCTGGCCAGAAGATGGCATTGAAATGGTACATCAATCCACCAGACAAGAAGTTCTATAAGAACCTAGAGGAAAACGTTGCTAAAGGTGCTCCTTCTGACGCATTCCTTTGGCCTGAGTATCTAACCGTTCAGAAGCCAAAGAGCAGTTATGGCTACATTATGAAGCTCCGTCCCCAAGGATATTATGAGTTCGGTCAATATCTTCTTGCAAGGGCGCAGTTCAAGAGTGTGGAAGCCATGATCAATGCTGCCATGAAGATTTGTGAAGGCTTTAAGCTGTTGCATCTAAATGGTTACAGCTATCAAGATTTGAATGATGGCAACTTCTTCATCCAGCCAGAGACAGGTGACGTGCTGATTTGCGACAATGACAATGTGTTCCCTCAAAAAGATGAGTCTGGAATACTTGGCAAGGCTCGTTATATGGCACCTGAAATTGTTGGTGGCAAGAATGCACCAGACAAGTTCAGTGACCGTTTCTCGTTATCTGTTATTCTTTTCTTGCTTTTCTATGGCAATCATCCATTGGAAGGGGCAAGAGTTCTGGCATGTCCATGTATGACGGAAAGCTACGAGAAGAAGTTCTATGGCAGTGAAGCCATCTTCATCTATGATGAGAAAAACAACACCAACCGTCCTGTGCGTGGTGTCCACAACAATGTTCTACGTCGTTGGCCAGCATTCCCTGCAATCCTTAGAGAAGCCTTCAAGAAAGAGTTCAGCGAGGAGTGCCTGAAGAACCCTGAAAAACGCAGGATTGAGGCTGAGTGGCAGAAGGTCATCCAACAGCTTCGCGACTCTCTTGTTATTTGTCCAATATGTAAGCGTGAGACTTTTGTGGAAGATTCCGCATCGCCTAAGTGTATGGATTGCGGTAAAATCTTCAACCTGTCTGGCATTTTGCGTATAGGCTCACGAGACATCCTGCTCACCCCGAACACGAAAGTATATATTGACCTAGACAATAAGCCTGACATACAGGTAATCAGTGTGCCAGGTGATGCCAGATATCCTGTCCAGTTGCAGAATATCACTACAAACAAGTGGACAGTAGAAACGCCGAGCGGCAAGCTAAAGGCGATAGAACCAAACATGACCATGCCCATTAAGCCAGGTCTGAAGGTTAGCATCTCTGGTGCAAGCAAAGGCGAATTAGTATAACTATTTAATAACTTCAAAAATTTATCATTATGGGACTCTTAGACAATGAAAGTATTCCAAGAAGAAAAATGACGCTGTTCTTTGTGATTGACACGTCTGGTAGTATGGTTGGCTCAAAGATTGGCAGTGTCAACGATGCCATTGAGAATGTTTTGCCAATGATTGGAGAAATCTCCGACGAGAATCCTGATGCAGAAATCAATGTTGCTGCATTGGAGTTCTCCACAGGAACACGCTGGCTTTATGATGAGCCAAAGGATGCCAAGGAATTTATCTGGCAGCAGGTAGAAGCTGACGGCTTGACATCTTTAGGTGAAGCATGTCGTGAGCTGAATCATAAGCTTTCCAGAAACGGAGGCTTCATGTCATCACCAAGTGGTTGCTTTGCTCCTGCTATTATCCTTCTCTCTGATGGCGGTCCTACCGATGACTTCGCAGGTGGCTTGCAGGTACTTCAAGGCAACAGCTGGTTCAAGAACGCCATCAAGATTGCTATTGCCATCGGTGACGATGCAGACAAGGATGTCCTAAAGCAGTTCACTGGTTCGTTGGAAGCAGTTATCACCGTTCACAATATCGAAGCACTGAAGAAGATGATTCGCATCATCGCAATCACCTCTTCTCAGATTGGTAGTAAGAGCACTTCTGCTACGGATGCTACAAAGCAGGAACAGGTAATCGAGGAAGTCAACAAGGCTGCTGCCGACGTGCAAGGTGCAGAGACCGCTGCTGCTCCAGCTCCAGCAGCAGGTGATTCATACGACGAGTGGGACTAACAACTTAACCCGTAAGCAATATGAACTATATATGTCATCATTGCCAGGGTGAAAGTCATAAGTCCACGAACAAACCTTGTCAGGATTTTGCCTACGCGGAAAGTTCCGAACAACTCTCCATAGCCATTGTCAGCGACGGACATGGCGGAGAAAGGTATTTCCGTAGCCAGTATGGTTCTGAGATGGCGGTAAACGTCACAAAGGAAGCTATCCGTTCCTTTGTTGAGAACATGGAAAAGTTGTCTTTTACGCCTAAAAGTTCTAGGTCTGTATTTGATGATGCTCCACTTACCGCATATAGTTCTGCTATAGCCACAGAGCAACAGGAACATACCAATGCGCATAGAGCTTTGACATGGTTGTTCTCGCATATCATTACACAATGGAACCAGTCTATTGCTGAACATGCCCGTAAAAACGGCCTTTCTGAATGGGAGGAAGAACATGTTGAGCAAAAGTATAAAGACGAGTTCCTTACGATGCGAGAGTCAGAGGATGCGTCCTTTGAAAAGACGTATGGCTGTACACTCATGGCGTATGTTCAGACACCAGGCTATTGGTTCGCTTTCCATCTTGGGGATGGGAAATGTGTCTCTATGCGCATTTCCGATAATCAGGAATTGGTTTGTGAACAGCCTATTCCATGGGATGAAAAGTGCTTCTTGAACAAGACCACTTCTCTATGTGACTCAAATGCTATCAATGAATTCAGGTACTGCTATCAAGGAGATGGAAAGTTTCCAAGGGCTGTGTTTCTCGGATCTGATGGTATCGATGATTCATATGGCGACGGAGAGATTCTGAACAACTTCTATATTCAGTTGTTTAAGATTATCATCCGAAAAGGCAACGAATCGGCTTTCAACGAATTAAAGAAGTCACTGCCAATCATCAGCCAGAGAGGTAGCAAGGATGATATGTCTGTAGCCTGTATTTATGACGATACAGCGTTGAAAGCTATGTTCCAATACCTTACGGCCTATCAGCAAAAGGTATTGGAGAAAGACCTGGCTGCCATAGACGAGAAGAGGCAAACACTTGAACAAAAGATATTGAACTTTGGTGATCCCGAGAAGTTGGACAAGCCGCAGCTCATCAATCTGGAGTATGCGAAGAAAGACTTGTCGAGAGCCGAGGATCAGGCAATACGGTTGAAAAAGCGTATGACTTCACTGAAGGGCGAGATAACGAAATTTAGAAACCAAATGCAGACAGACCTTTCTGCTGATAATGAAACACAGGAAGAAATCTCTCTGTCAGAAGAAGATTAAAGGATATGGGTACTTGTAAGTATTGCGGAAAAGATGCCGGATGGTTCTCAAAAGTACATGAAGAATGTGAGGACAAGCATCAACAGGGGCTGAATGATTTCAGTGCCGTACTGGGTAATTATTTTGCCCAAAGAGTGTCATCAGCAGAAGTCTTGAAGGAGAAGCGTCGCCTGACGACGGATGCATTTCTCTCTGAGGAAGATATATGCGATCTTTCTGATAAGGCTATCCGTCAATATACGGCAAGTATTCATCGTCCTTTCTCGCCAAAGTCCATGCACCTAATGGATGAGTTTCTGAATGTGGTAGGTGTTTCCTATAGCAAAATCAATGGCAAAGGAGCTGTTGATGAGTTCACCAAGAAACTCCTTCGTGGTTTCATGGTCGAATACTTCACAGACCAGCTGGATCTGCATACAGCCCATTCCCGCTGTGAAAAAGTGCTGAATAAGTTCCCGATGATCCCGAGCAACATTGAGGACGCTTATCTCTATGTGCTGAATAAGGCAGCAACAAATTTCCTTAAGAACGGCATATTGACCGATGATGAACAGCAGAAGATAGATGACTATGTTGGCTACCTTTCTCTTCCGGTCAATAATCTGCCAGCTTCTTATCAGAACAGTGAGATAAGCAAATTAAGTCAAGTCTCAATCATCAAGAGCATACAGAGAGGAGTTGTTCCACGTACAAATCTTCCGGCTCCGATTATACTTGGCAAAAACGAGTCTATTCTCTGGACATACAATGGAGTGAGTCTATATCAGGAGAAAGTCACGAAAGAATGGGTTGGTAGCTCTCATGGTGTCTCATTCCGTATTATGAAAGGAGTATATTACCGTGTGGGAGGAATGAAAGGAAAGCCTGTTGAGCATAGCTCAATGGAATTTCAGGGCAGTGGTTCACTTTACGTAACCAACAAAAACCTGATATTCTACTCCCAGATAAAAAGTACGAAAGTGCCATTTAACAAGATTGTTGGTATTACCCCTTACTCTGATGGCATCGAAGTCCATAAAGATGGTGCTAATCAAAAACGAATGACCATGCAGGGCTTTGACCCCTGGTTCATCATGAATCTTTTGTCTAACATTAGTAACTTGTAGCCAATGAAGCTATATAAGGCCATACATACCATACTAAGTCAATACGGCAAGGAATTGATTGCAGAGGAAAGGTTTATCAACTTCCTCTCGGATTTCCATGCCTTTGATGTAAGAGCTACACGGCGTGTCATGCAGACCTTCCTTCAGATGGGATATGGTCAGCAGGTTTTTGAACTTGATATGCAAGACGCTTCAGACAAGTTGCTGAAGATAAGTAATATATCATTTCAACTCTCGCAGGAAGGATTTCAGAAGAAGCATGTTGAGTATGTGCTTGATAGTATATGCTATGGCCTTGGCTGGCAAGGAGAATTGCCAGAAGAAATAGATGAGAACGAAGACGAAGAAGAATGTGTTGACAAGCATTATGTGACAGTCGGCAACGTGTCTTTTGCTATGGTGAGTATTGTTGGCGGAACCTTCGACTTGGGAGCCACACCAGAACAAGGATTATATGCCGCTTTCGATGAGAAACCCTCGATACAGGTAACTGTCAGTAGTTTCTATTTAGCAGAAACACCCGTAACACAAGCCCTTTGGCGTGAGATTATGGATGATAATCCAAGCCATTTTAAGGGTGACAACCTGCCAGTGGAAAGAGTCTCTTGGGAAGACTGTCAAGAGTTCATCAAGAGACTGAGCATCCAGACTGGCATAAAATTTAGGTTTCCGACTGAAGCTGAATGGGAATATGCGGCTCGTGGCGGCCAGTATTCCAAGCATCACAAATATGCCGGCGCAAATGATGACACCAAGTCAGACTATCTGTGGTTTAAGGAGAACAGCCAATCTCAAAGCCATGAAGTCAAGACCAAGTTAGCAAACGAACTTGACCTGTATGACATGAATGGTAATATATCCGAATGGTGCAGTGACTGGTATTTCAACTCCTATGCGAACAATGGTGAAAGGGTTAATCCCCAAGGCCCTTCATCCGGTGTGGCTAAAGTGTACCGTGGTGGCAGCTGGGATGACAAGGCTATGAACTGTCGTGTCAGCAAGCGGTTTAGCATAAATCCTATTTTCAAGAATAAGCTGGTCGGGCTACGTCTGGCCGCAACTAACATTTAGCGAGATATGAAGACATACGATAATGAGCAGTTGAAGGCAATCAATGCCAATGGTGGTTACTATCTTGTACTTGCGCCTCCGGGATGTGGGAAGACCGACATCCTTTCAGAGCGTATTGTTAGGGCTAAGCAGCAAGGCGTTGGCTTTGAGGAAATGCTATGCCTGACCTTTACCAATCGTGCGTCAAGGGGAATGCGTGATAGGGTGAGGCAGAAAGTTGGTGAGGACGCTTGTAATATCTTTGTCGGAAATGTACATCGGTATTGTTCAAATTTCCTATATAATAATGCGTTGGTGCCGGAAAACTCTTCCATTATCGACGAGGATGACTTAGCAGACATATTGCTAAGCTTCGACCCAGACCTATTCCTTAACAAGAAAGGCAATCCTGATAAGATGAAGGTGTCACTTGTTGACAATATCGATGCATATATCACACAGCGCAAATTACACCACCCCACTTCCGCCATTTTTCTGCCTGACCAGTTTGACCGATATTATCAAGTTGCCAAGAATGCGAATTTCGACCCAAATAGGATTGACAGCCTGAACCAGATGGTAAAGTATGCACTTCTTTATCATCAATATAAGGAAGAACGTAACATTATCAGTTTCTCTGACATCCTGATACTAGCTTATGATGGCTTGCGTAAGGATGTATCTCGTGAATACAAGAGATACCGTTGGATTCAGGTGGACGAGGTGCAGGACTTGAATGCCCTACAAACAGCCATCATTGACGAGCTGCTTGATAAGACAAAGGAGTTCACGGTCATGTACCTTGGTGATGAGCAACAAGCTATCTTCTCCTTCCTTGGAGCAAAACTTGGTCAGTTACAGCTGCTCAAACAAAGATGCGCTGGCCATATCCTAACGCTTGGTACCAACTATCGCTCGCCCAAATATCTTCTTGACATCTTCAATACCTATGCCCAAGAAGAACTTGACGTAGATTCGTCTCTGTTACCACAATCGACCCGCGATGTTGAGCATGACAAGTTGGATCTCATACTTACAGGCAATCAATCTGTAGAAGATGAAGATAATCGCATCATTAGAATGATAGAGTATTACCTTCGGTATGATGATGAGAGAGTCGCCATTCTTGTTCCCACGAATAATGCGGCAGACAGAATTAGTGAAAAGCTGAATAGTGAAGGTATCACTCATTTTAAGATTTCGGGAACAGACATGTTCAAGACGAAATCTTACAAGACTCTTTCATCATTCTTCTGTGTTAATGCCAACGACTTCAACAACCTGGCATGGGCAAGGCTCCTTCATGGCATTGGAGCGATTAAGACGGCTGCAAGTGCCAGAGGCTTTCTTGCCAAGCTCAAGAACTTGATGATGACCCCTTCCGACTTGTTTACTGATAAGTCGTATGTAGCTCGTTTTAATGAAGAGTATGAGAACAAAGAGTTCGTGTTTTTTGACACGGAAACAACAGGACTCAATGTTTTGGAGGATGACATCGTTCAAATTGCTGCATTCAAGGTGAATAAAGGGCAGCGAGTTCCAAACTCAGATTTCGTTGTTTTCCTGCATACAGACAAGGAGATACCTGCAAAACTTGGTGACATTGACAATCCGCTCATTGAGGCATATGCCAATAATCCGCATTACAGTAGAGAAGAAGGCTTACGTATGTTCATTGATTACATAGGTGATTGTCCCATTCTTGGCCACAATGTCAACTACGACTATAGGATTCTCCAGAAGAATGTGGAAAGAGAGCTGAAAGAACAGGTTACTTATGATGTTTTTGATTCCCTACATTTGATAAAGTGTGTAGAACCAAACCTACGGATGTATAAGTTGGTATTTCTGTTGAAGGAATTGCGACTCGAAGGAAAGAACTCCCATCTTGCTGACGAGGATATTGCAGCCACAAAAGCTTTGGTTGATTATTGTTATCAGAAATCGCAGTCCGTCATTCCACAGCAACAGGCATTCATTTCACAAATCAAAGTGAAGAATGTCATTGCAAAAATGATGCCTTTGCTTCCTCTTTTCGAGAACCTGCAAGATCATTTGTATCAGCCAGTACAAACCATTGGCAGAACATTCGCAGACGAATTGATGACCATCTATAACGATATGGTTTCCATGAAGATGATTCAGGACTTGGGAGGCAAGTTCAATGTCTTCCTACAATTCGTACAGTCAGAATGGGTGGATTACGACAATGAACAGACAATCTTTGATGAGATAAGCAACCACATTAACGACATGACGGCAAGTATTAGCGAAGGTGACTTGGTAAATTCAGAAGACCTTATCCATGACCGAATTTTCATCATGACGGTCTATAAGGGTAAAGGCCTTGAATTTGATAACGTAGTCATCTTAGAGGCTAACGATGGCACCTATCCGTTTTATACAGTCAATAAGATTCTGGCAGCACCCTATCGACATACACCGGAGGAAGTAGCACAGGCAGAGATAGACAGGAAAGAAGACGCCCGCAAATTCTATGTAGCCCTCTCACGCGCCAAGAAACGTCTGTGTGTAAGCTATACCTATCGTAACTCATACGGATTCCAGACACAGAGGACTCCTTTTATGGAGTGTATTAAGCAATACTTCGCAACAGGCAGGGCAAATTCCTCTCCAAAGAAAGTCATATTGCCAGAACTGGAAAAAGAAGGAATTGCCCGTAGGAACATTGACGGATCAGACCTGACGTTCGCCCAGGACAAGTTAATCACCTTTGAAGAAAGCAGCCACACCTATAATGTGTTAGGAGGTGGCGAGATGAGACCTGTAAGCTCAGTGATAGCCATGTTCTTTGAGCCTTTCAATGCAGAGGTCGTTAGCGTAAGAAAATGTAAGGGTGACTTAGTGGCAGCAGCCAAGCTCAGGGAAGAATGGGAATCCAAAGGATCCTTTGCAAGTCAGGCTGGAACATTCTTGCACAAACAAATTGAGAACTATTTGAATGACAAAACTGAACCACAGTCATTGAAGTGCGATGTGGAGTACAACGGAAAGTTCCTTCACTTGAATAAGCGGGTTGATATTTCAAAGGAGTGGTCGTTCTTCAAAGCCTTTGACCAGGCAACGACCTATCAGCCCTTCAGGACTGAGTGGTGTATCTATGACAGGGATGCTCGTATGGCAGGAACTGTCGATTTGATTTGCGCCCGTCCTGATGGAACTTACGAACTTTATGACTGGAAGCGCAGTAACAAGGTGGATCCTAATGAAACCAATTCATGGTCATCAGGAATCAATGGCCTGGAGCATCTTCCAGACACATCCTATTTCCATTATTGCCTCCAACAGAATCTCTATCGGTACATGTTGGAGAAGAACTATGGTATCAAGATTAGTCGTATGAATCTTGTTGTCCTCCATCCAGATTTTACAACCTATAATGTTGTGTCTGTACCAGTGATGGAACGAGAGGTAAAGATCATTGTCGATTACATTACAAGGAACTAAATAAAAATCTGAATACTTTATGGATGAAATTATATTAAGAAACCTGTTCAAGAACGTTGACGTATCTTCTTTGGATGATGTTCAAAAGGTTCTAACCTTCTATAAACTGGCTATTGAGCTGGAAAGAATGAAAGAGCCGGACATCAAGGATTTTTATGACTATCCGATCAACTATCATACCAATCAGCGTATCATGCTCATTGACTTCCCGTGTAATGAGCCATTTTATAAGTTGTTTGAGAAGAACCGCAACAGACAAGAAACCAAGTTTCCCTCAGACCTATATATAGGCCTGAAGATTAAGATGGGTGATGAAACGTATCGTCTTCTGAATATGGTGATTGATTTCAATGACATCAAGACTATCCATATTGAAGAAGAACTTCTTCCTGTCAGGATAGCCGATTTTGAAGTCAACTTGAAGGAGGCTGCTCGTCTTGAACTTCTCCCTGAGAAGATAGACAGTATCAATGAAGGGATAAAGTCGAATCCGACTTGGCAGGGAATAATGGAAACTCTGAGGAAGGAATTATCCCCAGATGTTACAGTGACGGATAATCTATTTCTTGCCCTGAGCAGCAAAAGTATAGAGTTAAGCCAAATCTATTCTGAACTGAATAGCAAGCACTTACATGTAGGAACACCTTTTGTTGTTCCAAATGTTTTAGCAAGACCTGCTGCAAGACGGCAAAGTCATACGTTGTTGGAATCATTCCTGTTGAATGAACCTATCGACAATGCTATCACTACAGTTGATGTTGATAGTCTGCTTTGTGTAACGAAGTTGGATGACTCCCAAAAGAAAGCAATTGCAGAAGCTTTGGGAGCAAGACTCTCTGTCATAACAGGAGCGCCCGGTACAGGTAAAACACAAGTCATAGAGAACCTTTTAGCAAATGCTCTTATTCAGGGTAAGAAAGTTCTTGTCGCCAGCAAGAACAATAAAGCCGTCGATAATGTCAAGGATAGGTTCGATGTTATTGATCCTTCAGGTTATTTCCTCCGTTTTGGCTCTCGTCAGATGGTATCAACGAGTACACTGCCCTCTATCGAGCGTGTTACAACGGAGATAGGCCGTCTTCAAGACAATACTGATGCATATGAGACATGCAATAGGCGTTATCAGGAGACCGTCCTTAAAATTCAACAAGGGAAGCAACAACTTGCAAGAATCACTGAACTTAGGACTGAATTGCAGAATCTGACTACGAGAAAAGCGGATGCTCGAAGAATACTGCTGCAGGTTGAGCCGGAACACATCAACAAAGTTGATAGTATTAAGAAGAGACACGAAGCCATATTGTCATTAAACGATTGTTCTATAGATGAACTCAATAGGTGCTCATCTACTATCAAGACCCTTGAAAATAACCTGACGGCCAAGTTTACAGGATTCTTCGGGTTCTGGCATAGGGCTTTTTCTGTTAAGAAGAGTGCTGTCCTACTACTCAATGAAATAGAGCGTTTCCCACTTGTACTGAAGTCTTTTTCTTCCCAAACTCAGTTTGAGCTATGCTCTGATATGTCAGACTTCAAGTCACATGAAGTGCTTTTCTCACAAATTAAGAAATGGCGTGAATTGATTGGCAAAGGATTGGCTTTTAAGCAGGAACTAGCAACGGAAAATGCCAGGTTTGATCGTGCTAAGAGAAGCGCTGAGAATGCATATAATCAATTGGCAAGTAAAGAGCAACAGAAAAACAATGAGTTATCCTCCCTGAACAATTCATTGCCATCCATTCAATCAAGTATAGCGGAAGGAAAGCAATGGATTTCGGAGAACAGTATAATGATGGTAGCCAACTATATTCATCACAACAAGAAAAAGGATGGAGCCGTTCGTGATATTACAAGTTACAAGTCATATTTGCCAGACCAAATTCCATGGAAAGACGATGAGTATATGAGATTTACTCAACGCACAAAGGCTTTCCTTGATATTTTCAATCTCTGTGCCGTTACCAGTCTTTCCACAAAGAATGCTTTTCCTCTTGTGTCTGAATTGTTTGACATGGTTATTATTGATGAAGCATCACAATGCGATATTGCATCTGCTTTGCCGCTCATTATGAGAACTAAGCAGCTTGTAGTCATTGGCGATCCAATGCAACTTCGTCATATTTCAGCCGTCAAGGTGGAAGAAGAACAGGAAATCAAGAAAAAACTTGGGTTGGCTAACAGCCAATATGTAAGGTATGCAGAATGTTCCTTGTACGATTACTGTAAAGACTATATCAGCAATGTGACATCAGGGCAATCCACTCCATACATGCTGAGTTATCACTACCGTTGTTACCCGTCCATCATTGGCTACTCTAATGACATGTTTTATGGCGGTGTCATGGGGCAACGTCTTGAAGTTAAGACTGACATAACACGCCTGAAAGGAAATCCACAAGGTATAGTCTTAGTCAATGTCCTTGGAAGACAAGTAAACGATAATGTGAATGTCAATGAGGCAGAGGCCAGGAAAGCTATCGAATTGGCCGTAAGGACAGCTCAAACATATCCTGACGTTTCCATAGGCATCGTTACACCTTTCAGGCATCAGGCAGAGAAAATCAACTCAATGATACCAGCTAACTTTGCCGACAGAATAGAGGCCAATACGGTGCATAAGTATCAGGGTGATGAGAAAGACATCATGATCTATAGTCTTGTGGTAACAACCAATTCTCCAGAAAGAAAAATCTATTGGATTGATAACATCGTTCCGAATCTTGTAAATGTGGCTGTCACCAGGGCAAAGAGCACCTTGTACGTGGTCGGTAATCTGGATTACATTAGGACCCACTCAAATGTAAACAAACCATTAGGTCACTTGGTAAGGTATAACAATTAAAACATTTCCTCGATATGATATACGACGATATACAAAGAGCCATAGACACAGGAGCTATTATCGAGATAGCATACACCAAATATGACGGTACCGCATCAATTCGTCGTCTAAGCGACGTGCAGTATTCAGAAGAATATGGTAATACGCATATACAAGCATTCTGTCATAAAAGGGATGAGCAACGTACATTCAAAATCAGCAGAATTAGTCGTGTGACGTTTATAAACTCCCCTGAAGCGGCTGCTGACCAGTCTGTTCTCATCAATCCTACAAATGTAAAAATACCTTATAGGTTCGACAGGAGCAAGAGGGTCTTTGAATTATACGGTATCGATTACAACAGTTAGGCTTTTGATATGTTAGGTGCGATTATAGGTGACATAGTAGGTAGCCGTTGGGAGTTCAACCCGACAAATGACTACAACTTCGAGCTGTTCTCAGACAAGAATAGTTTTACGGATGATACCATCTGTACTGTTGCTGTGGCCGATGCTTTGCTGCATGGGTCGGATGACTACGGAAAGTTTATTCATTCCTGGTGTCGTAAGTACCCACATCCAATGGGAGGCTATGGAGGCCGCTTTGCCCAATGGGTAATGAGTGACCGTCCCAAGCCATATGGAAGTTATGGTAATGGCTCTGCTATGAGAGTGAGTCCTGTAGTATGGGCTGCGAACGAATTAGAATTCAAATATCTGATGGATATGGCTGAAAAGACTGCGGCATGTACTCACAATCATCCAGAAGGAATAAAAGGATCTCAGACCGTGGCCTTGGCAATTCAATATGGTATTGAGCTACAGTCATACCATCCTAATTTTGACCAAAAACATATAAAAGAACTTGTTGATAAGTGCGCAATTCGTGCCGGATATGACATAAATATCAAGAAAGAAGATGTATTCAACAAATTTGATGAGACATGCCAAGGCACAGTCCCTGTAGCACTTTGGCTAATAGGACAAAGCACTTCTTTTGAGGATGCTATTCGTAAAGCGGTATCATTAGGTGCAGATGCAGATACGTTGGGGGCTATAGTAGGTAGTATTGCAGAACCTATCTGGGGCATTCCAGAAGAGATGCAAGTGAAGGCCTTGGATTATCTTCCTGAAGAAATGAAGACAGTTGTTGTTCATTTTTATAGGCGATATATAAGGGACACAGAACCTTACAGAACGAATAAACTTGTTGAATTCTCACAAAAGTATATTGACTTGTTTAATCGAAAGTTGGATAGTGAAGCTTCTTTTTATTGCAAGTTCTTTGATTCACAAGATTTCCCTAACGCTTGTATCGCACTTGGGTTTGAAATGGATTGCGGTCATAGTTTTATTGCAGTTTATGGAGAAGAAGCGTGGCGTTCTGTGAATAGACTATCGACTATTATTGATAAGATAGATGATACAAAGTTGATAGGTTCTGCTTTGTTTTCTCAATGGAGATACTTTAATCATTGGAGCTATTCAGGTGCAACAGAAAAAGACAGAGAATGGTTTCTAATGCTATTCGAACGATTAAACAACCTTGCGAAAAAAACACAGGCAAAATGACTCGACAACATATAGTTTTCCTAACAGGTGCAGGTATAAGTGCGGAGAGCGGTCTGAGTACTTTTCGAGGCAAAGATGGGCTTTGGACGAATGAAGAGTGGGTTCGTTTGGCCAGTACCGATGCGCTATATAATGAAACGGAAAAGTGTCTTGACTTCTACAACTGGAGGCGTAAGAAACTCTCGGAAGTAGAGCCTAACGATGCGCACAGGATGATTGCGGAATTGGAGAGAGAACATGAAGTCACGGTTATCACTCAGAATGTAGATAATCTCCATGAACGAGCTGGTTCCACCCATGTTGTTCATTTACATGGAGAACTGAGTAAGGTCTGTTCAATGGACAACCGAACAACTTGTGTGAAAGAATACCCGTTGACAACCCCCATCAGACTTGGTGATAAGGCCGAAGATGGCTCACAGCTACGTCCGTACATCGTGATGTTCGGGGAATATGTTGACAGCATGAATGTCGCCATTGACATTGTTAGCAAAGCCGACATCTTCGTGGTTGTCGGTACATCGTTGAAGGTTTATCCTGCTGCAGGATTCATCAACTATGCTCACCATGAGGTTCCCAAGTTTGTCATTGACCCCGGTGAGATGCCACAGTGTGAACAACTTGGGTACACTCATTTCAAGACAACTGCCATTGAGGGTATGAAGATGTTGCTTAACGCATTTGAAGAACTTTGAGAACCATATATGCCGACGATTATCACCGATACCTTCGATTACAATGACCTTGTCCGTGTTCTGGACAAAGACGAGGCCTTTGTGCATCATCAGATTGAGGCACTTCAACCAAAGTATTGGCGGTTGCTGCTCAAAGCCAAGCCCAAGGGCATGAAGATATTTGCCCCTGTATTGGTGAAGGGTAACAGAGGCATCGACTACCTTATATATATGTTGAGTCGTGTCTGGCAGATAACCAAGAAACAACGAATGCCCGACTATATGTATTTCGGTATATACCGTCAGTCGGATGGCTTCCACCTTGTCGGATTCTTGTATCTTGACTCCAATCCTTTAGCAAAACCAGAAAAAGCCTTCTTCACACCACACTTCTTCGACCGATACAAAGAACGTACTGGCTTGCCTATGGATATGCCGAAGATGGATGTTATGAAGGATTGGATCTCGAAGAACCTACATCAAAACTCAGATGCTCAGGGCAACGAAAAATACCCCGATGGAATTTTTTGTGCTTATCCGAGCGGTATCGCTTTAGGCCGAGAATTACCAGACGGGAATAGTGAGATGAGAACTTTCATCACCTATGAAATGCTACGTGGTGAGCAGGTGGAGAAAGGCGAAAATCAGAGCCGAGCTGCCAAACAGCAGGAAGAAGACGGTTTCACAAATTGTAAGGAGATCGTAGATAAACTGACAAAATATAGAAAGGCAGGCTTGATGAGATGATTGTGTATTTAAGAGTGAATGGGCAGAGAGCAATGCCCTACATGTGTTACTTGATTTAAAGTGATCAGTTAAAGAATTAACAAATGGCATATTCATATAAATATCCCCGTCCGGCTGTAACAGCAGACTGCATAGTAATGACTCGCGAGGCTGAGCCAAAAGTCTTGCTCATACAGCGAGGCAATGAACCTTACAAAGGATCCTGGGCATTCCCCGGTGGTTTCCTCAATATGGATGAGACTACCGAACAGTGTGCCATCCGTGAACTGGAGGAGGAAACTGGACTGAAGATAGACAAAGTACACCAGATTGGTGCATACTCAAAGGTTGACCGTGACCCTCGTGGGCGTGTCATCTCTGTTGTCTATCTTGCCGTCATAGACAAACCCGTTGAAGTCGAAGGACAGGACGATGCGGCTAAGGCAAGATGGTTCGGCATCAACGCCCTTCCAGTCCTCGCCTTTGACCATGCTGAAATTATGGCTGATGCTATCGCAGCCTTTAATAAGCATGTTGGAAATACTCTTGATTTCTCATCAAAGGGGACATTAGATTCAGAGATGCTGAAACAGCGTGGTTTTGAAGGTTTTTTGACCATAGGTGACTTGATGGCGGATCCCTGTCAAATACCGAAGGAGAAAGGTGTATACATTGTAATTTCCCCGAAGAAAACGCCACCAGAGTTTCTCGCTAAAGGCACTGGAGGATTTTTTAAGGATAAGATCCCTAACGTGGATATCTCTGAATTAGAAGCAAACTGGATAGATGATACCGACATACTGTATGTAGGCAAAGCAGGTGGGACGAATAACGCTACGCTTCAGTCAAGACTGATACAGTATTTGAAGTTTGGCATGGGTAAGAAGATTGGTCACTGGGGTGGCAGATATATCTGGCAGTTGGCCAACTCCAATGATTTGATTGTATGTTGGAAAACTACTATCGAGAATCCGAGGAACATTGAAGAGAGAATAATTGCAGAGTTCAAAGCAGAGCATAATGGGCGCAGACCATTTGCGAACTTAAAAGATTAATGCGATGGCGAAACTGGGTAAACAAGTCTGGAGGAATTTGTTGGTAACGATAATTATAATCGGTACAGCCTATGGCATTACCATTTATTACGCTCTACAAGAACGAGAACGGAAACAAGAGCAACACCGAATCGAAGCAGAAAAACAAAAAATCAGAGAAGAGCAAGATTTGCGATGGCGTGACTCTATTATACATCATAATGACAGCATTGCTAATACCATCAAAGGTCGTAAACGAGCGAATCTCAATTTTAAGGATGGTAAGCAGGATGATGATGACACAGACCCATACGATGACCCTGATTTCGACGACTTGATTCCAGGGGAAGAATATGACGAAGAGTTTGTTGACCGTTCAACAGGCGACCCAGAATTATATAACTAACAAATCAGATAAGAACAAATTTATATGTCAAAACGAGAATACATACAAGTCAACAAGGATTGGTTGGCAGCGAAAGCAAAGGAAGATGGTGTGAAAGCACTTCCGAAAGGCATCTTCTACAAGGTACTGAGTGAAGGCAATCATGACAGCCCGAAACCTACTGTTCGCAGTATCATCACAGCCCACTACACAGGTTGGACGATTGACGGCAAGGAGTTTGACAGTAGCCGTGGAGGTGTGCCATTGGCTTGCCGACTCTGCGACCTCATCGAAGGCTGGATTATCGCCATG
>ERZ842401.3590-NODE-3590-length-19066-cov-3.978960_pt1 | contig 19066 bp, 11 predicted proteins | sample MGYA00521270_ERZ842401 | MGnify/ENA primary metagenome ERZ842401 (study PRJEB31892, sample SAMEA3878208) | bioreactor metagenome | biome: Moose rumen | place: Sweden | collected 2011-10 | study: EMG produced TPA metagenomics assembly of the PRJEB12797 data set... | reverse complement strand
TGTGTCTATACGGCGCTGGTCGGAAGAAGCACTTGTGTTGCAATTTTGAACAGGCTGATGAACGTTTAGCGGGAGGGGCTTATGAAGAAAAGGGGTATACTGGCTTTTTTATGCGGATTTTTTTTAACGCAGGCTTTTTCAGTGGATTACGACATCTTGGATTTGACCGGCGCCACACTTTCAGAAGTGCTTTACTACGTAAACTTGGGCACTCCTGTTTATGCCTATACTGGCGATGACACTGCAGTACTTATCGTAGGTTATGATGCAAGCTCCATTACCTATTTCGACCCAATGAATAGTACATATTCTAAAATGGGACTTACCGAAGCCACCACCTATTTCGAATCCTTTGGAAACGTATTTGTAAGCTACCTAGAATAAAAATCCTTCCCCTTTAGCGGGGAAGGCATAATTAAGCAATCTTTTGAAGGCCTATTCACGGGCCTTCTTTTTATAAGCTAAACACAAACAAAATTATCGCTACATAATATGTCGCAAGGTTAACGTAATGCACTATTTTCTTACTATTAACATTCCTGAAATGATAAAAATACAAAAACAGTATAGTCAAATCGCTTAGCAAAAATAAGCTTCCAGCAATTCCTATAATAGGCCATCCATTCAGTCCGCATTCAATAGCCTTTAGGGTCATGGTCGTCACAAAATAGCTGTATATGACGCAGGGCCAAATCATCACACCCATATGCAAATGACACAGCTTTTTTATGGCAAGCATCAATAAACAGGCTAAGATTGGCAGCAAATATACCAAAATCGAAGTACGTGGCATGATTTTGCACATATAGTTGAGTAGCCCCAAATGCCCTAGCATAAAGGCGATAATTCCTAGGGATATAAATCTTTTGCGGACATATATGTTATAGCAGGCCATCATAATATCACCTGCAAAACAAGCTAAAAGAGCCCATACCAATAGTCCTAGCTTTTCGCTGTATATCTGATTGATATATAAAATCACCAAAAAGGAGATGCTACACACCACCTTTAATGGGACATAGTATCTCCTTGAAAATCTATTATCACATACAGCAAATAATGCAATTATTAGTGCTACATAAATAATAGTTTCTAATATCATTTTTTCACCTTGCTATTCATCTTCGTCTACGCCTGCAAGTATAGCTTCTAGTTTCTTTTGTCTACCTAACAGAATTGAACCTGCTCCCAGCAAGAATATTGCCAAACATAGCATATATCTTGAGTCGAATCCATCGGCTGTTGTAGGAGTAGCGTCCTTTGTGTGACCAGCCGAAATAGAACCGTCACTACTGATTTTGTATGTCACTGTTGTGGTTGTCTTTGTAGCCAAAATCTTTAGACCAGTCTCGGCGTATCCATCCACATATTCAAATCTGACAATGTGGCTACCCTCTGAAAATAGCTTCATAAAGCCCGCTGTAAATGTAAGAATAGTTGAGCCTGATTCCAAAGTATAACGGCTAGAATCTATCCTAGTGCCATCCACAAATATACCTGTAAGCTTTGAAAGCTCGCCATTGCAAACGATTCTAACCGGACCAGGGTCCTTAACCACCTGCTGATTTGCACCATCTATAACCTGATATTTTGCGGTGAGCGCTGTATTGACTCCGCTAGATGCTGCCGCAGATGATGAACCAGATGAAGATGAGCCTGAGCTTGAGCTACCACCAGAGCTACTGCCACCACCGGAGGAGCCTCCGCCACCACTTGATTTAGCTGTGTAGGTATAAGTGTAGGTCGCATCCTCAGTAGCTGCCACAAATTCTGGGTCTGGACCAGATTTTAATTCGTATGTAGTGCCGCTGTAAGTATAGGTTGAATCTGGAGTGTAGGATGGTGTAGCATCCTCTATAACCTTTATAGTATTTGAAATTGTAGTTACAGTCTCGGTTCCAGCAGCGTTCATAAGCAGATAATTTATTGTAATAGTAAACGAGCTCTTATCGCTTTGGAATGTGTATGTGTAAGGTGTATCTTTTGTTGCTGCAACAATAGTAGGATCCAAGGCTGTAAGTCTAGTGTATGTAGTTCCATCTGTATCTGTATAACTACTAGGCACTGTTATTCCGCTTGGAATCTCATTTGCTTCAACTGTTTCAGAAGAAATTGGTACTGTATCTACCTCTTCACCATCCGCATCTAAAAGCCTATACTCATAAGTGATTGTGTATGTAGTACTATCAACTGAATCGTCATAATAAATCAAGTTTTTGCCTGCATTTATAGCCTTTATTGTAAAAAATTCCCATACTGTATAGGCTGACTCATTATCTGAACCACCTAAGCAATAGACCTTTGTGGAATCTTGAGGCCAAGAGCTTTGTGAACCAAAGCTACTGATTTTATCTGCATCACCATTATAAAAATATAAATATTTTACATTACTATCATTAAAGGCATTTTCAGCTATGGTTGTAGTTCCAGATTTTACTGTGAATGTATCGCCTTCACTGGCAGAAACATATTCAAGTGTGGTTCCACTATAGGTAGTTTCGGTATAGGTTGTGGTTTCAGTGGTTGCAGTTGCAGCTAACAGACTTGATTTCTTGATAGGCGAAAAAAAGCTTGCAACCTTATTTTCCAATGTTGCATTATTTTCTGACGTACCGTCTCCAGAATCTTCTGGAGAATTTTCTCCATCATTTTCTTCTTTCGTTTCATCCTCGGGATTATCCGTAGATACTGGGTCGGAAACAGTTTCACCTCCAGTCTCTTCATTTTCTGTTAGATTTTCTGGATTTTCCTGACCACCTTCTGCGATTTGAATATCTGTGACTTCCTCTGTTGCATCAGATGAACTGCCAAAGAAAGTCCAGCCCGTCAGAATAATAGATGCGCTAATTAGAATACAACCTAGTTTTTTCCAAAATCCCTTTTTTCTTTTACCCATAGCATTCACATCCCCGAATCCAAGTTTAAAGATTGTTATTATTATCTAACTCTCTTAGCCACTACAAACATTCGGCCGTCTTCAGTGTAGGAATTGCAGGTGCTAAGCGTGAGTATTTTATCTGTTGCGCTTATATCAATTGTCTCGTCGTATACTGATAAACTTTGGATATTATCTAAAAACTCCTGGAGCTCCTTGCCTGTGACTGCATCGATGAAATCGTAGTATTTGTAGCTGTCGTCATCATCATAACCCACCGCTGACAGGCCAACGCCTACAATCTCATATTCCTGCTCCTCATATAGAGTTTTAAAGATTATCTTTTTATGCGACTGATAGTAACCTTCATCTAGATATCTCTTTAATCCACCAAACATGGTGCCCGATCTCATATTGTGTCCATATATGATTGTGTTCGTAGTTGGATTCACTATGTCACAACGATAATCGACAAATGAAGTGCCCGCCGTACTATCTTCTCCATAGAAATCACGTCTCAAATAGTATTCTGGATCAGATGGAGTCTGCATAACTGGGTAATTGATATCTGTATCAACTACATTCAAAACTCCCACTAAATCGCTGTTTTGTGAATATAAATCCATAAGCTCGGGTAGGATTTCTCTGTCCCCTTTGGCATAGTTTGTATCCCATGGGCTTTCGATTAAATCCTCTGTTATTTCATTAGCTGCAGATGAATTACTACTCACATCACTAGTATTTGAGTCCTCTACAGAATCTATATCGTCATTTTCATTATTTATATTAACGTTATTTTGTGAATTATTAGTGTTCGCAGTGATTTGTTGGCTTGCAATCTGTTTTGCAATCCTCCTAGTTTTTACGATGTCATTGATTTCGACTGTGGCGTAGATGCCAATAAGAACGACTGCCAGACCTACAAATATAAGCCCCAGTCGTCTAGAACTTTTCGCTTTTACAGCGGCTTCTTCGATAATATCCCTATCATCAAGCATGCCCGCAGACTTGTTCGCAACTATATCTGCGATATGTTCAGTGTACTGTGCTCCAATAGGGCTATTAAATGTAATGATTCCATCACGGATATCATTATAAAGGCGCAGAGCAACCTCAGGGTCCTGTATATCCAGTTCCTGATTGATAAGCTCTATCTTTTTTACATCCTCTTGAGCCTGACGATACTCATAATTGGTATCAAACTCAAATCCGCCTATAATGAACCGTTTCTTCTCCGCCATGCTAGTTCCCCCATGTTTACATTATATACGATTATCTTCTGTAAATAAAATTACTCAAATAAAAAAATCCATAAAAAAAGAAACGGCTAGCTCTTGGCTAGCCGCATATTATCAACATTTCCCGTTTTCGTGTCCTTTAACTATTGAGCATAGACTTATATTTATCCCAATCTGATTCAGGGATGCCTATCGAATCCATGGCTTTTTCTGCAGTCCAACTGACCTTCTCCATTAAGTTTCTAATAGCCTTAATATTATCAGCATCTAGCTTCTCTGCTAAGACTTTATCTACTCTTTTTTCAATCTCTTTATCCACTCTTTCTTCAATCTCTTTATCAATTTCATCCTTCATTAACTCTCTTAACGCCTGCCACATGTCATCTACACCTCCTTTTAGCGATTCATATATTATAACTAATTCCTTTAATTCTCGCATTAAATCTTTATCAACCAACGAAAAATAGACCCTCCGCAATTTCGTAGAGGGCCTATATTTATTTTGTAGCTTATTTGACTGTTACTTCTACATAGTCTGAGCTATTGACTTTATTCAACGCTCCATTAGATAAACTATATCCGACCGCGTAGTAGTAGTAGGTTCCACCTGTTGTAAGTCCTGAATTTGTGTATGAACCTGTTGACGCAGGTATAATTGCAACAATCTTGCCCGTGCTGCTTGCGTCTGTGGTTCTGTAGATATAATACAGTGTAACATCATCAGTACTCTTCCAAGTAACTGTAGCTTTTCCAGAGGAATTGCTACTTACAGAGATATCAGAAGATGCTATGTCTGTCGTAGCCTCCTTTTCGCTATATTCAGCACTATATACGATGGTGTTAGATTTATCTGCTGTACACTTAGCATAAGGTCTTACTTTAATCTTGTAGCTTGTACTGCTGGTAAGTCCTGTAAATGTATAAGTGCTTGTAGGGCTTGTAACTGATGTACCTTCCACATCCTTGTATTTACCTGAGCTTGCATCCCATTGTGATAGTATTATCTGTGTGCCATCAGCATACAAATCGTTAATCCAGGTTGCTGTCAGCGATGTGCCAGTATTCTCTGTAATATCAAGTCCAACTATGTTATTTAAGTGAATATTGTAAGTCTCAGTCCTTGTTCCACTGATTTCATCTGACTTACCAGTAAATGTTATAGAACCTGTACCATAATAATTTGTTCCATAATCTACGGTAAAATCACCAGTTTTGGTATCCTCGTCGTATTCTTCCAAAGGATATAGCTCATTGTCACTGCCTGTTTGCAAATCAGTAGAGCTGATGTAAATCTTGTAATTTGGTGTAACGGCCCTGCCTGTATAACGCTGATTTGATGCCATAACAACTAGGATTGATTCATCTGATAGTGGGCATTCATCTATTGTGTATTCTGCAGGAACAGTTCCGCTATAGCTTCCAATGCTATATGGAATAACAACTGAAATCGTTCCAAGACTTGTTAAATCAGATGTGGTATCCCCATCTCTATAGTACTTGATATTGTCTGTATCGATTTCTGCTGTTGAGACATTCAGCTCAAAGTCAGGCTTTATCTCATGGCCTGTAAATGTATAACTAGTCTTATAGTTTGTTGCTTTAATATCACTAGCATCAAACTCTATATCGTAGCTAAAACTCTTTGTTCCTGACCAATAGCTTTCAGCAAGTCCAGTGTATTCCACTGTTCCGTAAGTCACATAGTTATCTGTCGGGGTAACTTTAGTTACATTATAATGAGTACCATAGGTTAAAATTAAGTCTTCTGTTTGATCATTTTGTTTTGGCAGTACCAGATAAATCTGTGGATCACCTGTTGTGATAGATGTACCTGTATACTGCTGGGTTGGTATGCCCTCTACAAAATTATTTGAGTCATCATAGAAATAAGTTTCTGTATCAGACAAATTGCCCCAGATATAGAAATTAAGTGTCTTAGTTCCTCTATAATTTCCTATACCCGTAACATTCAGTGTAGCAACACCAGGGGTAATATTTGTAATGTTACCGTCATCATCTAGATATGATACCTCGTAGTCATCATCCTCAACAAGCACAGTTGAGCCGTTTGTTACTTTAATTTTTGGAATAACGGCATTTCCTTCGTCATAGCTATATTCATTGCCATTTATTCCATTCAAGAACTGAACCTCAAAGTCATCCTCTATGTTGTGCTGAACTATCAGGTATCTAATGTGATAAGTAACTGAGCTGCTTGCGACATAATAATTTCCACTGCTAGAGAAATCCGTTTCTGCCGAATCACCGGTGGTCTTAAATCCAATGCTTATGTCACTATAAGTAAATGTAGACAGACTACCATCCACATTAGTAAATGTAGAAACAACCTTCTGATTGTCATAACCAATATCCAAATCATCTTTACTTATAGTGCCAGATGTCTTTCCATTAGTGCCAAGAGTATTGTCAGTTACGGTAACTGTCGGTTCAATAGCCTCACCATCATATATGCCGTAATAATAACCTACAAATTTAGCTGCGTCCGTTTCACTAAGCTTTCCTGTCTCAACTAAATATGTGGCAACAGTCTTTTCTGTGAACCTAGTTACTCCACCTGTGATTGTAAAGGTAAGCTCTTGTCCTGTGGTAGTCATAGGATTTTCAGTCGTATATGGCCCACCTTTTGCAGTTATTGCCTTTCTATTGATTGAATACATCTGTGAAATAGTTCCACAATAATCACCAATACCTGTAATGACTATATTCTTGTAGCCTGCGTTTACAGATGAATCCGTTTCTCCATCGGCGTTTGTGTAGGTTACTGTATAAGCCTTGTTTTTAGCAAGTTTAGTACTTCCGTTATATACAGTTACTGTAGGTTTCTGCACCATTCCATTATATGTATACTGCCAGCTAGTCTTTGCTTTAGTTGGATTATCATATTCGGAATCGTAGTCATAGGTATTTCCATTTGCAGTATATGTAATGGTGAGGTTCATAGTATTGATATTCTTGCCAATATTAAATGGCAATACTATCTCACCTTCATAATTTCCTATACCTGTGATTGTTACTGCCGGTGATGTAGACGCAACCGTAGCATGCTTGTCTTCAGTCACTGTTCTATTCCATGCTGCCGAACCTGCTGCCTTAGCATTGGAAACCGTTAGCTCAAAGTCCTTTCCTTCTACCAAATCATAGTTTCCATCTGAATCCTGCACTTCAGAATCCACAATATTGATTTGAGGGTAGTTATCAGAACCTGTATCAACTGATACCACATCATAAACATGGATTGTAAGTGAGTCGCCTGATGAGCCACCTGTGGTTATATAGCCTGGTGTAGTTGCTTCATCAGTTTCAACTATATCAGTATAATACTTCCATGATCCTACAAAATCCTTTTTTTCAGTGCTGTAATAATAGTGATAATTATTAGGTAATGATCTCTTGGTTACAGTAAACTCTATCTCTTTATACTGCTCGCAGTTAGTGCTATCGCCTGCATCAATCCTAAGCTGATAGGTTCCCTGATTCTTCAAATCAGTTTCTACTCCACCATTTAAAACTATAATCTTATAGTCGTAAGAATCAGCCACTGTGCCATCTAAGCTTGTCTTATCAGGGGTTAATGTTACATCTCCTAGTTTTACAGTTACCTTTGTATAAGGATCTATTACGCTACCAGTCCACTCTACACTTTCTGGTGAAACAGTAATATCCGCAGTCCTCAAATCCAGCTTGCTAATTGTATAATTTTTGCTCACTGTACCAGTAAAGTTGCCACTGGTTCCAGCTGAAATTGTTACTGATGCATCAGTCCTTGCATAGGTATTATTTGTATATACAGGTGTAGTATAGTCCTTGCCTTCTGACAAGGTGTAATTGCCCAGCTTAACTGTAATAGCTGGGTTTACCTTAACATCTTTACCAGCGTAGTATGCCGCATCAACTGTGATCATATCCGCTGTCAATGCAACAGAAGTAATTGTAAATGTTTCTTCTACTGCTCCGGAATAAGCATTTATACCAGTTATAACTGCTTTTGCTGTGCCTGCCTGTATATTGCTTGAATATGATACGGTATAATCTGTACCCAATTTCAGAGTCGTTCCAGAATGAGTCACTGTAACTGTTGGCTCAATTGCGCTGCCAGTATAGGCAAATGTAGTTCCTGAAAGCGCGATTGTGCACTCTTTAATATCAACACCAGATACTGTAAATGAACTTTCAAGTCTGCCATATACCAGGCTTTCATCCTTAGGTGTAGCAACGATTGCATATTCACCCATCTGGGTTACAGAAGTTGGAGTTACTGTTACCCAATCAATACTATCATCATTATAGTTATAAATAATTTTTCTTATAGACTCACCCGCATCATATGCTGCATAAATGACTGCTGGCACTTTAATCTCGCTTCCTGTATATGGAAGTTTATCAATCGTAGCTGTTCCGCTGTAGTATTTTATAGTTGCAGTTGCAAGATTATACTTAATCTGGAAAGAGAATTTTGATCCAGTTGTCTTACCAAATATGAAATATTTACTTTCACTTGTAGGGACAATTACAGCATAATAGGTTCCTACTGCTATGGCATCTATGCTAGTCGCATAATTCTCATAGTCAGTTGTATAAACTACTTTATAATCGCTAGCTATAGCGTCTGAAGTCCAAGCAGTTGCTCCTTCAAGACCGCTGAAAGATACAGTAACGGCTGAACCTGTATACTCATACAGAGTTCCACTATTCATAGTTATTCCTGAGTAATTACTCAAATCAGCCTTAAAGTATACTACTGCTTTTGTTCCAGTATCACTTACATATCTAGCCTGAGTTTTTTCACCAGTACATGCCCCTTTTCCTGTTACTGTGATATTTGCATCCTCACCTGGTAACGTATCTTTGGCTCTAGTTACCTCAGAATTATCAAGCGGTTTTGAAATCACACCACTATAGGTACCTTCGGCATCTGTTGTAGTCCTATAATTAATCACTGGTGTAATGGCTGTTGTGGTTTTACCGTTTGCATCCAGTTCATAATATGGACTAGCTATAGATACATCCGCATAGGCAGAACCTAAATTTAATAGCAGATTAAAGCTAATCTTTAGATATCCACTATATGGCAGGTTGCCTTTTACATAAATATACGCTCCACCTTCTGATGGTGCATCTAACCCACCATAGATTTCATCTCCTAGTCCTAGTGCTGATATTGCTTTTTCATCGGCATCTGTTACATTATCATCAGTGATGATGGTGTAGTCAGTATTATACACTAGCGTCTCACTAGCAGATTTAACCTCAATCGAAGCTGTTTTATTTGATATATATTTTACTATGTCTGCTGCGTTCAAATCCGCAGCTGCGTATGTTATGTCTGTTAAAGTTCCTGTGTAGTTTGCTATACTATTGCTCAAAATCTTATAATTTATGGTAATCGTCTGAGGCTCATAGTAAGCATGACTATCAGCTATTGTTATTGTGATAGTCTTATCCCCTGGTGTTATCATATCATCAGGCAATGTTATAGTATAATCTGTGCCAGCTACAAGTGCTGTCTTGCCATTTGTGGCAGTCACTGTGATATCTGGGCAGATTTCTTTGCCTGTGTATGTATATGTAGTGTAATATGTTTGGTTCGAATCTGTTAGGTCATATGAAGTTGCTGCACTAGTAGTTGTACCAAGCTTTGTAAGTCCTGTGGTGTCTACAACTCCATCTTTAGCCTCTGCTGCTCCCAAATATAGATTTACATAGCCCTTTGTAATTTCAAATCCAAATGTCTGCTGGCCAGTATAGTTTCCTATACCTTGCACTGCCTGAGAGGTTACTTCGCCTACGATTGAACCCACATTTATCGTGGCTGGTGTGAAGTCAGTATCCCCCGATAGCTTGATAGAATAACCATCAGCTACATGGTCATACGGTTGTCCATTCGTAGAATATGCATATGTAAAGATAAGTCCTGGCTCAATCTCTACAGTTTCACCTGCGTATGCCTGCGATTTTGTCATCTCTTTGTATATTTGCATTCTTGAGCTACTTGTAATACTAATTGTCTGAGGATTAATCCTATAGTAAACAGTGGCAGTTCCATAATATCCCTTATCCACAGTTGCTGTTATTGGATAGGTTATTACGTTGTAATCCGTTCCTTTTCCCTTTGCTTCTCTTGCATCATATAGCGTATCTCCTGAAAGACTAGATATAGAACTTGTGATTTCTCCTACTGTGTAATGGCTTCCCTCTGTAAGGGCTGTGCTAGTTGATGCGTCAGCCAACATAACTGTTGGTGCCTTGCTGTTTCTCCAATATACCTCTATTGGATTGCCCTTTGTAGAATTATTCTTTCCATACTGAGCAGTTGTAGTGTCAGTTGGATAGAATACTTCGTCATTCACTGTAGAATAATATCCACTTTGTATTCTAACTAAGGCTGTGCTTATATCAGTTCCAACGATATAAACCTTATTTACTGAACCGGTAAAGTTACCCATACCAGTGATTACCATAACCTTATAGCCAGCATTTTGTGTGGCTGCAGTATCGGTAACTTTGCCATTTTCATTTGATTCAAAATATTCAATTGTATAATCAGTGTTTTCTACTAATGTCGTAGAACCAAATGTGATGACAGGCTTTGGCTGTACTACTGCGCCTTCTGTCCAAGCGTAGGAATCTTCAAGACCTGTTATTTTTGCATTTTCAATGTTTGCTTGGGTTATGTTGAAATATACTATCGCATTATTATTCTCATAGCTTCTCATACCTGTAATCTCCAGGTATGGCGAGTTAGTAGTATCTCCAACTGTGTATGTGGCTGCTTTGTTAGCATTTTTAAATTCAGCATAGTAGTCTGTTCCTCCTGTAAGAGGATTTACTGTATCCACACCAAATACGTTTACAGTTCCGTTATATGCTGTTCCATCATATTGTGCTGTTACAGGGCAGGTATATATTCGTGTAATTACACCATCCGCATCTGCTGTATATGTTCCTTCAACAAGTACCGCAGGTGTCCCTTCTATGGTGATTAGTTTGTATTCATTTGTACTACTTGTAATTGTAAAATTAAGGGTACAAGAACCCGTCAGATTGTTAGCACCTGTTACAGTGATTGTGGCTGTTCCAGGTGAAACATTATCCACATAATTAAGCGAATAATTGGCTTTTCCATCATTTTTTGAATCAACCTGCTCAATTGTAGTACCATTTTCTCCACCAATCTTTACCTGCACTGAAGGCTTTTTCTCATTGCCATTATAAACTGTATCTAGAGTAGACGATATTATTGAAGCAAAAGCCTTTGTAGTTTCTGATGAACTATTTGTTAATTCTGCAGCTTTAATGGTAAATCGATAATTAGACCCACTTAATGTACCAGTATAATTTCCCAATCCTTTAAAGGTGTACGTTGCTGTACCTACATTATAATTATTCGAATAAACAATCTCATAATCTGTACCCTCAACAAGCACATTACTACCATATTTCACTATTAAATCGGTTGAAGAAGTCTCAGAAGTAGTGCTCGCTGTCGTAAGTGTGATATCTGCACCAGTAAAAATCTTTGAGCTTGCAGATGTACTCTTTGTTACTTTTACTCCACTTGAAAGAGGACGTGCTTCTACTGTATAAGTTGCTACTATGGTAGCAGCATTGGCATCTGACGCATAAGTTCCTATCGGTTCAATCTTTATATACTTTGTCCCCAAAGTCTTTAATTTATCTGTAGAAGTATCGGTACATGATGCATCTGCATATACATTAACAGCTACATCTGTCCCTTTAGTTAGATTTCCCTTTCCTGGCAAATATACACTGATAGTGCCTATATCAGCGGTACCATCGTAATATTTTGCATAGCTTGTAGCAAAATCATTGTCCTTAGTGCCTGTATATGTGTTACCATCATCATCGGTTATTATCACCTGTATATCGGTAGCATAATTTGCAATTACATAATAGTTACTGCTATTAGATGTGGCCGCGGTAAAGTTAACACCGTTACTTGTCAAATAAAGTGTACACGGCGCTGATGTTACATCTGTATGATTTGCAGTAGGATAAGAAACTTCATATTCGCTTAGGTCTATTTCAACACTACCAAGAAAAACTTTAAAATCAGTTCCAGCCACAGGTTCTATTGCGCTACCTGTGCGATAAAATTGATTCTTTTCTGTTCCTTGTCCTGTGAGCCAGCTGATTGTTGTATTCGCAAGTGACGCTTTTTGTATAGTAAAGTTTACAGATAGCGTACCTGTATATCCACTATCTGCATTCATTTCAAATGTAATCGTCTTTCTTCCTGCGGTTGTTGCATCCTCAGTAGTTGTGCCATAGTTATATATCTTATAGGTTGCCGTATCTTTTGTGATAATTCCAGTTGACACAGAACCATCCATATCATAAAACGATACTTCGCCCCAACCACCTGAGGTCTCTGTAAGCGTAATCGCTGACCCTGTATATGTTACGTCTTTTAATCGAGAGCTAGAACTCAAGGCAACGGTATACAAATCAGTTATATTTGTTCCTTTAATGGTTGTAGCTACACTTATTGAGCCAGTAAAATTATTTGCACCTGTAATAGAAAGTGTTGCTGAAATTCCTGCTGATGTAACCTCTGAATTTGCTATTTCAACTGAGAAATCTCCATTATCAAAACTAGGCGTCACTGATAATGCACTGTTAGTATTTACATTTGTAACAGCACTAATAGAGCCGTTTGAAATACTAAAGCTTGCATCATCAAATGCTGTTTTGCTATTTGAGCTATCTACTTTAGTAATATCTATGGCTGTGATATTAAAATATTTAGTATAAGAATACACAGTTCCTTCGACTGTATATTTAATATCTATCTGAGCTGTTCCAACTTCAGTATTGTTAGAGCATATTGCAGACGTAAGTGTAGCTGTTCCACTACTTGCATTATTATATGCCACAACTGCTGGGGTAATAGCACTACCTGTATATTCTGTCGAATATGAAGCAATACTATTCAAAGTTTTTGTACCACCTATATAGAAGGTGAGCACAGATACATTCACTGTTACACTTTTGCCATTATAAGTAGCTGTAATCGTGGTTGTTCCAGGTCCTATTGCAGTAAACGCGCCTGTTGACGCATCAATTGTTGCTACGTCAGTGTCACTTGATGACCAGGCAACTGTTCTTTCCACATCGGCTGATAATGTAGCAACAAACGTTGTGGTGTCGCCTTCCTCATAATGATAGTTGCCTGCTGTATCTGCTGTACCTGACTTTGGAGCTATGCTTACTATTTCGTAGCTATCGGATACAGTAGTATATTCCACTTTGTTTGCTAAAGTAGTATCTGTATTGATCTGGTCTTCATCGAATATTCCATCATATGTCGCACTTCTTGAAAATGTTCCGCTGGTTCCACTAATATATGTTGCTGTTGATCCCCTACCATAACCTATCTGGGTTGTAGTACTCATTTCAATCACAACTGAATAATACTTGCCTTTAGTAATATAAGAATCAGGATTTGATACCACATTTGGAAAATCTATATCTATTCTGTAATAACCCGTTCCAGTTGTAGTGAATGAATATGTATTAGTATCTACCAATGTACCCGTTGTCGGATCAGATGATGATTCCAGATTTTTATACAATGACGCTTTAAAGGTCGTAGAGCCACCAGCTGCATAATAAGTGTAAAACGTTGTTCCGTTTATTCTTGTATAATTTGCTGTACCTTGGCCGATATAAGCAAACTTCTGATATCCTTTTAATTCAGTATATTTATTTGATGATATCGTTGTTGCAACATATGTGGAGAAATGCTCCGCTTCGAAACTCAAATTATCTCCAGCCACACTAACGTTACTACTAGCCATCTCTGTGACTGTAGTCTGATCATCCTCGATTCTATAAATTACAATATCGCTATCGTCATATTCATTTAGCTCTTCCACTCCTGAGAATGTCACATTAACTGAGTTATTGTCATCCTGTGGCTGGTATTTTTCATTATGTCTATCATAAATTGTAATATCAAAAGCTTCTAATGATTTTACTGAGCCTTCCTCAAGTGCCTCATTTATTATTTTGTCCATCATGGTTAGCGACCTAGTATAAATAGACACGCTTGAATTGCGTGGCATCTGGCCACTTACTGTTACAGTTGTGCCGTGAATTGTCTTTGAGAACTCCTGATATGTGAGACTCATATCCTCATAACCGCAGTCCTCGCAGATCCAGTCTTCATTAAAATGGCACGCCTCATGCTCATCTAGCACCTCTCCACAGTTGATACATCTTACAACATGCGTTCCATCATCATTAGAAATGTACTCTAATTCTTCGTGATTACATTCTTCTGCTTCCTTATGATATCCGCAGACTGTGCAGATGCCTTCCTCATCAAAGCTGCAGTCTTCTATTGTTTCTTCAAGGCAAATCTCACATTTCTTTGTATGTGTTCCATCACCATTTGCTATATATACATATTCGTGCTGGCAATCTTCATCTTCATTATCTTTATCAGCGTCTAGCTTATCTTCGTCTTCTATATCTTCTACAGGGTCGTTTTCTGGGGAATCAATGTCTTCGTTAGTATTTTCTGCATCAAAATCGTCCACTGCAGGGTCTGTAGTGGTCTGGGGATTTTCAGGGTTTTCATCTCCATTAGGTTCTTTGTTATCAATTGCTCCTACGTCGCCATCGGAATCTTCTGGGCCACCTATTGGCTGGCCATCCTCATTTTCTAGTATTGGCTCTTCTGTAGCGGGCACCACATCACCTGCTGGTGCCTCGTTTCCATCTGCTGCAGGAGTATCTGTTACAACTGGTGTTGATTCAGCCGGCGCACTTTCGGATGGCGCACTTTCCCCTACTTCAGAAATTATTTCACCATCTGCTCCTGCCAATGAGAAGAAATCGTCTCCCATCATTGTAGTAACAATCAATAAGGCAAGTAACATCGCCGTTACTCTTTTTAAGAAATTCATGCTGTTATTCATAGGCCAATTCCCCTTTGCTAGAACCCTGTTTCTAACATCTTTCTTAGTTTTTGTAGCTGTTTTCAAGCTTATTTTTTGCACGCAAAAAATAAACATAGGTAGTCCACTACATTTTCTTTATCGGCTTTAGTTATTATTGATTTTATAATCGAAATGGATTTTTATTATGAAATATCTGTGAATTAAATATTAAGAATTGTTTGTAACGGCGCCTTTTTGCTAGTCACTTTTTGCCTCGACCAGACATTTATATAAGAGCTCTTCGAAAGGCTCATAGTTTAATACAGATGATTCCTTGCTGGCTAGGATCATATCATTTTTAGTGGTCTTAGAGAAATCTATGTCGAAATTACCACTATTTTTGCATAAATACTCCACGAATATTCTCTGTGCGCGGCCATTTCCTTCGCGGAATGGATGAATCATATTTATCTCACCCATAAGATATGCTAACCGTTTAGACAGAGTCTCTTTGTCAGTAACATCCCGTAGATAATCATTGGCAATTATCCAATCCTGAACCTTTTTAAATTCTATTTCTATAAACTGAGTAAGGCAGAAGATAGTGCCCTTTGAAATGTCGACTGTGCGAATCTGACCTGCCCAATCGTATATGTCCTGGAAAATGTATTTATGAATTGCACAAAGATGCTGTAACGAAAAATCGCCAGGGATTGGCCGCTGGCTGATTTCAAAATACCGCGCTGAACTAAGCTCCTGCTCAACCTTGAAGAGCTCGTCCTTATCGCGTATGTCTAGTTTGTTCTTGAGGATATGAGTATGTGGGTAGCAATACTGCCCATTGTCCTCGTACTCATATCGGTAATATTCGTCCATCATAGGCTTATCCTACAGAAACATATTTGGATGTAATCTCGCGAACCACGTCTTCCACATCCACTTCATTTTCGATTATCATTCTGCCGCGCTCGATTTGCTCTGGAGTCAAAATCATATCTTCCATGGCAAATGACGCTCTAACACTAGCTATCTTGTCGTCTGTGGACATTAGTCTCTCCTTGTTTATCGGATTTATTTTCATAACTATTAATCCCCATATTGCGTTCGTTTACATTTCATTTTAAATTATACCATTTTTTGAAGGCGAGTTCTATTAGATTTCATTACTAGCACCGCTGCAGATCCTAAAGCTAATATGCTTACTACTATTGTAAATATCCATGCCATGTGATACATCCCATAATCTACCATCCAGCCACTATTATACATAACCACTCCGGCTGCCAAGGCATCTGCAAATCCAACCACTCCAAAGATTCTGCCGTGGAATTCTTGTGGAATATTTATGGTCATGTACGGTCCTTCTGCTAGCACTGTCAATATTTCTCCTATGGTAAATAAGGCTATGGCTATGTAGTATCCTGGTATTTTACCTAAACATACAAGAAATACCGCAAAACCAAGGACTTGCATGAGGATTCCCATGGCAAGCTTCATTTCGTTGGTCTTTGCTTCAACTATCTTTGTCGCTATTGGTGTGAGTATGACAACCAGCACGCAATTAAAGCTTGTTATTGTGCCATATAGTGTGGGCCCCATATCGCCATGGAGTCTTGTTAAATCCAATGGCATTAAATACGAAAATTGTGCATAAGACCCCTGATACAATACGAACGCTATTATAAAAAGTATTATCCCCTTGTTTGCAGCTAAAATATCTTTAAGTTTTAACTCATCTGTGTCTTTAGCCTCTTTTGGGACCTTTGTCTCCTCAGGGGCGAAATCTTTACCTATATTTTCATCCACAAATAAAAAAATAAGTATGGTAGATATTGCTATAGTGGCACCATCTAGAATAAAACAAAGCCAAAGGTAATTATTAAACAACAAGCCAGCTATAGTTGGAGCTAGCATTAGTCCTAGATTTGCTCCTAGGTACAAAAGAGAAAATGCCTTATCCTGCTTTCCCTCAGGCGTAACCCTGGCCACCAAAGCCTGATAAGCCGGCCCCTCCAGCGTCTGGAAGAAACCGGCAATTATAATCATAATAAAAACTATAAAATTTAGCTCTCTAGTTCCACATATCAGATAGAGCACAATGGATACAACATCGCTTAGTATTATCATCCATTTCTTGCTATATCTATCCGCCAACTGCCCACCTATAATATTTGCAGGCAACGCCACCAGCCCCGCTATTATTACCCAAAAAGCTGTTTGACTAGCGCTAAATCCAAACTTCTTATTGAGCAATAGCGTCATCATAGGCATAACCATAGAACCCAGGCAGGTAACCAACCTTCCCACGAATAGAATATAATTAGCTCTAGAGAGTCCCTTATATTGTTCAAGCAATCCCATTAGTATAGTCTCCCTTTGCAGGATTTTTGTTGGCAATTTCATTGTAGCCCGCAAAAACTCATCAATAATTCTACTCTAATATATCTATGTAAACAACTATTTTAAATATTTGTCTATCTTTTCCTTTATTTGATTCAAATCTAGCGGACTTTCTGCTGATTCCATAGATAATAATAGATTATCGCCAATAGTTATTCCAGATTTTTCATATTCGCCTATTTTTATTAAATTCTTACTTGCGTACTCTCCATCATCTATTATTCCCAAATGTTCCCAGTAATATGTTTTCCGCGTCCTTAAGTTAAGCAATGCAAAATCTGGATATACACATCTCCCATTTGAAAGCTCGATTTCTGGTTCATAGCTATATGGAATATCATATTTGAAAAACAAATCTGCAAGAATTTTTTCCGACTTTGATCTTACTCGTTCTCCATTTTCAGTAGTATAAAAGATGGAATCAAAAGGATATGTATTTTGATATGGCTTATGATTTGCCAACCATTCGCTCTTGAATACATCTATAGGTTGAATAATGGGCGAAATTAGAACTTGTTTAGCAGGGCATAATTTGTTATATACTTCTTCAATAGCTATGGCGTCATAACTTGCTAGAAATGAATCTATATTTTCTAATTGCCGATTTACAGTAGCTTCTATCTGTTTAAGATACTCTTTATTTGCCATATTTTTTGCTACTTCTATCTCACTCTTTTTTAAGTATCTACGCACATTATCTGGATAATGCAGATAATACTGATATCCATTTTTTCTCTTTGAGAAACTTAGCGTTGCATTTCGCCTTAACTTAATTTGTTTTAATTCATTCTGAGCAAGATTCTTTAAATCTTTTAAATCTTCCATATACTCCTTAATTAATTCTTCAAACCTTTCCATAACTTTATCTCCTTTAATTATTTAATACTAACGGCTCATCAGTTAGCCATAAGAACACCTTATTAAAACACGAACATTTGCCTAAATTAGCATTGTTCGTGTCTAAAAAATTAGTGATAGTTATTTTTGACACGAAAATATATAAAATTCGCTTCTTTTCGTGTCGCATGAACTTTGGATTTATATAAATGGACACGTAATCTTGGAATTTGTACGTTTCTTCGTGTCGTTGGAGCTATCCATAAATACATGCTGGCACGAAAATTTCTAATTTTATCGCTTTTTCGTGTCACCTTGACTACACACTAATTAAATTTGACACGAATTTTTTTTAATTTCATTCATTTTCGTGTCTTTACCCGAAAATTATATTTTCTTGAACACGAACATTTCAGATTTCTTGCAATCTTCGTGTCAATATTTTTATTCCTAATTTCTCAAGACACGAAAATCTCGTTGATGCCACTTTTTTCGTGTCACACAAAACCACGTATGTCATTAACCAACTGCCTCTGGCGGGCCTGGCCCGCCTAGCATTGGTCTTATCCTTTGTCTAATATTAAATTGTACTTGGGATAATTGGAAAATTGGCGAAGATAAGGGGGAGATTTCGCCATTTCGACATGTGTTATATATAATACACAAATTTCATAACTCGCTTTGTAATATAACACCTTGTAATAGATATGTAAAGCCCCAAATCATTTTTTGTATAAATCGCATAATCCCACTAGTATAGAAATGACATAATCATACTAATTATATAATAA
>ERZ842401.3589-NODE-3589-length-19068-cov-4.316520_pt1 | contig 19068 bp, 16 predicted proteins | sample MGYA00521270_ERZ842401 | MGnify/ENA primary metagenome ERZ842401 (study PRJEB31892, sample SAMEA3878208) | bioreactor metagenome | biome: Moose rumen | place: Sweden | collected 2011-10 | study: EMG produced TPA metagenomics assembly of the PRJEB12797 data set... | reverse complement strand
GTTCTCTTTCAGAGCAGCCAGCACCTGGTTGATGCGACGCTCGTAGCTCTCGAATGATACTTTTCTAATCATAGTTCGGGTCCTCCTTTATGCTTTACGTGGGTCAATAACTTTAACAATTCCCTGCTCGGCGGTGGTGCGGCCGTAGCTGCCGGTGAACTTCTTCACGGCCTCGTTGGCATCCATGCCGTCCTTGATGGCTTCCATCATCTTGCCCAGATGCACGTACTCATAGCCGCAAACCTGATTGTCCTTGTCCAGGAACTGCTTGGTGATGTAGCCCTCGGTCAGCTCAAGATAGCGTGTGCCCTTGGCAACGGTGCCATAGAGCGTACCAGTCTGCGAGCGCAGACCCTTGCCCAGGTCTTCCAGGCCGGCGCCGATGACGAGGCCGCCTTCGGAGAAGGCACTCTGCGTGCGGCCATAGACAATCTGGAGGAACAGCTCGCGCATGGCAGTGTTGATGGCGTCGCAGACGAGGTCGGTGTTCAGAGCCTCCAGGATGGTCTTGCCAGGCAGAATCTCGCTGGCCATGGCAGCAGAGTGGGTCATGCCCGTGCAGCCGATGGTCTCGACAAGTGCCTCTTGGATGATGCCGTCCTTCACGTTCAGGCTTAGCTTGCAGGCACCTTGCTGAGGAGCGCACCAGCCAATGCCATGGGTGTAGCCCGAAATGTCTTTAATCTCTTTGGCCTGAATCCACTTGCCCTCTTCGGGGATGGGTGCAGGACCGTGGTTGGGGCCTTTGGCCACAACGCACATGTTTTCAACTTCCTTTGAATAAATCATAATATTATCTTTGCAAAACGTTTGTTTGATTTCGCGCTTGCAAAATTACTACTTTTTTCCGATAATACCTAAAAATGATGGCAATATTTTGCGGAAAAATTAAAAATAATTGTGTACCTTTGCATCCAGATATTCAACAAATCATCAAAACTTATGAAACTTAGCGGAAGAAGAATGAGCCAGAACGTGGAAGATCGCCGCGGTCTGAGCAGTGGAACAAAGGTGGCTGCCGGTGGCGGCATCCTTGCAGTGATTATCGGTATCGTCATGTCGCTTATGGGCGGTGGCGGCAGTAGCACTGGCGGTATAGACATTGGTCAGGTGATTAACGCCGTGACACAAGGCGGAGGACTGGGAGACATTCTTGGAGGGCGTCAGGCCGATGCCACCTATGAAGGAGAAACCGATCCCACCAAATTCACTCCCGAAGAGCAGCGCCTCGACACGGTGTGCCGCATCATTCTGGCCAGCACCGAGGACGTATGGAAGCAGGTGTTCAAGGAGAATAATCTGGGCACCTATACCAATCCCACGCTGGTGCTCTTTACCAACAGCGTGAATTCGGCCTGCGGCAGTGCCACGGCATCGGTGGGCCCGTTCTATTGCTCGGGTGACCAGAAGCTGTATATCGACCTGTCGTTCTTCACTGACATGAAGCGGCAGTTGGGCGTGGAAGGCAATGACTTTGCCTATGCTTATGTGATTGCCCATGAGATTGGCCACCATGTGGAGTTCCTCACGGGCACATTGCAGCAGGCTCACCAGCAGATGAGCAAGCTGAACAAGGCGAAGGCCAATCAGGTGAGTGTGCGCTTGGAGCTGCTGGCCGACTATTATGCCGGCGTGTGGGCCCACTATGAAGAGCAGAACAACCACTCGCTGGAGTATGGCGACTTGGAGCGCGGTTTGGAACTGGCGCAGAAGATTGGCGACGACTGGCTGCAGAAGCAGGCCACGGGCCGTGCTGTTGAGGAGTCGTTCACCCATGGTACCAGTGCCCAGCGTAAGCGTTGGCTGAACAAGGGCTTCCAGACGGGCGACATGAAGACTTCTACGTTCCAGGTTGCTAATTACAACGACCTGTAAGAAAATTGGAAAAATAAAAGACTAGAAGCTGTTTACTGCTTCTACCACCTTACGGGCATCCCCATCGCTCAGAACCGGGCTGATGGGGATGCTCAGTTCTGTCTGGTGGATATGCTCGGTGATGGGTAGTGACTGCGGCGGCCACTCTTTGTAGCATTCCTGCTGGTGCGGGGGGATAGGGTAGTGGATGAGGGTCTGGATGCCCTGGTCCGCCAAGTGGCGTTGCAGCTTGTCGCGCTGCTCACAGCATATTGGAAAGATGTGGTAGACATTCTGCGTGTCAGCCAGTCGGATGGGTAATGTGACCAGTGGGTTGCTGATGTGGTCGTAATAGTAATTGCCAATGGCCTGCCGTCTGCGATTATCCTCATCCAGATGGCGCAGCTTCACGCAGAGCATGGCAGCTTGCAGCTCGTCGAGTCGGCTATTGCGTCCACGATATTTGAAGACATACTTTTTTTGTGAGCCGTAGTTACCCAATGCCCTGACCACTGCTGCCAGCTCGTCGTCGTTGGTGGTCACGGCACCGCCATCGCCCAGGGCTCCCAAGTTCTTGCCGGGATAGAAGCTGTGGCCCGCCGCATCGCCCAGCGAGCCGGTACGCTGGTGGGCGTAGCGGCATCCGTGCGCTTGAGCGTTGTCTTCCACCAGTTTCAGGCCATACTTCTTGCATAGCGCTGCAATCTTTTCAGTGTAGGCGCAGCGTCCGTAGAGGTGGACAAGCAGGATGGCGCGTGTCTTGGCAGTGATGGCCCTCTCGATGAGCCGGTCGTCGATTTCCAGTGCCTGGAGGCTGGGCTCTACCAGCACGGGCTTCAGGCCGTTTTCGGTGATGGCCAGAATGGAGGCAACAAAGGTATTGGCCGGGACGATGACTTCATCGCCAGGCTGCATGATGCCCATCTCGATATAGGCCCTGAAGATGAGCGTGAGGGCATCCAGCCCGTTGGCCACGCCAATGCAGTGGTTGGTGCCAATGTAGCGGGCATAGTGTTCTTCAAACGTGGCGGTAGCCTGTCCTTGCAGGTACCATCCCGATTGAATCACCGCTGTGGCGGCTTGTGCCAACTCTTCTGCATATTGGCCGTTCACGGCCTGCAAGTCAAGGAACTTTATCGTGCTCTTTCCATCCATTTCAGTGTGCGATTAATGCCGGTGATGCGGTCTACGGGCGGTGCAGGCGCCAGCTCGTAGGTGTTGTCTAGCGGAATGATGTTGTCGGTTGTCATGTTCTTCAGCCGGAACGACGTCATGGGGAACTGGATGCCCAAGCGTTTCAGCATGTCGCCGAAGAGTGCGGCCATGCGTATGGCCCAGAATGGCACGCGAAGAATCTTCTTGCCAAGCGCGGCGGCAATCTGGTTGGCCCATTCCTCAATGAAGATGGCAGGCTTGTCGCCCAGATAGAAAACCTTGTTGCCTTCGTCGGTAGTGGTCGATAAGAGAATCTTGTTTACTTGATAGATGGCATTCTCAATGTATCCGTAGGTCTTGGTGCACGAGCGGTGGCCTATGTGGAAGTACTTGCCAGCTTTTACAATGTCGAAGAAATTGCGGTAGGGCACGCCGAACCAAGGCCCCCACATAGAGGTGGGACGCAGAATGGCCCAATCGCAGGCGGGACGGTTGGCCCATACCAGCTTTTCGGTGATGACCTTGCTTTCGCCATAGAAAGTAGAGGGGGCATAATCGTGCTGGTCGCCGGGAATGTAGCCAGTATGGCAGACCAGCATGGACGAGGTGATGAGCAGCTTTTTTAGTGCTTTCAGCTGCGAGGCTGCCTTCAGCACATTTTCCACCCCTTTCGTGTTGGCGCTATAGTCATCGACGGTCTTGCCGTCCAAATCGGTACGTGCAGCCAGGTGGATGATATAGTCGGGCATGAACTCCAGGAAGATGGCTTCCAGCGCAGCATAGTCCCTGATGTCGCATTGTTCCCATAGCGACATAGCCTCGGGCTGCTTTGGCTGAACCAGATCGACGTTCTTCACGTTCCATCCTTTACTGATATAGTAGTCTACCATGTTCGTTCCGATGAAGCCGGAACCGCCAGTGATGAGTATCTTCATGGTCGTCTTCTATTTGTGTGCTATTTCTGAGTATGTTTCGTTGAGTTGTTGGGCAACATGCTCCCATGAGTGCTCGCCAGTAGCATAGTCGTCGGCTATCTGTTTGGAGAAACTGTTGATGAGTTCTGGCTGCTGCCATAGCGTGAGGATGCTTTCAGCCAGGGCATTCACGTCTTTCTCTTTGACAATCAGACCGTAGTGGTTGTGCCATACCATTTCGGGCAGTCCGCCGACATTGGTTGCAATGACCGGCTTATTGAAGGCGAAGGCCGACATGATGACGCCGCTTTGCGTGGCATCGGTATAGGGACAAACCATAAAGGCACAGTTGCCGATGAGTGCCACCAGCTCCTCGTCGGGAATGAATCGGTTGCGGATGTCAATATAATTCTGTGTCTTGTATTCGCTGATGTCGAAATGGTATTTGCCTCCGCCGGCCACGATGAGATGGCAGTCCGGGCATGCCTGATGTACCTGCTGCATGGCTGGCAGCAGGTAGTCAAGCCCCTTGTAGGGGGAGATGCGGCCGGCAAAGAGAATGTAGCTGCCCGCTACAGGAACGCTCGCTGTGTTTGGCGTTACAATCTGTAAATAGGTACAGCAGCTCAAATGGCTGTTGATGACGCGATGGGCATCCAGCTGATAGTGCTGGATAAAGTCCTTGCGTTGTGCTTTGTTCAGGATAATCAGCCGGGGAATGAGGCGGAATGCCATTTTTCGCCTCAGTCTGACAATGAAGCTGTCGTGTGCCGTATGCGGAAACGGATCGTGAACCGTCAGCAGCATTCGCTTCCGAAGAAAATAGGTGGGGAATTCGTAAATGTTAGGCGGCCATGCCCAGTGGATGACGTTGAACTTGCGACTGACGAGAAACTTTAGCAGGAGCAAGTTCGTCCAGAAGACTTTCAGCTGCCATAATTTTCCACAGGTGTTGACGACATAGAACTTGTCCATATCAATGAAGCGGGCCAGTCGGTTGAATTCTGGGTAGGCGTCGGTAGCCTTGAAAATGCCTGATTTGGGATAGATGCTCTCAATATTATAGGCCGGGCCTTTCATGAAGCGTGGATTCACCTCCAGCAGGTAGGTGATGTCTGATAGATGCTGAGCCTTGTTCAGATACGGAAGATCGGTATCCGACAATTGTATTTTCCCCAGGTATGCAGTTTTCATAGATGGTTTCATCTTGTGCTCATAGTCTTTGGTTAATTACAAATATGTTTGACTGCATTTAGCAGCGCTTCCGGCTTGTTCTTTTCTATCAGGAGCGAATGCCTTACGCCAGCATTGATGCCTGCCTGGACATCACGCTCGCTGTCTCCAATCATGTAGGAGAGGCTCAGGTCGATGTTCAAGTCTCGGGCAGCCTTCATGAGCAGGCCAGGTTTGGGCTTGCGGCAACTGCAATCATACTTATAGTCTGGGAGTTCACCGGCAAAGCCTTTGTCTGGGTGGTGAGGACAATAGTATATGGCATCAAGGAAAGCACCTTCACGGCCTAATAGGGTATCCATTTTGTCGTGGATTAACTGTAGCTCTTCAAAGGAACATTCACCGCGTGCTATGACGGGCTGGTTGCTGACAACAATGGCCAGGAAACCGGCATGGTTGATGAGCTTGATGGCTTCTGCTGCACCTGGCAGCAACTCGAAATCCTCCGCATGAGTCAGGAATCCTTTATAGGCGTTGATGGTGCCGTCGCGGTCAAGGAAAATGGCTCGTTGTGGCCTTTTCAGGTTTCGGGCTGAAACCTTGCCGTCTGTCATGTCTTTCTCTACTTCCTGCAAACGGCTGGGGATGCCCATGTCCTTGACATATTCGGGGGTCTCGTATGCATAGATATGCCCGCTGTGGATGTTTGGCTTCAGTACATCACGGTCGAGGTCGATTTTGTCGGGCTGTTCAGGATGGCGTGGGATGAAGTGCTTCTTCGTCTCTTCAAGCAGCTTTGGCGAAATGAGTTCGATGCCTGCATTGACACGATTCTTGTAATATTGCCGTTCATCCTCTTTACTTAACCATCCTGTCACCTTATGTGTCTCGATAGGCAGTCCTCCCTTTTCGCTTGGCGGCAACGTTTCTGTTGTCAAGAGCGAACTGTCAAATGGATGGTCATTCGGGTGCACCAGCAAACTGGCCCATGCCTGATGCTTACGATGGAAAGCAATGAAACGGTTGAAATCAACGTTGACGATAAGATCGCCACACATCATCAGGAAGTCGTCGGTCAGCGTAGGCATTTTGAACAGTGCACCGGCTGTGCCCAGCGGTTGCGTCTCTTCGAAGTAGGATATATTGACTCCAAAGTCTTGGCCGTCCTTGAAATAATCCTTAATGACCTCTCCCAAATGACCGATGACAAGTGTAATGTCATTTAGTCCGCATGCTTTGAGGTTTTCAATCTGGTGTTCCAGAATGGGCTTGCCGCATATTCGGATCATGGGCTTCGGAATATCGCTGGCAACGGATGAGATACGGGTACCCTTTCCCCCAGCCATGATGACTACCTTCATAGACTATCTCCTTTCTTTTTCTTATCTCGTTCCGAAGAAATGCTCTTCCAGCATCATGCACAGGCAATGATAGACTGGTAGGTGCAATTCCTGTATTTTGTACGTTTCTGTTTCTGGCACTTGTATGCAAACGTCGGAAAGCGCTGCCAGTTTGCAAGGTCTTTGCCCCGTCAGTCCGATTACTTTCAGACCTTTTGCCTTGGCGGCTACGGCAGCATAGAGCACATTGCTGCTATTGCCCGATGTGGAGATGCCCCAGAGAATATCTCCTGGTTTACCATAGCCATTGACCTGCTGCGCAAAAATAAGTTCTGGCAGGCTGTCGTTCATGAATGCCGTCGTGAGTGAAGAATGTCCAGTCAGCGTAATGGCAGGCAATGCTCCTTGCAGATGCTCTGCCAAAACGGAGCCCAGCTCCGGGTCAATACGCTTCATGGCATCGGCCTGGTTTTTGAATACTTCGCGTTTCAGCTTGAATTCTTTCATCAATTCGCCTACTATATGTTCGCAGTCGGATGCAGAGCCGCCATTTCCGCATACAAGCAGCTTCCGTCCGTTCGTATATGCCTGCTTTAGCAGTTCATACGCTTCCTGTATGGAAGATCTGCATTCGCTCAGCATCTGGTAACGGCTAATCAGTGTTTCAATATGACTGTTGATGTTGTGTGGCATAAGAATCAAAATGCATAAACTTTATCTGTATCATAAATTTTCCATCCATGTGCTCCCCCGTCACAGAAGCAAAAGGGCATGATGTAGCCATCGAGATTCTTCAAGGCGTTTTCAACTTCCTTCTTGCGGGTTGGTTCCACCACGAACATGATAAAACCGCCACCGCCAGCCCCCGACACTTTGCCCGCTTTGGCACCTGCTTGCAAGGCTACGTCCATGGCTTCCTGAATTTTTGGATTCGTAATATGGCTGGCCATCTTCTTCTTGTTCTCCCAAGCCTCCCTAAGTATGTCGGCAAAGGCGTTGATGTCGCCTTTCAGCAGGGCAAGTTTCGTATCGATGGCGCTCTGCTTGATCTTGTGCATGGCTTCGATAGCCTCTCCTTTGCCAGTGCGCGTGTTCTGCTGCTGCTCGTCGATGATAGTTGCCGATGACCGGGAGCGGCCCGTGAAATACAGAAGCATGGAAGCCTCCAGCTCATCGATAATCCATCGCTTGATCTTGAGAGGATTGACGATTACCATATCCTCTTTAAGGAACTCTATATAGTTAAAACCGCCAAAGGCAGCAGCAAACTGGTCCTGCTTGCCTCCACTCAATTTCAAATCCTTGCGCTCAATTTCATAGGCGAGCTTAGCCACTTCGTAGTCGCCCAGTGGCAGACTCAGCCATTCAATGAAGGCTTTCAAAATGCATACGACCATCGTTGAGGAAGTGCCGAGGCCCGAGCCTGCCGGTGCATCATTGTAGGTGGTTATTCTGAATGACAGCGGCTTGAGGTGGAAGTCCTTTACGATGCGGTTATACGTACCTTTAATAAGGCTTGCCTCACCGTCGATATGCAAAGCTTCTGCGGTGGGATAGGACTTGTTAACCCCTGCGTCGTATGAACAAATGGTTATTTGCTGGTCGTTAGTCTCTTCTATTGTGCAATAGGCATACAAATTGATGGTGGCATTCAGGACTAACCCGCCATAGATGTCACTATAGGGGGAAACGTCAGAGCCGCCGCCAGCCAGTCCTAAACGTAATGGGGCTTTACTTCGTATAATCATGTTGCTTTCCTATATGATTTTTTCTTTTGATAATATTTCTCGCAGGCAATCCGTACCATATTCTATAGAGAAGTTCTTACGGAAAGACTGATAGATGAATTCTGGAGTCACTGTTGACGACAGCATGCTGTGGAGAGCATTGGAGAATGAGGACTCGTCATGATAGGTAAACAGACAGTGGCTGCTAACCAGTCTCTCATATCCTGCTGACGATTCTTGGTGGCACAGCACGGGGAGTCCCTGACTTAATCCGTCCATCACTCTCAGTTTCATGCCACTCCCGGCATTGATGGGGCAGATGTAATAGTCGGCTTGCGAGACGACCGACGTGATATTATCTGGATTGGGAATCAGCGTGATTCCTTGCTGCTTCTCACATGCTTCTTGCAAATGCCTGGCTGGGTTCCTGCCTGCAATGAGTAGTTTCGCGTTAGGATAATCCTCAACCAGCAAAGGCCAATACCTGTGTATGAATTCCAATATGGGGTAGAGCGACTGAACAAAACTGAGTGATCCCGTAATGACAAATGTCAATCCTTTCTCTCTTTCAATGAATTGCTTAGTGCCAATAGGCCGGTATTCAAATATGCCCCAGTGGTGAACATGCAAATCTTCTTTCGTATGCCATGAGCGGAACACGGCAGCATCTTTTGCGGTCACTGAAAGGTTGATGTCGCTGTAGAGCAGGCAGTCTCTTTCGGCTTTTTGGGCGAAGTAGATGTAGGGCAGGCGGAAAGTGAGCGAAAACTGGTGGCGGTTGTCATGGAGGAAGTCGCGTTCCACATTGTGGTGGATGGTAATGACCGTTGCACCCGTCTGCTTGACCGCCTTGATGAGGGAAGCAGCAATGAAGCTGTGGTCGATGACGATGATGTCATAGGAGTGGGTGGCCAGGTGCTTCTTGGTGAAAGCAGAAAGCGGACTGAGCACGCCCCGGTAGCAGTCGAGGCCTTTCCGAATATTGGGTCTGCTGTCGAAGCAGGGATAGAGCTTGTATTTGGAGGGGATGAAAGGGGATGTGTCACCGTTGAAAGCGGGGTAGATGAGCGAGCAGTCGTTAAACAGCGCTGCGAAGCAGTGCACAAAACCCTTTGAGGCGTTTGCGCCGCCATTGTTTTCGTTCAGTCGGTGACGAGTGATGAGCAGTAGTCTTTTTTCCATGCAATATCTTTTTAGGCAAATAGGTGATAAATGGAACTAAGATACCATTTGGCGTAGGCCGCGAGCGAGAAGTGAAGCGGCTGCAACTGGCGGTAGCACCAAAGAAGCCTGACAGGGTTGCCCTTGATGTAGTCTCTACAGTTTTTGCCGAACGAATTGTAGTAGTAGCGCTGCCGGGGAATGGCTATCGTCTTGAGATAGGTTTGGTCGGCATGGCTCAGTTCCGTGCCCGTTTCCCTGATGGTTTCCAGGAATTGCCCGAACCAGTCGTATTGCTGGAGTGTGGCTAGCATCTTCTGGCGGGCGTTGGCAGTGGAGCTGGTAATCGATCTGGAATTCTCCCTATATTGGAAGCCTGGTTGCTGTGTGTTGGCAATGCCCTTTTCTTTTGCAGCCATTGTTGCCGTGATGTCGTCAGATCCCCATGCCAGGGGTAACTTGAAGTAACCACCGGCGGCTTTCAGGTAGCTGACGCTATAGCAGAAGTCGCCAATGAACTGCTTTTCCCTGGTGGACCAGCGGTTCCATATCAGCGACAGCACCGATTCCCATTCTGGACGAGGGGCTTGCAGGCTGATGGTCTGTCCATGCTCGTCGATGATTTCCGACCAGGCGTGATAGACGTTGAGTCCAGGATGCTGGAGGATGAGGTCGTGATACTGCTCCAAGCAGCAAGGCAGCAGACGGTCGTCGTCACCGATACAGATGACATAGTCGCCCGTACAATAAGACAGGCAGATGTTCCAATTGTCCACCACGTTGACAGAACCGCAATTCTTTTCGTTCCTGTAGTAACGGATGCGACTGTCGTTGAACCATGGGGCAACGACGCTCCTGATGTCCTCAGGCGAGCAGTCGTCGACGACGATCAGCTCCCAGTCGGCGTAGCTTTGGCTTGCTATGCTTTGGATGGCCTCGGCGAGATAGCGTGCTTTGAATGTGGGTATGGTGACAGAGAACTTCATGAGCTATGCTAGGTGCTTTGTTATTGGAGTCTGAAGAGGAGAATGTCGCCAGCAGCTATTTGGTAGGATGTTTTGAGATCTTCCTCTTTCAGTTCTTTTGTCAGGTGGCATGGGATCTCATTTCTGGGGGTGATGTAGAACCTGATGCTGGAAAGGTGGTTTTTGTTGATAATGGCTAGGTAGCTGTGGCCGTTTTTTTGGAACTGCGATACCACAGCCCCCTTGTGGCCTGACACACTTATCTTTTCAATGTTTGTCGGCATGTCGGCGAGTCGGCGTGTCCCTTGGGCAACCGTGCCGAGGTGGTTCACCGATGTCACTCGGGCCCCATAGAACAAACGGCTTACGGTTTTCAGCTCTTGATTCATCCTCTTCACCAGTGCGTAGGTCTTTGTCATTTTGCCGTTTGCGCTGATGGGGGCGTCGTGGAAGTCGTGGTGCGTGTTGTCGGGAGTCCAGTAAGTGAAGTATTGAATGGCTTGGGCTCCGTATGCAAGGTTAGAGTAAGCTTGCAGGCGCAGTGTCGCCAAGGTAGGCTGTGGGTAGTCGTCGTGGGGTACAGAGAGAACAAAACCCCAGAACGGCCTGCCTGATGCCAAACTTTCGCTGCGTACCATCTCCAGGTTGTGATACCATGTAGGGCGAAGCCCGTTCTTCATCACGGGATAGTGGTCGAAAGAAATTTGCTGGCATCCGATGGCAGTCGCTGCTGCCAAGTATTTTTGGTAGGCAGGCACCTTTCTCACAGCTTCAGTGCCATAGTGTGCGCCATGGTAAGGCAACAGGTTGACATAGAGCGGGTGGATGGTGTCAGTAGCGTAAAGGCGTTTTGCTGTTCGCTTCAGCTGGGGAATCTCACTTATTGTTGGTTCGTCTTGCAGGTAGTAGCCAAAGAATCCAGGTTCTTGTTTTAGGGTGATGGCGGTAGCTTCTGGATTGTCGAACATTTCGGGGCATTGCCCCAGAACCTTCACACCGCATCGGTGAGCTGTTCTACAGGCATGAAGCAGGCTCTGAAGCGAGTTGTAGGGATAGATGCTGACGGTGAATCCGCAGTCGCTGAATGTCTTGAAGTTGGCCTCGCTGGTTTGAGCGGTGGGCACTCCCCAGTAAGCTATGATGTCCATTTCATCATTTTCGGCGAATGCGGACACTTGTAAGCAGCACAATGCGAGGAGTATTTTGTGGAATTTCATGGGTTATTTTGTGAAATAGTCGGTGAACAGCATATTGTAGATAAGCATATAGGCCCCAACGAGCGCGATGGCGATCTTTGCTAAATATTGGGGCTTGACGATGTAGAGACAGAAAGTGAATACCACGCAGTCGACAATTCCATAGAGGTCGCTGATTCGACCGCCAATCACGGGGATGGTGGCCATGCTTAGCAGGAAACACAGGCTGGCAGCGAAGAGGTTGATAAGCATGGGTGCGAAATGATTTCGTTCGGTAATGAAGTCGTAGTAGTATAGGCAGAGATAGAGCACAATGCATTTTACCATGAAGTAGAGATTCTTGTAAGGTACGACGAGTTCCTCCCATTTTCCTTGCTCTGAAGCTTCCCTATATAGGTCAAGCTTGCCCTCGGTGAGGGATGATGGAATGAGCGAGAACAGATCCTTCTTGAGGAAATACATGACAAAACAGGCAGGAAGCATGCCTGCAATGAAAAATCTCCATAGTCGGCTAAGCTTTCGATTGCCCAGCAGCAAGAAAGGCAGAAAGACCACAGCCGAATAATGGAAGAGAATCGCGCAGAACATTAGTAGGGCTGCAATGGCATAGTGTTTTCTTGACAGGGGGAGGAGGGATGCCAACAGGAAAGCCGCAGCTGCTGATGCTCTGATTTGGATCATGTCATGCAGTTCAAAATAGACAGGGACATAGATGAGAAGAGCGGTGAAGACGTAGGGGGTCAGTCTATATAGTACAGTCATTTTGATGGGAACATAGATTATGGCATAGATGAAGAACATGATTCCAATGGTGCCGCCAAGCATCAAAACCAGCCTGCTCAAATATATGAATGTTGGCTCTGTTGCTATTTCTGTAATGAAGTCATCGTTGTTCAGGAACATCGACTCGTAGTCGGTGGCATCAGCGGTATGTTCTACGCTCTTTGTGGTGGCCATCACAATGAACACAATAGCATAGACCGCCAGAATGGCAATTTTCTGCATCTCCTTCAGGTAGTCTTCAATGAATGCCAGAAGAACGGTGGCAGCAAAGATAATTGCTATGATGGCGTGCGTGAGCATAGTGATTGTGGTTGTTGTATATGTTAATAACGCAAGGCTTTATCGCAATATTGTGCATCAGGAGAATATCTTTGCCCATCTGTCGGCCATGAGGTCGCAGTGGTAGCTGTGCCCTTTCTCAATAGCCCTTCTTCGCATGTTGGCATATTCTTGATTGTCCATGCCAATGGCTTTTGTGATGCCTTTCTCGATAGCTCCTTCCTTGCAGATGATACCGTCTGTACCATTGGCCAGAATCTCCGTCGGGCCTGGATGGTCGGTGGTGATAGGCACGCAACCGCAGGCCATCGCTTCAATTATGACCATGCCGAACAACTCTTCCCAACTATCAGTGCGTTGCGAATTGAGCAGCAGAAATGAGTGACGGGCGTATATTGGCATGATGTTGGCGGCTCCCTGAACGTAGCCAGCATAGCTGATGTTAGGGAATCGTTGCGAATAACTTTCGACTAGCCCTTTCAGCGGTCCCTTCCCTACAAAGGTGATGTCTGCTTCGGGATGGCATGTGAAAATGTTGAGTAGTTCAGGAATCCCTTTCCATTCAGTAAGCGACGACACGCACAAGAAACTGTTCTTCTTCGGTAGATTGGCATCGGCATCAATGCGCCTTGTGTATGAATGGTTGACCACGGAAATCCTGTCGGCAGTGGCATACGCATTTTTCGTCAGCTGATTTTTCGTCCACTCCGAAACGGAAAAGATGTGCTGGACATATTGGCTAGTGAAATTTTTCCATAGGGAAACTAGTTCGGCGGAGGATGGTTGGTGCACCCATCTTGTGCCGTCCCATCGGCTGTAGGAGGTATGGTAGTAGACTTGGTGCTTTCTCAACAGTTTCATTAGGAACGGCAGGTGTCTATTGAAAGGGGCAATGCCCAGAACAATCTTGGTTGGCTTGCGCAAGGGCAGCGTAAGCAAGAAGCAGATACTTTGGAGCATACAGATGGGATGCCTGACTGCCAGCTTCACTTTCGGAACAATGGCTCTGTCGAGCAGGCAATCGAAAATTCTGAAGACTACTTGCTGTCCATGCTGCCGAGCCAGCACGCGTAGCGCATGGTAGTGGGTGGGGGCACCATATTCGTGGAGTACAAAGATTCGTTTCATGTTTAGTGTGTGTTTGTTTTTGTCATTTTCTCCTGTGACACATTATTGTCTTTCTTCTTGATTCTCGACTTAACCAAGGTTTTCAGCCATGCTCGCTCTTGGCGGTCGAATCCTACGAAGTAGCACACGCAGCCTGTGGATAGGATGGAAATGATGATGGTAAAGGGGATGCGTAAGTAGACGCTGTCGGTCAGGTTAACGAACAGCAAGGGAATAATCGCAGCCAAGAGAGCCACCTGCACGTCTTTTGCTATTACTTCGTACAAATAGCGGCGTACAGGAAAGTTCAGCAAGTGTTTCACAATGGCAATGTTGATAGCCACGACACCGAAGTAGACCACCATGACCACTAGCAAGGGGAAGGTTGGAGCAGCACCAGCCCGTAGTCCCAGATAGCTAACGGGGATGCACGTGAGTTTCGCCACGCTGACGGTGAGATGATAGATTCTTATTTGGCCTGTAGCTTGGATGGCCATCTGTAGTGTGCCACCCATCGACTGCAATAGCACTGTGACCAGCACGATGATTGTAAATTCGTAGAGGTAGGCGGGGGGAATGCTTAGCCAGATGGTGAGTATGGGGTTCATTTCAAGGCACAGGGGAAACATCACAAGAAAGAAGAGGAAAAAGGATATTTTGCTTGATCTGATTACTAGGTCAATCATTTGCATCTGTTCGCCAACAGCATAAAGTTTTACTATTTGTGGATTGGCAGCGCTTTGGAAGTTTGTAACAAATGCTGACACTTGCATCTTCACCTGTACGGCAATTCCCCGCGCAGCATTCACGGCGGGGCCGAAGAACATGTTCAGCAATACGTTTACTCCTTGGTCAGACAGGGTGTCGGCAATGTTTCCTATCAAGCTCCAAGATGTGAAATTGAATATTTGGCCAAATTGTGCGCGGTTCCATATAAAATGGTATGCACATTCGTTGAACTTTCGGCGGCAATATGTCGCGTAGAGTGATATTTGTAGTACGTGGGCAAGTAGCATGAGCAGGCCATAAAGGCGTAGTAGGTCGCCGTCCGCATACTGGATGAGAAATACGATACCCAACTTCATGAGTGCATCGAGGATGCTGATAGCGGCATAAACATTGAACTTCTCATGGGCGCTGACACATGCGTTGAAAGGAACCTGGATAATGGAAATCGCAGCAGATGCTACCGAGCAGTGGTAGACGAATAGGGCTGCCCCCATGCGCGTAGCAGGAATGACTAGCTTGTGGCATACCAGCCACAAGCCTGCTGTCTCGGCGAGCAAAACTATTAGTACGGCAATGATGACATGGACGTTGATGCACATGCAAAATGTTTGGGTCAGCTGTCGGGAGTCGCCCTGTCCTAAGACAAAGGCTATGATACGCTGCGTGGCGCTGCTAAGTGCGCCATTCAGAAAAGCGAAAAGGGCTACGATTCCTCCAACCACATTGTAGATGCCAAAATCATCTACTCCCAACGTGCTGAGTACCACGCGCGAAGCATACAGACTAATCATCATGATGATTAGCATGCGCAAATACATGTAAAGCGTGTTTTTGGCTATAAGCTTGTTGTCGGAGCTGGCAATCGGCATGCTACTTACTCTTCTCTGTCGGTTCTTTCCGCAGATAGACATAGAAAGTGGTGCCAATGAAAGTGAGCAGCATCATGGCAAAAACAAAAATCATGCGCTTCGGGCCAGCTGGCTTCACGGGGATAGCTGCACCTTGAATGACTGTGAAAGCTGGCGTGCGTTCCTGCACCTTGCTGCGTGCAGCCTGCAACTGAGTGTTAATGGCAGAATAGGTGTTGTATTTCAGCGACATGTCGTTCTCAAGGCTGCTCAGCTTTGTGCGGTAGCTCTCAAACACTGTGTTCAGGTTGGTGTCGGCATAGCGGGCGTATAGTGCAGAGGCCTTCTCGTATTCGGCTTTGGCACTGTCGGCCAACACTGTGTAGTAGTCGGCGTCAATGCGTGCTTTGTTAGTGCGGTACTCGGTGATGAACTCCTGTAGCAGTAACAGCAGGGAGTCGGCCATCGAACGGCATATCAGGGGATCTTGGTCCTCCACGCTGATAGAAATAATGCCAGTCTTTTTGTCGGCGGTCATTTTTATGTTGTCCTGAATGTGCTTCAGTACTCCATCGTCTTCCATCGACAGATTGTATGGGTCAAATTCAGGGCTGTTGCCCACTTTTCCTTTTGGCTTCTTCTTGAATAATTTCTTTACCGAGTTGAAAAATCCACTCCACCACGTTTTCTTCTGGTGCTTTTTTAGATAGTCGAAGTAGGTATAGCTGTTACCCTCACTTGTGGTCACTTTGATGGGGAAGAGCTTGGCTACAAAACCGTTGTCATCCATCAGTACGGGGTAGAGTAGGGGGGTAATGGCATCACTGGTTTGCATGTCACCCATGTTGAAGCCAAAAGAGGCAGCAATGGAACTGAGTGTCCCGCCACCCATGTCTCCGCCCATCTCGGGAGCCAGTTTTGCATCGCTGCTGTAATAGCGTGGTAAACTGAAGATGTAGATGCATGATTGCACAAACACTATTAGCAGCGGCTTGATATAAGCTTTCCTGTTGCTAAGTATCTTCTTTGCTATGCTCTGCACGTCTATAATTTTCGGCTCGTTCTTTTCCATGATTCTTTGCGATTTTTCTTTTTGCCCCTTTGGGAGTTGTTTATGTCCACAAGAGAGGAAATGCTGTGAGTTGCTTGGTGAAGTGTCGTGTGTGGGCTACTTGAAAATGTTCACCATCGTGGCAATCATCGTGGCAATGGAGGCGGTAGACGAGCCGATGGCTAGCATTTCGGCGGTTGACATGCGGCGCCCCTGTTGCTTGGTGGGCACCACGATTTCGCAGCCGGGCAATGGCTTGTGCTTACGGTCGGCTTTTGCCACGTTGCCATTCATATATATAATGTATGTCTGGCGCTTCTTGGCATTTTCACCGAATCCGCCTGCCTGGTTGATGTAGTAGTTCAGGTCTTCGCCTTCAACGAAGTTCGTCGTGTTGGGGTACATCACTTCGCCGTTGATCTTCACCGTACCCGAATATTCCGGCACGATGATCCGGTCGCCTTCGCGCAGCACGATGTCGGCATCGCCACCGGGATTGCTCAGTGCCTTGTCTAGCTGAATACCTACGGGGTAGGTGGCACCAAGATCCAGTTTGCTGATGTCAATAGAGTCCTTTTCGCCCGAGCGCTTGGCTGCTTTCTGCAAGGCTTCCTGGCGGGCCAGCTCCTCAGCCGTTCGTTGACGGATGAGACGGGCACCGGTGGGGTAGGCGTTCTTCGACAGCCCTCCAGCTTTCTTGATAATCTCGCTTAGGCGTTCACTTTTCTTGGTGAGCGTGTAGGTACCTTCAAACAGCACCTCGCCCTCTACGAAGACATTTTGCTGGGGTGTATAGCCGGGACTCTTGCGCACGTACACTTCGTCGAAGGGCTCCAGATGGAATGCCGATTCTCCGTCAATGATGAAGCCCTCTTTGACGGCAAAGCTGAAGTAGCGGGCCAGCGTGTCTTGCGAAGTGGTGGCGTAGGGGTTGGAAATGCGGCGTGCCACGTCCACTTTCACCATCGAGGCTGCATCGGTGGGTCCGCCTGCTTGCAGTATGAAGTCTTCCAGCGTTTCGTTGGAGGCATAACGATAGATGCCTGGATACTGCACCTCGCCATGTATGGTCAGCGTGGGCATCTCTATGGTTTCCTTGCGGCTGGGCACCCAGAGTACGTCCTCATTGCGCAGGGGCACGTCAGGAGTCGCTCCGCTCATAATGCCTGCAATGTCTACCGACAGTACTTCCAGCGTGCGGTCGCTCTTCATGCGGTGCATCACGCCACGGGCAGTGAAGGCTTCCTCGGTCAGTCCGCCCGCAGCTTCAATCAGTGAGCGCACGGTGGTGATATTGCCGCCGATTTCGTATTGGCCTGCGTGGAACACTGCACCCTTCACTTCAGCCGTGTTCTGGTAGCGGGCCACGATAGAGTCAACCCACAGCGAGTCGCCGTCGGCCATGTGGAAAGAGGCAAAGTCGAACTCGTTGATTGTGTGGACTGAGTAGAGAGCGCCGGCTTTGCGCGTCACGCGTACTGACTGCTTAAAAGCATCGCTGGCAAAGCCGCCAGAGTATTTCAGCAGGGCCGCCAGGCTTTCACTGCTTTTCATCTCGTAATACATTGGACGCTTCACACGTCCGCTGGCGTTGACCAGACAGTCGTAGGCTCCCACGATGATGACATCGTTGTCGGTCAGCTTGACGTTGCCCGTGGCCTTGCCGTTGAGGATGTAGTCATAGACGTCGACCGTGGAGATGAGGCGGTTGTTGCGGAACACCTGAATGTTGCGCAGCGTACCGATGTCGTTCACGCCGCCGGCCATGTAGAGGGCGTTGAACACGGTGGCGAATGCCGACAGGGTGTAGGTGCCAGGATAGTTTACTTCACCCATCACGTTCACCAGGATGGTGCGCGTCTGTCCTACCGACAGGCGGATGCGGCTGTCGGCATAGTGGGCACTCAGCTGTGAGCGTAGTCGGGCATTGGCCTGGTCCACAGTGAGTCCGGCCAGCTGGACAGGGCCTATTCCCTCGATGGTGACATAGCCGTCGGGGGTAATCGTGGCATCGATGCTCTCTTGCGAGGCACCGTAGATTTCAATGGCTACGGCATCGCCCGGTCCTAGCCGGTAGTCGGCCGGGGTGGCAATATTCATATTCGGCTCGAAGCTCAAGGCCTCGTTATTGAATATGTCATGGCCGAAAATCTTCGTTTTCTCCTTCTGTTGCTGCTCCAGCAATTGCTCCAGCAGGGCAATGCTGTCAACCGGCATCAGTCCGCCCAGCTCAGCCTGCATTTGCAGGAATTCAGGATTGTCCTCGTCGTAGGTCACCTGTCCGTTGATGCCTTGGCGCAGCTGATAGTTTCCCTGTCCGGTGGCAGTGGCGGTGCGTCGCTGCTGACCGTTGTTCTTGCGCATGCGGTCTTCTGTCTTCGACATCGCTTCGTCGGCCACTGTGCCCAGTCCCGACTGGCGTATCTGGCGCTCGTATTTGCGTTTCACGCGCTGAATCTGCTGAATGTCAACGCCGCGTTGCAGCAGCTTGGTGATTACCTCGGTTTGCGGAGTCCCCTTCTCATTTTCCTCCAGAATGAATTTTACCAGTTGCTGGTCGGTCATCGTAGACTGCGCTATGGCCCATAGCGATGATATGAGCATGAAGATGAGTGGCAGTAAACGTTTTCTCATGTGTCTTATGAATGATTTGTTCTTTATTCTATAAACTCAAAATAGTGCAAATTATTGCAAAGATTCGGCAAAGGTACGAAAAAAAGTTGTTTCGGGCAACTATAATACCCCCGATTTTTCGGACCAGTGCATAAGTCAAACAAAAAAAATTA
>ERZ842401.3588-NODE-3588-length-19072-cov-6.570490_pt1 | contig 19072 bp, 11 predicted proteins | sample MGYA00521270_ERZ842401 | MGnify/ENA primary metagenome ERZ842401 (study PRJEB31892, sample SAMEA3878208) | bioreactor metagenome | biome: Moose rumen | place: Sweden | collected 2011-10 | study: EMG produced TPA metagenomics assembly of the PRJEB12797 data set... | reverse complement strand
CAAATATACGATTTATTCTTCTGATGGCCAAATGATTAATTTATAGAAGTCCCCTAAAAAAAGTGCGCGGATGCCCAAGAATTAGTTCAATTCGTATAATTCGTAGTATAAATCATTAGGTTAAACCAAATATTGGCTGATTTTCACATTGATTTGATAAATGACGTGTACTGCATTGTTCTTGCCCGGCAAAAAGGTCGTAGACCTTGACAAGGCCAGCGGCCTTGACTTGAGCTAACCCTACGGCGCACAGGCCGACAGGTCTGTGTGGCGTGGGGACCGCGACATGCAAGAGAACGGGCCTCGAAGAGGGCCACTCGCTTGCTCAATTGGTTTTCTTGTTGTATCCTTGCCTGTCAAAACAATTTATCATGAGCGCAGGTGGCAAAACACATCCCGAACCAACGTACGCACCACCAGCGGGAATCCTTCGAGGACGAATACCGCAATCACAAAAATCAACCCAAAAATTATGATTGTAATCACAAAAATCACCCCAAAAATTATGATTGTAATCATAAATTCACTAAATTTGCAGCAATTCATTGACGCATCCGGTCGCAGCGGCGACCACACCTAACAACCGCCAATGAAGACATATTAGATACAGGCGTTTACTGTAACGCTTTGGTTTTGACACCTCAAGAATCTCGCAAATTCTAAACGAAAAGTCAAAAACAAAGCAGCGTGAACGCCCCTATAGATGTACTATATCCCTTACTCAGGTCATCACATTTGACTTGAGGGTTTTGATATACACATCTTCGTGGGGTTTCGTCGCTGCTCGTTCTGACTTTTCGGGCATGCGAGAGCCTTTGAGGTGTGGGACTGAGCAACAGACTTGGCTCCACGTTTTGTATTTAATAGAGTATAACTTCTAACCATCAACCCCCTGGTTGCCGAGAGCCACAACCAAACATCAAAACGTGGCACGGCAAATTGAAAACTACCCTTCCACCGAACATATTAGAGAATAACATGAGCGAGTATTACACTAACGCCCATGGTCGGCTGTTGAGCTACCCTTTGGAAATCCATATAATACCTTTATCTGAGCCTCAATCTCTTATTGTCAAGGCTAAGAAAAACTAAAAAACAAAATGATCATGAAAAAGAATAAACAGTTAAAGATATTTCCAGATTTCAATAGAGATGATTTTATTGCTCTCGGTGTCAAAAACAAAGATATTAAGAGAATAAGAGATTTCTACAATGCTCTGTACAGCTCGGCTGAGGAATCAGAAGTGGTAATTGCCTATATTCGCTTCTTCAACCTAAAGGTTGACATGAAGCAAAGGCATGACCTCTATACTCCCCAGATGTTATATGAGTTCAAGTGGGATAGGAATTTCAAATCAAGGCAAGTGCGGGCAGAGGTGCTTGCACAACTCATCTATTACGTCTATGGCATGCGATTTAACCCTACCGAAAAAGAAATACCAAAATACTTGTGCTTAGCTGACCGAAACGAAATAATCATAACCGAGACGGAATTATGGCTTAAATATTTTGAACAAGAACAAGGAAAATATGACTGGTCATACGCAGCCAGTAGTCCCGATTTACAACTTGTTTCTGACCTCGAAAAAGATGAACAGCTTGCTACAATGCCATATTTCAATCTGATGTCACCCTCTGAATTATTGAAGGTTGAGCAACTTTTCAAAACTATTTATACCGAAAATCCTATCATTCCATTCACTATTAAAAAAATGATTACTGAACGTAATTTTGAGGTAGTTTTTGATGAATGGAATGAGAGATTTGGCGAGGATGTCCGTAATGGTCGCAAGCCATCGGAATACTTCTTGTGTGACATCCAGCAAGGACGGTCATTCGTCACTCCAGATACAAATCGTGTCATGTTTAATATTTCTTCTGATCAAACTATACCGAAGAAGCTCAATCTTAATCAGTATAACCGATTCTGGAAAATCTTTGACCGAACAAGTGACAAAGATTTGATTAGTAGTATCCTAAGTAAGATTGATCGATTGAGTGATGATTATAAAAGACGTTTTGAAGGTGAGTTTTATACTCCAATTCCTTACACAACCATTGCTCATGGCTACATTGCAGAAACCCTTGGCGATAAACAGTGGTGGAAAACAGGCAAGTACAGGCTTTGGGACATGGCAGCAGGGACAGGAAACCTAGAGTATCATCTGCCAGCTGAAGCCTATAAGTACATGTATCTTTCCACTTTGCTTGATGGTGATGTGCGATTTTTAAAACGCACTTTCAAAGGTGCTGTTTGCTTCCAGTATGATTACTTGAATGATGATATTGATACACTGTTCAATAAGTTATCCTTCAGTGCAAAGAAGATGCCCGAACAGCTTGAAAATGATTTGGAAAATCCCGACCTAACATGGATTATTTTAATCAATCCTCCGTTTGCCACATCACAAGACAAGTCCAAAGCAAATTCAACCAAAGCGGGTGTTAGTGATACTTTTATCCGGAAGACAATGCACTCTAAAGAGTTCTTATTGGGCGAAACTTCACGAGAACTGTTCGCTCAATTCCTTTTCCGCATCCACCATGAGTTCAAGCACAAGAAAGCATACCTGTGTCTGTTCTCAACATTGAAATACATTAATGCCAACAATGACCAGCGACTTAGGGATAAGATTTTTCGATATCATTTTGAACGTGGATTCATGTTTGACTCACGTGTATTTTATAAGGTAAAACAATTCCCTGTTGGTTTCCTCGTATGGAATCTCGCCATGCAAGAGGACTTAAAAGAACAAAATATCACCCTTGACGTTTTGGACCGCTCCACACCTCCAGCTAAGGTTGCACAAAAGCGGATTCTGTCAAAAGATCGGTCAGAATTTCTCAACAAATGGGTGGACAGGCCCGAAGCAACAATTGTTTTTCCACCGTTTTCCTCGGCTATCAATATCAACGCTGATAAAAAAGACATCCGTGACCGCATTGCCAAAGGTTTTATTTGTTCCATGTGCAGCAAAGGTAATGATGTGCAAAACATCAACTATGTAGCATTATTCTCTGGCCCATACGGTAGTGCTGGAGCATGGTCGGTGATACCTGATAATTTTGAACGGTCAATGGTTATTTTTGCAGTCAAGAAATCAACCAAGCAGTTTTGGTATAATGACCGAGACCAGTTCATGCAGCCCAATTGTGAACTGCCACAAGACTTTGTCAATGACTGCGTGGTTTACAGTCTTTTCCATAGTGCTAATCAGACGGTGAGTTGGCAACATGTGAAGTACAAAGGCAAAGATTATAATATCCCAAATCATCTGTTCCCATTCTTAATCACTGAAGTCAAAAAATGGAAATGCAGTGACCCCGATATTACAAGTGGAATCAGTGCCGATAGTGACCGCTTTGCCGCTTTGTGGCTACAAAATAAGACATTGACTCAAGAAGCACAACAAGTGGTAGATGCCGCACGTGAAATGTATAAGGAATTTTATGAGAAATCCGCATTGCTAAATACCAATAAATACAAAGTTGGGGCTTGGGATGCTGGATTGTACCAGATTAAAGCCTGTCTGACTGATGAAGAGTACAATCTTGTTAATAACTATTCCGGTTTCACTATGGCTTTGAAAAGCGCGATGAAAGTTTTAGAGGCCAAAATTGATAAAGAAAAGCAGATTTATGGTTTTATAGAATAGATGTCTATTTTAAAGTTTCAGTCTGACATTAAATGACCTTTGATTTCTATAAATGATTTATGGTTGATTTGTGGTAATTCGTGCAATTCGCATTAAAAAACGAGTGCGGACGCCCAAGAATTAGTTCAATTCGTGTAATTCGTAGTTTACAATGCTTTTTGACATTGACTGCTTGAGGTGATGGATTGTAACTTTGTTGCGGAGAGATAAAAAATCACGTTTAACAATTCGTTAACACTTCCGCCCCACCCCATTGCTTCAGCATCGAGGAAAAACATCGCTGAAAACCAACGGGTTGTAAAATAAGTGCCATTAGCGCCATATTGCTTTTTGACACAAAACGGGTGGTCACGACAGCCACGCCGCGTCATCATCGCAATGTGACCCCGCTGGGGTGGTGCGGATGCTGAAGCAAAAAAAGTTGTGCCTGTTGTCTGATGTGTTGTGGAAGTTGTCTGAAAAAGCACAAGAAACCAAAGGCGGAAATGGTCAAACCCTGCAGGGGCTAATGCTAATTTCACGAATTTAAACTAATTAAATAATTCGCGCAATTCGCATTTAAAATATGTTACAAAAATGGCTTTTTGTTTGGCACTTCGCTCGACTTGCACTATCTTTGCGAGATAGAAAGCAAAACGTTTAATTTCAATAACCTGTAAGACATTAACAACTGAATCAAGAAATGAACGAGATTGAGAAACTGAAACCGACGTGCATCTGGCGCAACTTCTATGCGCTGACGCAGATTCCCCGTCCCTCGGGACATGTTGAGAAAATCCAGCAGTTCCTGCTCGACTTCGCCAAGAAGGTGGGCGTGGAGGCCTTCCAGGATCCCGCCGGCAACATCGTGATGCGCAAGCCCGCGACCCCCGGCATGGAGAACCGCAAGTGCATCACCATGCAGGCCCACATGGACATGGTGCCCCAGAAGACGCCCGAATCCAAGCACAACTTCGAGACCGATCCCATCGAGCCCTACATCGACGGCGAGTGGATCAAGGCCCGCGGCACCACGCTGGGTGCTGACGACGGTCTGGGCGTGGCTGCCATCATGGCGGTCATGGAGGACAACACCCTCAAGCACGGTCCCATCGAGGGCCTCATCACCAAGGATGAGGAGACCGGCATGTATGGCGCCAACGACCTGCCCAAGGGCCAGATGAAGGGCGACATCCTGTTCAATCTGGACAGCGAGACCTGGGGCAAGTTCGTCATCGGCAGTGCCGGCGGCATCGACGTTACCTGCACCCGCAACTATAACGAGGTGAAGACCGCCAGCGGCGACACTGCCGTGCGCATCACCCTCAAGGGCCTCAAGGGCGGCCACAGCGGCCTGGAAATCCATGAGGGCCGTGCCAACGCCAACAAGTTGATGGCCCGCCTGGTGCAACTCGCCATCGTGGACCACAAGGCCCGCCTAGTGAACTGGCATGGCGGCAACATGCGCAATGCCATCCCGTTCAAGGCCGAGACCGTGCTCGTCGTGCCCAAGGATAACCTGAAGGGTATGAAGAAACTCGTCAAGACCATGAAGGCCGAGTTCGAGAGCCAGTTCAAACTCATCGAGGACAAAGTTGACTTGACGCTCAAGGAAATCGACCGTCCCAAGATGAAGATGGCGCTCGACGACCAGACCACCATCCTGCGTGCCATCTACGCTTGCCACGACGGCGTGGTGCGCTTCATCCCCGCCTATCCTAACGTGGTGGAGACCTCGAGCAACCTCGCCATCATCGACATCGAAGACGGCAAAGCCGCAGTGCAGATTCTCGCCCGCTCGGCACGCGAGGACATGAAGGACTACATTGTGAAGATGCTTATGACCTGCTTCCACCTCGCCGACTTCAAGGTGGAGACTGGCGGCGACTACATTGGCTGGGATCCCAACCCCGACAGCGAGGCGCTACACATGCTTCTCGGCATCTACAAGAAACTCTTCAAGGAAGAAGGCATCGTACAAGTGGATCACGCCGGACTTGAGTGCTCTATCATCCTGGGCAAGTACCCACACATGGACGTGGTGAGCTTCGGTCCCACACTGAAGAGCCCCCACACTACCATCGAGCGTGCCTACATCCCCGCCGCCGAGCCATTCTGGAAGCTGCTGGTTAAAGCCCTCGAGGAAGTACCCGTGAAATAAGCGCCCCCTCCAGCTCATTGTATCAAACAAACTCAACAAATAAAAACAAAAGCAACAAATATTTTTTATGTTATACTTGTCAGGTTTTGTTGTTTTTGTTTAATCTAGCTGAAAGGATGGTTGCATGTGCGTCAGCACATGGTTAATGTGGAGAACAATGATAATTAGGGAGAATTTTGCATTCTGCGAAATTCTCCCTAACTTTGTGGCATAAAAACACTACAATCATGACCGAATATCTTTACAAAGAGACCGACAACCTGTCGGCACTGATTACCGCGCAGCCTCAACTGCTTCTCACCCTGTCGCACTTTGGCATACCTATGGGCTTTGGCGACAAGACGATAGCGCAGGTGTGCCATGAGCATGGCATCGACCCGCAGTTTTTCCTGCTCATCTGCGAAGTTTACAGCAACGGCAACTACATCCCGTCGCAAGCCTCGCTGCGTGCCACGCCCATGGAGGACCTCGTGCCTTACCTGCTGCGCTCGCACGACTATTACCTCAACCGCCGCCTGCCACACATAGGGCATCACCTCGAGAAAATCGCCGATATGTTGCCGCCCCGCGCCGGCAAGGCGATAAAGCAGTTTTTCAACGCCTATATCGAGGAGGTGCGCGAGCATTTCGCCCACGAGGAGAAGACCGTTTATCCTCACATCAGCAACCTCATTGGCGGCAAGGGCGATGACTTCAAAATCAAGGACTTCCTTGTCTCGCACGGCAACCTCGAAGACAAGCTCAGCGACCTAGTACAGATAATTTTCAAATATCTGCCTTCTTCTCCTTCAACAGAGCGGACGAGGCAGGCCTCGCCCCTACATAGCGATGATGCTATCGACATGATTTTCGACATCCTCCAGCTTTCGCGCGACCTGCGCAAGCACGCCATCATCGAGGATAAAATTCTGGGACCATACGTTAAGCAACTTGAGAACACCGCAAAGCCATGAAAAAGAAAGTATTGATAGTGGAGCCTTCGGAGGTCATCGTCGAGGGGCTGGTGGCGACTCTCAACCATGGCGAGCTCAAGATGCTGAAGCCAGAATACACTGCCGACGACCTGGGCAACCGCCTCGACGTGCTAAAGCCCGACATCCTCATCATCAACCCCACGCTCAACGACAACGTCACCGAGCTGCGCAACGGACGCAGCATAGCGGTCCTGGCGCTGGTGTATCAATATGTGAAACAGGTGAGGCTCAAGCGCTTCGACGGCATAATCGACATTCGCGACAGTCAGCAGTCGATACTCCAGACGGTGCTGGAGATAAGCACCAAGACGCAAACCAGCGATGCCGCCATGAGCAGCCACGAGCTCACCCGCCGCGAGACAGCAGTGCTGGTGGAGGTGGCACGAGGCTTGTCGAACAAAGAGATTGCCGCTCGCCTCAATGTGAGCGTGTTCACCGTCACCACCCACCGCAAGAACATCGTGCGCAAGACTGGCATCAAGAGCGTCGCCGGCCTCACCGTCTATGCCCTGCTCAACAACCTCATCGACGAAGATACCGTGATATAACTCCTCGTCTCTATTATATTAAACAACTTGAACAACCAGCTAACAACTCACACAAATAATTTTTTTTCATTAAAAAAATATATATGGTTGATATAAATGAATTAAAGAATAACATCTATGATGTGATTGGAGCCATTCTTGAAGTAAAAAAAGGAATGGGACCAGGACTGAATGAGTATTGTTATCAAGAGGCTTTGCAGTTGCAACTTGAGAATGACAAGATTCCTTTTTTAGAGAGAAGTCCTACCATCCTATTTATAATGGAACACCTCTTAAATCGGAATTCAGAGTGGATTTTTTGTGCAAGAACGATATCATAGTGGAGTGTAAAGCGGTTTTTGACGTAATCAATGTACATCGCGCTCAGTTACATAACTATATGCGATTAACAAAATCTTCTTGCGGCATTCTTGTAAACTTTTTCCCTGAATACTATCAACTAGAAAGATACTTTTATGATGACGAACGCAAAGCGATTTTAGGCTATGACGGCCGCATCATAAGAGGATATAAATAACTCCGCCACTTCGGTTACCCGGTTTCTTATGTTATATGAAACAACTTTAACAACTCAAATACAACAAGAACAAAAAGTATTTTTTCTAAATATGTAGAAATATTTCTTTTTTGTTGTGTTTGTTGTTAGCTTGTTGTTCAAGTTGTTTGATATACCGCGCGCAAATATTTTTGTTGTTTTAGTTGTTTGAAAAGTTGTGATAGTTGTTTGATATAACTGCGTGAAACGAGAGAAGAAAGAAAAGCCTCAACCCGCACGGGTTGAGGCTTTTTTGAGGTATTTATTTTGATTGACTACTCTTGTGTGTGACTAATAAATAATAAACGTGAATTAAATGGTGAGTAGTCTCTCTCAATAAATGTCGTTAATTGGAATTAGCTACCAATGAGGATGTTGTAAACAGCAGTTACGTCACCTGCGGTGATGTTGCCGTCGCCATCCTGATCAGGATTAACAAGAGCTGAATCGTCGTTGTTGAGCATCCAGTTGTAGAGTGCAGTAACGTCGGCAGCAGTAACGAAGCCGTCACCGTCAACGTCGCCAGGAATAAATGTATTTTGAGAGATAACTGTGAGAGTCATGTTCTCAGTATCAAGTTGGAGGGTGTAGATGCCACCATTCTCCATCTTGAAGTTAGAACCGTCAACCAGAGTCAGAGGAACATTCAGCAGACCGTTGTTGATCAGGAAGTAGCCAACGCCATTCTCGTCAACGCCGCCATACCATGTCCAGCCGTCACCGTTAGGAGTGATGATCTTGAACTCTGCACCAGCCTCGAGCTCAGCCTCAGTCTCAAGAACACCGTCCTCATTAGCTACGAACTCAAGCATGCCTTCTTGCTGGCTCCAACCGTTGAAGTCACCAACGAGATAGTAAACAGACTCCTCAACAACCTCGCCAACGATAAGCTTGAACTCAGTGCCTGGGAGGGTGTAAACTACCTCACCATTGTTGTTAGGCTCTACGGTGATAGTGAGAGTGGTGTAGCCAGCATAAGACTCATAGCCATCCTCGTCAACATCTATCTGATCCTCAGCCTCGATAGTAATCCACTCGGGGATCTCATCTACTGCCCAAGCATCGTAAGGCTCGCTGGCCTTGAGCTCGAGAGTAAACTCACCACCTTCAGTGGGGATAGTGTACTCAGTAGCGTTGCCTTCTACAGTCTCGATGTAGGCCATCTGAGCGTTGATAGAGAGCAGGTGGTTCTCGGGAAGACCGCTGTCGTCGCCAGAGCCCCAGTAGTAACCCATGTGGCAGGGGATGAAGCTGGTCTCGATAACCTCGCCACTTTCATCGTAGAAGTCCCACATGGCATAGCCACCTAAGAATTGAGAGTAGAACTCATCGTGAGCCAGGTCGGCAACACGAGTCATAGCGTTCAGGATTGGAGAAACCTCTGGAACCTCATTAACGCCGTCAATAACGATAGCGATGTCGCCATCAATCTCCAGCCAATCCTCCTCGGTAAGGCCGAGTTCGGGATCCTCTTTCTCAAAGAAGAAGTCGATAGCAGTAGTAGTGCTCAATACATCCTCGGGGAACTCATAAACAGAAGTAGCGATTGGGTTGTCCAGATCGATCATACCATCAGTCATTGGGCAAACCTTAGCAGTTAGTTTATTGCCAGCGTCAGCGGTGCAATAAGCATAGAACTGGATGCGTGAGAAGGTGTAATTCTTGCCAGGATAGTTGAAGATCTGAATGAAGTTCTGAATCTTACCATCTACGGCACCATCGGGTTTGTAGCCACTGGGCAGGTCGCCGAAGAAGTCGTTTACGTCCTCGCTAGAACCAGCACTGTAAGAAGTGCGCATGATGTCGCTATAGTCGGCACGTGGCGAGAACTGATACATGTTGGTCAGTGTAGTACCATCGCCAAGCACGTCCATCTCCAGCTTGCCACCCATAACCATGGCACCGCTGAAGTTGTAGTAGTTACCGGCATCATAATCGTCATCGCTGTAGGCGTTGGCGAAGAGTTTTGGTGAAACCCACCATCCGGGATAGTTGGGGAATGTGCAAACCAGGTCTTTCTCGCCCTCTACAATAGAGAGGTTCTCCTCGTCAACTGCGGGGTTGTAATACACCCAGTCGTAGGTCTCGCTAGCGATACCTGTCGAGATGTTGGTCCAAGTAGTCTCGGTGTTACCGGGAACCATGCACACGTTGTAGCTGTAGAAGAAGCTGTCACTGTAGGGGAAGAATGCCGAGAAGAATGTGCCCCTAGGAGTCAAGTACATGGTGTCGACACCCGAAGTGAAGTCCTTCATCATGCCGCCCTTGCCAGTGTAGAGATCGCCCTTTTGAGCCATCATCTCAACCTTAGCCTCCGATTTTTGTGGCTGGAGCTTATGAGCCTTCTGCAAAGCAGGAGCAGCAAAAGCAGCAACAGTCACAACTGCGAAAAGAAGAGTCAAAATTTTCTTCATAATCTTAATTGAGTTTTGTTAGTTAATAAATAAAGTGAATTATAATCTCTAAAAATAATAGTATCAGTCTGTATCTTTACATAGATTGTGCAAAAGTAAGAAAAAATATCAAAACAACCAAGATTTTTCACATCTATTTTTGAAAAAAAACATCAACGCCACAATCAACGCCACTAGCGCTGTGGAGCTTATGTCTATGTTCTATCAAACAAAAACGACAATAGAAGTATAATAAAAGATTGTTTTTATTTGTTGAGTTTGTTTGATAAATGCACTGGGGAGCATGTCCATCAGCCGACAGGCTGACCGCTGGGTAACCCCCAGTACCGGTATCGCAACGAGCGACAGATACAAACAAAGTGGCGGCTCAGGGAGAGTCGCCACTTTAGATTATGGGTTTTATCCTTAAAGGATATTACAGAGATGCAGTCTCAAACTTGATAACCACGAAGTTGTTAGCATTGCTCTTGCTCTTCAGCAGCATGGGGTTAGACACCATCAGGTTGTCGCAGCTGAGTTCATACTCACCAGTACACAACAGGTCAACCATAGCCCTGAGGCCCGGCAGCCATCCATATAATTGCTGACCATTGGTATCGTAGGCTCCTTCGGCATTGGGGTCAAAGGAGAACTTGACGGTGTGGTCGTCCACAATCTCATGGTTGAGATAGATGCTACCGTAATTACTACCAGTATGGTATCTGAAATAGAGACGATACTTGGCCTTGGTGTTGTCATATCCCAACTGCAGCCATTGGAAATTATATTTAAGAGTTCTATTACCAACCTTTATTGCCTTAGCCTCATCAACAATCTGATTGAAGATTGTGAGGAAATCTCCACTTATCTCACCCTCCACCTTGCTGAGAGTCCAGCCAATCTGCTTCTGATGGAACAGGTCGGCAAAAGCAGGACCCTTGATAGTGGTCAGACCATCCTCGGTGCAGAGGAGAGTACCGTCGGGCTGAATCTCAAAGTTCTGAGCGGCAACATCGTTCTCATCATACTCGGAGAGGAAGCTCAATGGCTCCATGAAGCGGACTCCATTAGCAGTGAATATAGCGTTCATATACTCTCCATTATCGAGCAGAGAGCTGCCTTCGGGATAGAAGCTCCAGAACATTGAATTGATGGGGCCACCGTCACCGTTGCAGATGTAGCGCTTGCCGCTTGCAGTAGTGAGAACATAATCGTTGATACGGTTGTTGAAGGTGGCATTCAACACCGAGGTGAGGTTGGTGAAGTAGGCCTCATCAGTTGGTGCCATTTCAGTAGTGAGACGTGTCATCATAATCGTGATGGCGGTCTTCTTGCCACGCAGCTTAATGTGATTCTCGTCGGAGCCAACGATAATGAACTCATAGTCACCCTCGTGTCCCTTGCCATAGGTACTTGAATTAGTACCGGCAGTACCTAATTCTATTTCAGGGTTAGAGAACACATGGAAAGCACTGTTATAGGTGTTGAACGAAAGCACAGGGCCATAGTCGCTCACCACTTCCCACATAGACTTGTCGCTGTAGAAAGCGCCACCATTGACATAAGAATTCTTAGTAGCAATGTCAACCGTGCCATCGTTATGGAAAGTCATAATATAGTTGTAGCCAGGCTCGGCTGCGCTGCAAAAATACTCCATCAGCCAGCGTCCGCCATTAGACTGGAGCAACTCAGTATAATTCTTTACGGCATTATCCATGCGTGCTGCCGGGCTCTCGTCAAAGAGGTCATCGACCTCGCTTGGAGCACAAGCCGCCAGCGACAGAGTGAGGATAAAAGCCGAAATATAAAATAATTTCTTCATAACATCTAATTATATTAAGATTAAACATTATTCCGGCAACTGAATTTGCTGACGAAGTTCTTCGAGTTTAGCTGCATTAAATCCCTGAATGCGAGCCCGAACAACATTGCGCAATTCTTCGAGGTCGATGCCCCACTCCTCACGGAACCAGTCTTTACACAACTGAATCTTCGTCTCCAAAACATCTTTGCCACTCACATTATCATCATCCTCAACGGCATAAGCGTAGATAGGAATGAGGTTGCCATTCTTGTCAAGAAGGAAGCCTTGTGCGTTGGTCTCGTTGCCGTCAAGGTCATACCACTTGCCGTCTTCGCCTTGCTCAGGCTTATTATTTCTCAACCTACCTTTTTGGTACATATTCTTATAGACGAGGGTGCCATCCTCAAGAGTGTCTACTCTATTACTTAGCAGATAGGTGAGAGTGCTCTCTCCATTCTCGTCAACAGGGTTGTTGTTGGGGTAGTAATAATAGCAATAATAGGGGATCCATTCATCACTTGAGACATCATCACGGTCGGTAGCCCATCCACGAGCCGCGTCATCCAGAATAGCCTTCCATTGTGCATCTGAATATGTGATATAGCAAGCAATAGTCTCGGCAAAGTCCTCACGAATGGCACTAGATGCATAAGTGGTAACAAAACCAAGAGAATGAACCATTTGTTCGTTCTTTTTCTCCCAATTCATGCCATCATAATGACCAGCCGAAAGAATACGGAACTCAGTGGGAATACTCTTCGTTTGATGCAGGATGTGAGCAAACTCATGGTGCATAGTGTGGAAATACTCGTCGTTCAAAACTTTAACCAACTGATCGGGATTGTTGGCATAATTTCCTAATCGGTTCACATTAAGCAGCGTCACCTTGATACCACCCTCGGCAAGACCCACTTCAATGGTTCTTGAGATAGGGTTGATTGCAGGAGAGCCTACCAGCATGAGAATGCGGGGACCATACATTTTCAAGAATTCCTTGCTTCCTGTCACAATCTCATAAACATCAAACCACATGTACTTAGTTAGCACAGCCAGGTCGATGGAATTACGGAGTGTAGCAGGCTGAAGGTTGTAGTTCATGTTGGTCTCGTTGTCTTGAAGCCTGTACTGGAATTCCAGGTTATATTCATCGAGGTAATTATCCTTCAGCCACTTGTCGAAGTTGTAGGTGTAGCTGTTAGGGTCAAGCTCATCGGTCACGTCGGGGAAGATGGTCTCGCCAAGTTCCTTCTCACCGCACGACGAGAGCGACATTGCCGCAATAGCCACCAGTGCCAATGCACTTAGATATTTAAAATATTTTTTCATAATCTTTTCTGAATTATTAATTATTCATCACTACTGGGTGGCACCACAGCCTTCTTGAAGCTTGTCGTCACAGGCGTTACAAGTCGCGTGTTGGGTTCAATACCGGCGGCAATAACCTCGTTAGGAATCTGAAGAGCCATACGGCCGTCAAGCTCACCACTTTCAATGTTGGGATTCAGTGTAACCACACGAGAATCCTTGCCAATGGTGTGGCTGTAAGAGATACCATATCGCTTGATGTCAAACCAACGCATTCCACGGAAAATGAACTCAATGCGGCGGAAGTGCTGGATGCACTGCAAGTAAGGGTTAATCTCGGGAGAGTTATGGTACTGGGTCGATGGGCACACGATGTCGATGTGGATAGGCTTGGCAATACCATAGTAGAGCGAGTCAAGATACTTGGCTCCCAAAACTTCGCGACGCTCAGGACGAATATTGTAAACATATTTCTCCTCGGCAGTAGTATAGAAATTCCAAACAATTTCCTTGCTCCATGGTTTCAAACTACTAGTGCTGCTGGTAGTATTGCGACGAGCGGCTTCCCACACGCCTAAGTCGGCAACACATCCGTCGATGTCGCCAAGGAACAACTTAGCCTCGGCACGGTTCAAGAGAGCCTCCTCGCCGGTGAACTCACAAAGCACCTGGTGAGCGTAGCCAATTCCGGCAACCTTATCGGTATATTCAAACTGCTCGCCAACAGGGGCTGCCCACCACAAGCCATAGTCTTGGTTAGAACCAGCAACATACATACCACATCCGTTATAGCATGGATGCACACCGCTCCAAGTCGGGCCTTTGCCATCCCACAGTGTGGCTTTCATGGCCTCACGGTTACAAGCATAGCGGTTGCCAGCAACTATTTTACGGTAATATATTGAATAGGTAGGAATAATCATGAAATTCCTCATGTGAGCAGTGCTGGTATAGTAACGATTAAAATCGTCGGGGTCTTCCAACTCTTCTTTGTGGGCCCAGATGTCGGTCATGTAAGGCATGGGGTCAACATCGGCACCACCAAATACCATATTGGCACACTCGAGCACCTTAGCATAGTCGCGCTTAAAGAGATAGAAACGCGATGCAAAGGTGTAAGCCGCCTGCTTGTTGAAGTGATACTTAGGCTTCTCATAGTAAGCGTCATTAATCAGAGGCAAACCTTCTTCGATGTCACGCTCAATGTTAGCGTAAGTCTCGGCGAGAGTACCACGCTCATAGTGAGGTTTCACTGTTGTCTCAGGCACTGTCATATAAGGAATGCCAGGTATATCCTTGCTCAATTCCGGACCACGGTAGGGCATGCAGAATATGTTGGCAAGCATAAAATGGCAGTAAGCACGGTCAATCAGTGCCTCGCCCTTTACAGCCTGCAGCTTGGCGCTGTTCTCACCGTCGTTCTCAAACTCCTCGACTTTCTCAAGAACCTGATTACAAGTGGCGATGGCGTTGTAATAGCCTTCCCACGACCCTGAGGGCGTGTCTTCACCTGTAGATGTGCGAATGTCTTCGAAGGCAAAAGCCTCATCGTCATTGCGGTCGTAAGACGACAGGTTGAAACGCACACCGTCTATGCCCGGCGAATTGTTGTCGATAAAGTTGTCGGTCGATATCTCACAAAATGGCACATAGCTATATTCTGGATAGGCACTAACCATCAACATGCGCAACTGCTCGGTGTTGGTGAGGGTAACGCGTGTGTCGCTTGGCTTGTCGAGGAAGTCGCTACATGACGACAATCCCAGCAGTGCCACACCAGCCAATATAAAATATCTTAATTTCATAGTTCTATATATTTTATAATCATTAAACATTAAAGTCCTAAGCGCACTGTAAGTGTGAACTGCTTGGGACTTGGTGCAGCCACACCACCCGAGTTGAAGAACTCTGGGTCTTGGCCATTGAGTTTCTTGTCGGCATAAAGCAGACACAGGTTAGTGGTACTCAGCTTAAGCGATGCGCTGTTAAGACGCAGCGCCTTAAGCACCTTACTAGGAATGTCGTAAGTGAGCGACACTTCTTTCAGGCGGATGAAACCACCGTTGGCGATACGAGCGGTACTGTAGTTGTAAGAACTATAGGCGATACCTAATCTTTCACCATATATATTATTCCAAGTCATATACTGACGTGTAGAAACAATGGCTGGGATATCAGTATAAGCCTCATCACCTGGCACAACCCAACGGTTCTTCATGTCGCGAGAGTTGGCGGTCATGTCACCGTAAGCGTAAGAGAAGTCGGCGGGCAAGCGCAGCTTGTTGCCAAACGAATAGGTCAAGAACAGGTTCAGGTGGAAGCCCTTCCAGCTGAAGTTGTTGCCAAGACCACCAGTATAGACAGGATCTACTGGACCCTCATACTTGAGGAAGTCGAGGTTGTCGAACTGCTGGAAGTAGATGCCAGCAACTGTCACGTCGCCATTCTCGTCGTAGAATGTGGGAAGACCCTCATCATTCAAGCCGGCAAACGGGATAGAGAAGATGGCGCGCACGGGATAGCCCTGCAAAGCGTAACCGGTACCTGGCACGAGGTCGATGATGCGGCTGCGTGACAACAGGTCGGTAATCTTGTTCTTGGCGTAAGAGAATGTGAAGTCGGTGCTCCACTCAAAGTCGCCGGGCTTAATGGCTTCGAAGTTGCGGGTAGAGAGCGTGAACTCAACACCATGCGAAGACATAGAAGCCACATTGGCATACTTATGTGTCACACCACCTACACCCTCGGTATAAACACCACCAATCAGGTCGTAGTTGTTACGCTTGTACCAGTCAAAGACGAGGTTGATGCGGTTGTTGTAGAAACCGAGGTCAACACCAACGTCAAACTCGTGCTTCTTCTCGTAGGTCAACTCCTCGTTGGCGATATTGGAAAGGTAGAGGTCCATCTCGGCATCCTCGGGATCCAATCTCCAAGGCTTAGAAGGATAGTAGATTGGGAGTGCGTTAGACACGCTTGAAGGACCGGCATCGGCAGTCAGTGAGTAAGACAGACGCAGCTTAGCATAGGTCCAGATACCATTCTGGTTGAATGCGGCATTGCGGAAGAAGTCCTCATCGCTGGCGTTCCAAGCACCCGAGATGTTCCAAGTGGGGAGCCAACGGCTCTTCTTGGCCTTGCCAAGCTTGTTAGAACCCTCATAACGGAAGGTGCCGGTGAGGATGTATTTACCCATGAACGAGTAGCTGCCCATAGCATAGTAAGCCATGTTGCGGCCATAACGCCAAGCCTCGCTGTAGTAGTTGTGGTTCTCCTCCACTTGCTGCTTGAAGAGGTTCTTGTCAAGGAAAGGAATGTTACCGTTCTCATAAACGATACCCCAGCCCTCAAAGCTCTCGGCATGACGCTCAATCTTGCTGAGCTCAAAACCGGCAAGCAGGTTGATGAGGTGCTTATCGGCGAAACTCTTGTTGTATTGTGCCTGAGTACGCAAGTCAAACTGCGACATGGCGTTCACATCATGATAAAGGATACCACCCTTAGGCAGAACAGTCACTGGAAGAGCACCTACTATATCGGGGTCGGTATAGAGGTAGGTGTTAGCATCGCGAATCGACGCGTTCTCGGGGTCGATACCGGCACGGTAAGCGTTAGCTTGGTTAGAATCGTCCTTTACATAGTGGTTGGTAGTACTGCTGTTAAAGCGGTAAGACGCCAACCCCTTGAGTTCGAGACCCGAAATAGGCTTCCAGGAAATCTCGCCCTGGAACTTGAGGTCGGTAACACCGAGGTCGATGTAGTTCTGGTCAAGCTCGTGGAAAATGTTGAACGATGTATAGTTACGAGTGTAAGTGGCGTTGGGGTCGGCAGTACGAGAGGTGTTCAACGCATAGCTATAGGGGTTGATATCGAAGCTACGGCTATACACACCGTTAACCACGTCAACGTCCTGGCTCAAGGTACCGGGAGCGCGCTGCTTGCGGTAGCTGTCACTAGTCAACAATTTGATGGTCAAATTCTTCGACAGGTCGTAGCTTGCATTGGCGTTGAAGGTGTAACGTGTTACCTCGCTCTGCTTAGTCCATCCTGGGTCATACATGATAGAAGCCGAAGTATAGAAACGTGCTTTATCGGTACCGCCAGAGATTGAGATGGCGTGGTTTTGAGAGATGTTGCTGTTAAACAACAAGTCAAACCAGTCGGTGTTACGGTACTCTGCCTCACGCAGATAGGCATTCCTTGCTGCCAAGGTGTTGGGTAGACCGAAACCGGTAGCGGGATCATACTGGTCCATGAGCTTATACATGGTACCATAGATACCCGAACTTGAAGAGTTGGCGAGGCTAGCGAAGCTCAACCATCCCTTGGCCTCAAGTTCCTTGTAGATACCCATCTGCTCCTGTGAGTTACTGATGTTGAACTCACGGTACATGGGTTTCAAGCGATAGGTGAACTCACCGGTGTAGTTGATACTTGCCGAGCCCGAGCGTCCCTGCTTGGTGGTAACGACGATCACACCTGCCATGGCGCGAGCACCATAGATTGATGTTGCCGAACCGTCCTTAAGGATCTGGAAGCTCTCGATATCGTCGGCGTTGATACCGGCGATGGCGCTGGCGATAAGTGTGGTGGCGTCACCACTGGAGAGGGCGTCGGCATCAAGCTCAACGTTATCCTCAAGGATCACACCGTCAACAACCCACAGTGGCTTGCTGCTACCGTAGATGGAGGTAGCACCACGCACGCGGATCTTAGGAGCAGTACCAAAGGTACCCGACACGTTCTGCACACTCACACCAGCGGCACGCCCCTCGAGGGCACGCGACACATCGGCAACACCATCAAGCTTCGCCTTGTCGGCCTTGATGCTTGTGGTAGCACCGGTAAAGAGGCGCTTGTCAACGTTTTGATAACCTGTCACAACCACCTCTTGGAGAGTAGTCTTCTCGTCGGTGGTCAAGACAATCTTCATCTCACCCGAGGTGACTTGTACATCGGCTTCGGCAAGACCTACCGAGCTCACAAGGATGTGGCTCTTGGCCGACGAAACGGTAAGGGTGAACTTACCGTCGATGTCGGTACTTGTACCATTGGTAGGTTTTGCTTTTTCCTTCACATGAGCACCAATAACGGGTTCATTGTCCTCGGCCGAAATAACGACACCTGTCACCTTGAACTGTGCGCTCGAGGTGAGAGACACCAATATTGCAGCCGTCAGCAATAAAAGTTTTTTAAGACTCATAAGCATTGAAAAAAATTAATAATTTATTTATTTAAAATTTCATGTCTTAGCAATTACAGGCCACTTAGAAAGCTAATTTCTTCAGTAAAGACCACAATTTTTCACCATCAATCTCCCATTTAATTGGCTGAAAAACAACGGGGCATAGAAGGTGTTCATCGCATCTTAAACCAACTAATGGGCTTTAATGCTAAATTAATAAGGTGCAAAGAAACAAATTTTTTTTGAATTATGCCAATTTTTAACTGTTAAAATTAAACGATTGCACAAAAAAAATTGACGCGAGACAACGCATCAACGATGAAAATGGCGGGTTCACTGAATTTTACAACCCTTTTGGGGAGACAAAGTCACCAAATATCAAAACATCAAACAAATTCAACAAAAATGCGATTAAGCGAGTCAAAGCATGTGCTTGCACAAAGCCTTGCGAACGTGAGCATTTTATTCAAAACCTTACAAAAACAACAATTAAAGTCTTTAGATCGGAAGAGCACACGTCTGAACTCCAGTC
>ERZ842401.3587-NODE-3587-length-19076-cov-4.830083_pt1 | contig 19076 bp, 12 predicted proteins | sample MGYA00521270_ERZ842401 | MGnify/ENA primary metagenome ERZ842401 (study PRJEB31892, sample SAMEA3878208) | bioreactor metagenome | biome: Moose rumen | place: Sweden | collected 2011-10 | study: EMG produced TPA metagenomics assembly of the PRJEB12797 data set... | reverse complement strand
GACTGGAGTTCAGACGTGTGCTCTTCCGATCTTTCTCTACGGGCTTCTCAGTGAATCAGGGCGTTCTGGCTATGGTAGTGGGCAAAGACGACTATATTATCTGCGACGATCGCGACCACGCTTCAATTGTGGACGGTCGTCGTCTTTCGTTTGCCAAGCAGTTGCACTATAAGCACAACGACATGGAGGATCTGGAGCGCGTGCTACAGAAGTTGCCTCAGGAGGCTATCAAGCTGATTGTTGTCGACGGCGTGTTCTCCATGGAGGGCGATCTGGCCAAGCTGCCGGAGATCGTAGAGCTGAAGCATAAGTACAACTGCTCGATTATGGTCGACGAGGCCCACGGCATCGGCGTCTTCGGCAAGCAGGGCCGTGGTGTGTGCGACCACTTCGGACTGACCGACGAGGTAGACCTCATCATGGGTACCTTCTCGAAGTCGCTGGCCAGCATCGGAGGCTTCATCGCAGCCGACTGGGATACCATCAACTTCCTGCGTCACACCTGTCGTACCTATATCTTCTCGGCATCCAACACACCGGCTGCAACAGCCGCTGCTTTGGAGGCTCTGCACATCATTCAGCAGGAGCCTGAGCGCATTGAGAAGTTGTGGGCCGTCACGAAGTATGCCTTGAAGCGTTTCCGCGAGGAGGGCTTCGAGATTGGCGACACCGAGAGCCCGATTATTCCGCTCTATGTACGCGATACCGAGAAGACATTCCTTGTTACCGCCTTGGCATTCCAGGCCGGCGTGTTCATCAATCCCGTCATTCCGCCGGCATGTGCTCCGCAGGACACGCTGGTACGCTATGCACTGATGGCTACGCATACAGAAGAGCAGGTAGAACGCTCTGTTCATGCACTGAAGAAAATCTTCGTGGAACAGGGAATTATCAAATAATTGCCAGAAAATTTGTGCGGGTGCAAAAAAAGCATTACCTTTGCACCCGCAAAATCGAGGTGTAGCGCAGTTGGTAGCGTTCCTGGTTTGGGACCAGGCTGTCGCAGGTTCGAGTCCTGTCACCTCGACAAGCTAAAAAACAAAGCCGTTGACTCTATTTAGAGACAGCGGCTTTGTTTTATTATATCTCTTTATATATCAGCACTTTGCCGCCAAACGGACTGACACCGTTTATCACTGTATTCCTCCCCTTGAGGACTATCTCTAATTGTTGCCCGTCCTGTTGTGCGGCAACGGCAGGACAATCGACAAGGAGCGTTAGTGGCTGGGTGAAGATGCGAGGGTCAAGTGGGTTGTGGATGTCGACGGTGATGCCTTGCTCAGTGGTGTTGACGGTTAGCTGCACGTTGTCGCGCTCTTTCACGTAAGCAGCTACCTCGCAGAACGGAGCCACCCACACACAATCTTGCATGGCAGCGATATAGTCGAAGTGCGACCAGAGTACTTTAGGGTCAGGAAAGTGGTCGTAGCCCATTGCAATGCCGTGGGTCATGCCAACCCCCCATGCTTTTTGGGCTATCAGACCTTCCACCCAGTGACTCAGCCACACAGAGTCGCGCTTTGCCCCTATGGCTATTTGAAACGTACGACAGCCTACACGGTCACGCATGCAGTAGGCCAACGTGGCAGAGTCGCGGCTGTTGCCCGGGAAAAAGTAGGTGCGTGGAAACTGGCCCGTCTGCTGGAAGATGATGCTGTCGTTGTGTTGCACCTCATAGCGCAACTGCTCAGGCGTGAGCCGCTGCACCTTCTTGTGCTCCCATCCGTGACTGCTGACCTCATGACCGTCGGTCGCCAACTGGCGCAGCATGTCCCACGTCATGGCCGGCGAACCGCTGATGCCCATGGCCCGGTCCTGACTGCTGTGGATGGTGCCGCCCACCTTCGAGCCGATGATGGCAAAGGTGGCGCGCAGACCGCGCTTTTTCAGTTCAGGATAAGCCAACGTGAACTGGTCTTGCAGCCCGTCATCGAAGGTGTAGCTAACAGCCGCCTCGCGGTCGCCGAAGTATCGGGCTACGCTTACTTGCTGAGCATGAGTACTCGCTGCGAAAAATGTTGCCAGCAGAAGCAGAAAATCTCGCACCATTTCTGTGTTATCTTTCTAAAAAATCCTCTTCTTCCTCCCAGATGTCTTCATGGCGGCGACGTGAATACTGTGTGTCTTCGCTGTAGGTCTCTGTCTCACGATACACCTGTACGTCGTCGGTCGATGCAGACAGTATTGTAACGGCTGTTTTCATGTTGACGATACTGGTTGTCGGGGTTTTATATTGTAGTTTGTTTTTCATCATACTGTTATTTGACGATTATTTTTTTACCATTCTTGCCATGCAAGTGTCCATTGGCGGAGCGGATAATATTCAGACCCTTAGCAGGAGTTCTCAGGCGCTGCCCATTGAGATTGTACACATGCTCTTCGCTCTTTGGCGAGGTGATGGTGGAAAGACATATTCCTGTAGCTTGTTCATTGAAAGGAAAACCATAGACAAGACGGGCATCCGACGGATTTTCCAAGTAGAGAAAGCTCTTGCCTGCCTGTAGCTTGCGACCGTTATCCGACTTAAAGAATCCCACTTGCTCATTATGCTTGCTCAGAATGAATACCTTGCCATAGTCGCAGCCGGCAGTGATGCCCACAGTCTTTGCTTCTGCACAGGCCACCAGCTTGTTCTCGCTGCTCACATCCTCGCCTTCGCTAACCACCATCACTTCGTAGGTACCTTCTGGCGCTTTCAGTAGCAGGCCAGTGTTAGCGGCAGGATTGGTAATGGCGTTGGTGAAGCTGACTGCATCACCGTCAACTGTGGCATAATAGGCTTCCACGCCAGAACCTGTAAAGTCGAGTGCACTCTCAGAACTGAAAGTGGCATAGCCGATGTCAGCGATGGTGACACTGGTCATCTCAACAGGCTCGTAGAGGCGCACGGCCTTCAGTGGGGAAAATTTATACTGTGTGCTGTTGGGGTTGTGGACAATGACCTTCTGAGTCGTGGCTGTTACGGCAGCATTGGGCTGGTAGACCTCATACTCGGCAAAGTCGTAGGCCGTGGCTGATGTGGTGGTCACGTAGTAGCCGTAGTTACAGGCCAGACCGATGCCCTTAGCAAAGGAGTAGCGGGCATCTAGGTTGTTGTTCTGAACAGATAGTCCTGTGATGGCTGTAGCGCTGCTAATGCGGCCAAACACCTGGTTGGCGGGCAGACCCGTAATTTTCACGTTGTTGGTTGTTGCCCAGTCGAAGCCCGACTCATCTTTGGTGGATGCTGTGAACAAGGCTTCGTCGGTCAGATCGGCTACAGTCTTGGTGAGTGCGTAGCGAGCACCCAGCGAGAGTGTCAGCGGTTCAGAGTCGGCATAGCCGCTGGCCGTAGCCTTCAGTTGATACACGGCCTTCTGAGTCGGCTCGAAGGCAGAACCGTCGATGGCTGTCCAGTCGGCTGCATCGCCACCTTTATAGTAATAAGTGATGGCTGCTGCATCACCGGCAGTGGCTGCCAGCGTGGCCACGGGTTTGAAGAGACCTTCGCGCACCTGCTGCAGCGTGACATTGGCCGTAGGCGTAGTGACGGCGTAGATAGGTGTGGTCTCGGTCGAAGTCCAGACTGTCACCTTGGTTATGCCATTTCTATTGCCGGAACCTGTCAGTTTGAAATCGAGGTTCACGAGTTCATCGCCTGTAGCTTCTATCGTATAAGTGGTGCCAGAGGTAAGCACAGTGTTGGCAGCTACACCACGCAGAACACTATTCACAGTCGTCAACGTAGCGTTTGAGGTCGTCTCAAATTTCACACGATCACCATTTTGCAGTTCTACGACAGAAGCGTATAGCGTTTGTTTGAAAGTCTGTCCTAACTGGCCGCTACTTTCTCTTTTCCAATCGCCAGAGTTGTCGAAGGCAAAACGCCCGTCCATAGGCACCACGTTGGCAGGACAATAGAGGCTAATGGTCTTATTGCCGTCTGTCGTGGTGTGATGGATCTCGTCGGTAAACGTCAGGGTTGAAACGCCGTCCAGAACAGTTGGCATGTCGTACACATGCTCAGTTTTTGCCTCCATCGGGTTAAAGCCATAGCTGTCAAGGCTGCCTAACGAGGACAGATAAGCCTGATTCTGCAGATTGGCAATGGTGGCCGTCTTCGTGAACTGCGTCACGCCCTGGCTGGTGGTCAGCACATAACTACCGGCAGGAGCCTGTCCGCTGCCCACGACAGCTGTGAGCAGGTTGTCTTGCGTGAGCACAGGAGCGTCGCCCTCAATGACGGGGGCGTTCACGGTCGACTCTTCGCCCATCAGCACCACACCCGTATTGGCAGGCACTTGCAACACCTGCTCCATGTCGATGACACCAGTACCATCGTCGTATCCCGTCACCACGTATGCCTTGAACAAGTCGGTGAAAGGCGAGAAGTCGAGCGGTCGACTGCTGGCAAAGGTCTCAATCTGGTCGGCACCGATGAGGATATTCACCGTCTCGGGTGTCTTCACCTCAATCTTCTTGATATAAGCAGCATCAGAAGTCTGGAAGCCTATATGCGTAGGCAGGGTGACATTATACTTTACGCGGAAGGTGACAGTGCCTCCAGCTGTTCCCACCTCGTCGCTGCCTACCACGTCGGCATAATCAGCCATGTCGAGTCCCGGTTTCATGCGGATGGTGTTCTTGGCAGCGGCCACGGTGAAGGTCACCAACTGTCCGGCTGTCAATTTCGGAACAAACACGGTAGGGTCACCTGTGACGAAGACCATATAACCGTTGCTTGTATTCAGGGCCACGCGGTTGCCTTGAGGAGATGAGAAGAAGAGTCCTTCGACCTCAGGAATTACATAATCGGTCAACGTGTGCAGTTGCACCTCATCCATGCCGCCGCTGTAGCGGTAGCCATAGCTGTCGTGCTGGTTCCACAGAGCACCACTCTGCAGTGCCACCTCGGTAGCCAGCGCGTCCTTAGTGGCTTGTGAGAAGGAGGTGAAGTCCCATGAGCGGTTGTCGGGTGTGGGAACGGATACGCCGTCCATCACGCTCTCTTTCACGGGAAATTCCTCTACATCTACCTGTGAGCCGCCGACCAGGCCGAGCTCCACCAACTGATTAAACATCTTCTTGCCCAGATACTCCGTGGCCTGACGATCAAAGTGCAGGTTGTCGGAGAGCAGCGTAGCGTTCTTCATGTCGATGACATAGCAGTTGGGATCTTCGCTGGCCACCTGCTTCTGTGCAGCCTCCACCGTAGCGTTGTACTGCGTGCTGCGGCGACATACAGTACCGAAGATAAAAGGCAGTGTCTTGTCTGCCTCGTCGCCCGTCTTTGCATAGATGGCCTGACGCATGTAGGCAATCATCGTCTTGAAATTCACGTAGTAGTCTGCTCCTGCATTGCGGTCGCTCTCGCCCTGATGCCACATGATGGCTTTCACGTCGTAACCTGCGTCGATAGCGGCTAGCGTGCCGTCGACGAGCGAGGCAAAGCCCTCGGTGAGATTCTTTGTCAGCGAGTTGTTGTTGGCATATTCGGCCTTGGTGATGTCGTCGCCTTTGTAGGCATTGTGCGTCTGCATCCACTCTGCATCGGCATACCAGATGGGCAACTTCTCGGCGGTCACGCCTGGAGCAATGGCCGTTCCACCGTAGGCGCACTTGATGGCATAGAAGTCTGTCGATACGGCCTTGTCTATCCAGTAGTTGGTAACGTCGCAGAAGGCGTAGCGCTCACCACTATTAAATACGCGCGTGTCAAAAACTGTCTTCGAAGGGTTGCCGCAAATGCTGGCCCACTTCAGGTGTGTGTAGGGCGAGGAGGGCAGTGCGCCGCCCTGCTTCATGTAGTCCGGCAGATTGGTCGTGTACTCGCGTCCGTCGGCATTCGACTGTCCGGCGTACAGAAATACCGGTGCTTTCTGTTGGGCAACGGCCAAGGTCAGGCTTGCCACTGCCACTAAGATGAAGCTGAAAAGTCTCTTTCTCATCATGATTTTTTTTGGTTTTTAGTTGTGATTTCTACCGCAAAGATAGCAGAAACTGCCGTATTGTAACCTGTGTATTTGTTCATTTTCAGGCGAAATTGTACAAAATGGAGCCCATTTCCTGTTGTTTCCCAGTACAATCGTTCATGCTTTGCGGTACAAAAGAGCATGAATTACGGTACAAGAACGCTCGCTTTATGGTTCAAAATGACATACTTTACAACTTTTGCTTACAAGCAAACGACCATTCGCTTGTAAGCAAAAGGCCATTCACTTACAAGCAAACGACCATTCACTTGTAAGCAAATACCGCCATTATTCCATCCTTTTGCTTGGACGTTTGCAAGAAAAATCTTATCTTTGCAGCAATATTGACATATAAAGTAGTTATGGGAAAATATATCAATATCGGTAATGCCGGATTCCAATGGGTTCGTAATGGTGAGTTTATTGATAAGTCTTTGCTTATCTCTGCCATCAACCAAGCGTTATTTACGGAGAATTGCCTAAGTTGTGTGTCGCGTTGTCGACGCTTTGGCAAGTCTTTGGCCGCAAAGATGCTTTGTGCCTACTATGACCAATCGTGTGACTCCCGTCAGCTGTTTGCCGACCTTGTGCTGATGCCACGAAAAGGTGTAGACCGCCCAGCCATTCTGATAGAGTTAAAGAAAGACCTGTCGGCCAATGCTGCCATTGGGCAGATACACCGTAAGGAATATAAAGGCAAGGTGGCTGACTATGGCGGACGGATAATTCTTGTAGGTATCAACTACGACTCAAAAACAAAAAAGCATGAGTGTCAGATAGAGCAGATTTAATTCTTTTTGTTTGCAGCGTGGATGGCACTAAAAAACAATGAAAAGACTACTAACATATCTACTTCTCATATTCTTTTCTGTAGCAGCCTTGGCCGATGGGCAGCTACAGCTGACCAGCCAGCGCATCTCTGCCCAGGAGGGACTGCCCAGCAATACGGTCTATGAGCTGGCGCAAGATCCTGACGGCTTTATTTGGATGGCCACCAACAACGGACTGAGTCGCTATGATGGCTATACCACACTGAACTACCGGTCGCTGAGCAGTGCACCAGGACAACGCATGGAAGCCCGTGTGGGCCGTATTGTCTGTGACCCGGAGCGACAACTGCTCTGGCTGAGTACTTCGACATACGTTAATGCCTGCTACGATCTGCGGCAGGCTCGCTTCGTGGACTGGACAGGGCAGGGCGACCAGATGCGACCGCTCAACAAGTTCTACCTGTCTACAAGAGGAATGTGCTTCTATGGCAACGACTTCGGCCTCCGCATTTCCGACGGACGAAAGGCTACCGACTATACTCAAGCGAACGGACAGTTGCCTTCTAATCGCGTGGTGCGTGTGCTGGAAGATGCACTAGGAAATCTCTGGATAGCCACCGATAGGGGAATGGTGTGCCTGCCGACGGAGGGACAGCCCAAGACATGGCTTGAAGGACATCATGTCATTGCCTGCGCTGTCGACTCAACAAGCATCTACTGTATGGACGATGCCAACAGGACGTATGTCTGCACAATGAGCGGTAAGACAACGGCCTTCTTGCCAAGCAAGCGACCAGAGGTCGAGCGGTCGGAGCGACCGGCCACTATTCAGGCAGTGAAGAAGGTCAACATCAGTTTTGTTTGGAAGGAGCGCTGGATGCTGTTCACGCCTCACGGAACCGTGTCGGTCAGTACGAAAGATGGTTCTTGGCGGCAGGAAACAGGAGAGACGAACATTGTGAATGGTCTGAATCAAGGAGAGCTGGAGGGCTTTCACTTCGTGGCCAACGATAGCGGACGGCTCTGGGTATTTGGTGACAATGGCCGTCTGAAGGTGCTCGACTTGCTTAGCAACTCGCGGTTCACCAGCAATAAAGGCCGAAAGTTCAACATCGCTGCCGACCGTGAGGGCCGTCTGTTCATTGCTACCTACGGCAACGGTCTCTTCGTCTGGCATCCGCAGACCGACCGTCTGGACCACTTCAAGGCCGAAGACGATCAGCCTGTGGTGAGCACCAACTATCTGCTATATGCCATGCGCGATCGTCAGGGCAACATCTGGATAGGTTCAGAAGAGGCTGGAGCCTATCGTGTGAGCGTCATAGGCAGTGGTATGGTGAATCAGGTGTTGCCTGAGCCGTCGCACAAAGGCGACTGGGCCAATGCGGTGAATGCAATAGCTGAACGAAAAGACAGTACGATTATTATAGGTACGCGCGAAGGTGGCCTTTATGAACTGCGAATGGTTAACGACGAGTGGCGCATCACTCGAAGGATGACCCTGCAGTCGAACATCAGGACGCTGCTCGCAGACCGCCGTGACCGTCTTTGGATAGGAACGTATGATCGCGGCCTTTATGTAGACGGCACAAACTATAGCATGCAGGATGCTGTCCACAATCTGCCAGTGAACAGCGTGAGAGCCCGTTGCAAGGATGCACGTGGGCGCATCTGGATAGGTACGTGGGACGGTGGACTGCTGATGACCGTCGATAAAAATCAGGAAGTGCTGACCTTCAAGCAATTCCTGGCCAACGACATGAACCGGAAGCGCGTTAACGCATTGACCCTCGACCGCCAGGGAATGCTCTGGATAGGCACCAACGATGGCCTGTACAGGCTGAACACCAGTCGCCAAGATATTGAAGATCAAGACTTCAAAGGCTATTATGCTACAGGCGAGTTGCCCTTCAGTGAGATCAATGCCATCCATGTAGCGGCCGACTCAACCGTTTGGATAGCAGCCGTTGGCAGCGGACTGTTGAAGTGCCGTATAGGTGATGACGGACAGATGCTCTATTCGCAAATCACCCGTCGTGAAGGCTTGGCCAGCAATGCGGTATACAGTATGGTCAGCGATCAGACTGGCTATCTGTGGGTGGGCACCGATGCAGGCATCTCGCGCATCAACACGCAGAACGACATCATCAACAGCTATCAGCAGCAGCCTTTCATGCAGGCAAACGTAAGTACGGAGGGTAGCGCCTTGCTGACCAAGGACGGCCATCTGCTTATAGGCACCCTCTACGGCTTGCAGGTCATCAGTCCGATGGCAAAAGATAGCAGAGCGGTAGCCCATTCGGCTTCGTCGCTTGGTTCGTCCAAGAATTCTTCGCTCTTCACGCCTGCCATCACCGACCTTCATGTCAACGGCCATTCCATTTATGAAGACAGCACGTTCTGCCATTCGCTGAGCGCGACAACATATATAGACCTCGATGCTCAAGAAAACTCGCTGTCGTTCTTCTTCTCAAACTTTGCCTTTGCTGGCATCCAGTCGTCGCTCTACCAATACTATCTGGAGGGGATGGAAAAGACTTGGAACCCCATCACTACGGCCAATCATGCCGACTACTCAGAACTGCCGCCAGGCCATTATACCTTCCATCTGCGCTCGCTCGATGCCAACAATGAGTGGCTCGACGAGGTGCAGCTGACGGTCATCATCCATCATCCCTGGTACTTACGCTGGTGGGCAGTTGTGATCTATGTGCTGCAGGTTGCACTCTTTGGATGGTACGTCTATCGGAACTGGAAAGAAAAATTTGACTTGCATCAGCAGATGAAGGTAGACCGACAGAATGCTGACTTCCGCTCACGGCTCTTCACCAGCATCACTCACGAATTCCGCACGCCGCTGGCAATCATCAAGGGTGCGGTTGACAAGCTGGATGGTGACAAGGCAGCCGTACAGACTGCTAAACGGGGAACCACACGTCTGCTGAAACTGGTCAATCAATTCATGGAGTATCGCAAGGCCACAACGGGCAATCTGCGTTTGCAGGTGCAACAGGGCGATATTGTGACTTTTGTGCGCGACATTTATCAGGACTTCTGGCAAATAGCCCAGCAGAAGAATATCCATTTGACGTTTGAACCAAACGTGAAAAATCAGACGATGCTCTTCGACCGCCAGATGGTGGAGTCGGTGGTCTACAACCTGTTGTCGAATGCTGTGAAATACACTCCTGACGGAGGCAGTGTCAAGTTGACTTTGCGATTTGACGATTCCTTGGACGAGCCAAACGCAGAGCGAGCCAAATTTGCGATTTCTGTGAAGGACAGCGGACCTGGCATCAAGCCGGAACAGCAAGCTGTGCTTTTCCAGCCTTTCATGCAGGGTAAGGTGAGCCAAGGTGGTATGGGCATCGGCCTGTATACGGCAAAGGCTATGGCAGAAGCCCATCATGGTGACTTGCGCTATGAAGCACCGTCGACGTTCGTCTTCACCCTGCCACTCGACGAGACTGTCTACCAACCGGAAGACTATGCCGCTATCACAGCACTGGCCGACGACGCTCATTCGGACAGCACTGAAACAGAGACCGTCATTCGCGAAATGCTTCCACAAGCCCTTAACGATCTGACCGTTGCTGTCATCGAAGATAATCCCGACATGATGACACAGATACGACAGGAGGTGGGAACTTACTTCCAAACCATTGCTTTCACTAATGGACAGGCAGGCTATGAAGGGGTGACGAAGCAGATGCCTGCACTCGTTCTCTGCGATGTAATGTTGCCCGACCTTGATGGCTACGAGATTGTGAAGCGGCTGAAGGACAACGCTGAAACACGCAGCATACCCGTGATCATGTTGACGGCATTGGCCGACGAGGCTCATCAAATCAAGGCTTACAAAGCCGGTGCTGACGACTACATGGTGAAGCCCTGCAACTTCCGATTGCTAATAGCCCGTGCCATGCAGCTCATCAAGTGGAGTTCCAAAAATACAGCGACAATTTCCACTGCTCCCAGCGATTCAAGCGCGCCCATCACTCCTGATACCTCTTCGAGTGCCTTCCTCACCTCGCAGGCTGACAAGGTGTTCTTGGATAAACTCATGCTGTTCACCGCCCAACACCTCAGCGAAGAGTCGTTCACTATAGACCTGTTGGCACAGATGATGAACATGGGGCGCACCAAGTTCTATGGACGAGTGAAAGAACTGACGGGACTGTCGCCCAACAAGTTCCTGATGCAGGAGCGTATGAAAAAAGCCGCCGACCTGTTGGCCGACGGCGAGTTGACGGTTGCTGAGGTGAGCTATAAGGTGGGAATTCAGGATCCCAGCTACTTCAATAAGTGCTTCAAGGCTCAATATGGTGTGACACCCAGCAAGTATGTGCGCACCTCATAATCTTTTATTTGTACTTTTCTATTTGTACAAATAGCGCTTGATACTCTTTTTCGGAGTCTTCTCGAACTCTTCCTCGTAGATTTCCATCTCTGAAATCTTCTCGTAGGCTGGCAACATCTGGTTCAGTGTGTTGCGGTTCTGTTCCATCACTTCCTCAAGGTCTTTCTGTGAGAAGTTCATGTTGCGAGCCTCGTCGAGGTCGGGGTGTACAAGGGCTACAAGTTTGCTTTCGCGCTGTACGACGATGCTTTCAATAACCATCGGCATCGAGTTTAGCTTGTCCTCAATTTCCTCGGGATAGATGTTCTGTCCGTTGGCACCAAGCAGCATGTTCTTGCTGCGGCCGTTGATGTAGACATTACCATTGCCGTCCATCGTGCCAAGGTCGCCAGTGTGATACCAGCCGTCCTTGTCGATGGTCTGGCGTGTGGCTTCCTCATTTTTGTAATAGCCCAGCATGACATTCAAGCCGCGAGCAAGAATCTCACCGGGAATATTTTCTGGGTCGGGTGAGTCGATCTTCACCTGCATGTGCAGCACGGCCTGTCCGCAGGAGCCGGGCGCAAAATTGTGCCAGTCGGCGTAGCAGATGATGGGTGCACACTCAGTGGCACCGTAGCCCACGGTATAGGGGAAGTTGATGCGCTTCAGGAACTGCTCTACCTCCTGGTTGAAGGCAGCGCCGCCGATGATAACCTCGTACATGTTGCCGCCAAAAGCCTTGACCACTTCCTGGCAAATCATTTCGCGCACCTTCTTTGAGATGACGGGCATGCCCAGCAGCAGGCGCATGCGGTTGTTCTGTATCTTTGGGAATACCTTCTTGCGGATGATCTTCTCAATGACCAGCGGAACGGCGATGATAATCTTTGGTTTCACGTCGGCAAAAGCCTGTGCGATGATGGCTGGCGACGGGATGCGGTTCAGATAGTACACATGGCAGCCGTGCAGGAATTCGAAGATAAACTCGAAGGCCATGCCATACATGTGGGCCATCGGCAGAATGCTGATGACGTTATCACCTTTTTTGATGGTCTTGCCCAGCACATCGCAGGCGAAGTCGTAGTTCGACCAGAGTGCACGATAGGGGATCATGACACCCTTCGAGAAGCCCGTAGTACCGCTGGTGTAGTTGATGAGCGCCATCTCGTCGGGGCTCTGCTCGTGGTAGTAGCTGACGTGCTCTTTGCGGAAATACTTGGGATATTTCTTGCCATAGAGCTCGTTCAGGTGTTCACGGGCATAGGTTAGCTTGTCGGTGCGACTGACTATGAGCGAATAGTCGGTATTGCTGATGATGCCTTCCAAGTGGGGCATCTGCTGTGGGTCGATGATAGAGGCGACATGGTCTCCCACGAAGAGAATGCGGGCATCCGAGTGGTTCACGATATTGTGAATCTGGTCGGCCATGAACTCATGCAGGATAGGTACTGCCACGGCACCATAGGTCAGCGTGGCCAGAAAAGCAGCTGCCCACTGGCTGGAGTTGCGTCCGCAAAGGGCAATCTTGTCGCCTTTCTGAATGCCGGAATTTTCAAAGAGAATATGCAGTTTCTCTATCTTTCTTGCTACATCGTGGAACTGCAGGGTCTGTCCCTTATAGTCGGTCAGTGCGTCAAGATCCCAGTTCTCGATGACGCTTTTCTCGATGAGTTCGTTAAAACTTGGTATTTTTTCCATAGTAATTTATGCTTGGTAAAGATATCTTTTGATACTTTTCTTAGGTGTCTTCGCAAATTCTTCGTTGTGCAGGCGGATGGCCGACAGACGGCTGTAGGCTGGAAGAGCCTCGTTGAGTCCGTGGCGGTTTTGCTCCATGACGGCCTCCAGTTCTTCAGTCGAGAAGTTCACAATCTCGTCCTGATCGGGATAGACCAGTGCCACCAGTTTCTCGCCTTCCTGTATGACGACGCTCTCAGCCACCATCGGCATTGAGTTCAGCTTGTCCTCAATCTCCTCAGGATAGATGTTCTGTCCGTTGGCACCGAGCAGCATGTTTTTGATGCGACCGCGAATGAAGATGTTGCCGTCGCTGTCCATGGTGCCCAGATCGCCTGTGTGATACCAGCCATCGCTATCGAGAGCCTCGCGCGTGGCCTCCTCGTTCTTGTAGTAACCCAGCATGACGTTGGTACCGCGTGCCAGAATCTCACCAGGCACGTTGCGCGGATCGTTGCTGGCTATGCACACCTCCATGTTGTCGATGGCTTTGCCGCACGAACTGGCAACAAACTCATGCCAGTCACGATAACTGATGAGCGGCGCACACTCGGTGGCACCATAGCCCACGGTGACGGGGAAACCTATGGACAGGAGAAACTGTTCTACCTCTTTCGACAGGGGTGCACCGCCGACGATGACTTCGTAGGCCCGTCCACCGAAGGCCTCGTAGACCTGTTCGCATATTTTCTCCTTCACCTTCTTCGACACTACAGGCATCGCTAACAGCAGTTTCATGCGGTTGCTCTGAATGATGGGGAATACTTTTTTGCGGATGATCTTCTCGATGATTAGTGGCACGGAGATGACCAAGGCTGGCTTCACGTCGGTGAAAGCTTTGGCAATAAGTGAAGGCGATGGTAGGCGGTTCAAGAAGTAAAGGTGGCTGCCGTTGCAGAAACCGAAGAGAAACTCGATGCTCAGACCGTACATGTGGGCCATGGGCAGAATATCGAGTACAGGTGAACCGGCCGGTACATGCTTACCTAACCGGCGAATGCAGAAGTCTACATTACCCCAAAGACCACGGTAGGGCAGCATCACGCCTTTCGAGAATCCTGTGGTGCCGCTGGTGTAGTTAATGAGTGCAAGTTCGTTGGGCTGGTCTTCATGATAGCTGACGTGTTCTTTTCGGAATGCCTTAGGATATTTCGAACCGAACATATAGTTAAGATGTTCGCGTGCGTAGGTCAGTTTCTCCGAACGCGAGATCATCAGTGAGAAGTCGGGCAGGTTGATAATGCCCTCCAACTGTGGCATCGCATCGGGGCTGATTTCCTTGGCTACAAAGTCACCGACAAAAAGAAGACGTGATTCCGAATGATTGACGATGTTGTGAATTTGCTCTGCGTTGAACTCATGCAGGATAGGCACTACGACGGCTCCATAGGTTAGCGTGGCCAGGAACGTTACAGCCCAATGGGCTGAGTTGCGACCGCAGACTGCGATTTTGTCACCTTTCTTGATGTTGCAATTCTCAAACAATATATGTAGCTTCTCAATCTTGCGGGCTACATCGTGGAACTGGAGGGTCTGTCCCTGATAGTCGGTCAATGCGTCAGCATCCCAGTTCTTCAGAATTGCATCCTTGATATATTGGTTGAAACTTGATCCGGTTTCCATTGCACAGATTTGAAATATTTGTGCAAAGGTAATTCGTTTTCTGCACATTCGCAAATTTTTTGTGCAATATTTTGCGTAAAAATGTAATATAACCACTAAAAACCGCCATTTCCATCTATTATGTGGAGAAAACGGCGGTTTACTCTTCAATTTTCGTGAGCCTGACGATATTGGCATAATGTTTGCTCTCTGTAGGATGAACTTGTAAAAAGAAGAACAAGTAGAGCATGAAAAAACTATTGATTTTAGGGGCTTTGGTCCTCGGTCTGCAAGTGCAGGCACAGAGTGAAGGACTGAAAGATGTGCTGGGGCGCTATTTCCTCATAGGTACCAGTTTGAACCAGTGGCAGTCGGCGCAGCAAGACTGTCAGGCTGTGTCTGTCGTTGACCACCATTTCAATGCTGTGGTGGCTGAGAATGTAATGAAACTGGACGCGCTGCAACCAGCTGAGGACGTGTTCGACTTTCGGCATGCTGACGAGATTGTGAAGTTTGCTGAGGAACACGGCCTGACGCTCATCGGGCATTGTCTGGTGTGGCACTCTCAGGTGCCAGCCTGGTTCTTCAAGGACAAGCAGGGAGAGAATGTGAGTCGCGAGGTGCTTGTGGAACGCATGCGCCGGCATATCGCTACTGTGGTGGGCCGCTATCGTGGCAAGGTGCACGGCTGGGATGTGGTGAACGAGGCCGTCAACGACGATGGCAGCATGCGACAGACACCTTATTATAATATTATAGGCGATGATTTCATTGAGATCGCTTTCCAGGCTGCCCACGAAGCCGATCCCGATGCTGAGCTCTACTATAACGACTACGGACTGGCCAACCCCGCAAAGCGCGAAGGTGTGTGCCGATTGATTAAACGGCTTCAGGAGAAAGGCTGTCGTATTGATGCCGTGGGTATGCAGAGTCATAATGGGCTTAACTATCCCGACCTGAAAGACTATGAAGCCAGTATTGATGCTTTTGCTGCCTGTGGCGTGAAGGTGATGATCACAGAACTCGACATCAACGTGCTACCCAATCCGCAAGGCTTGGCAGGTGCGGCTGTCGAACAGAACTTCGATTATCAGCAAAGGTTCAACCCCTACACCGACGGTCTGCCTGAAGAGGTGGCCAGGCAGGTGGAACAGCGATGGCTCGACCACTTCGCCATCTACAAGCGCCATGCCCATCAGATCAGCCGCATCAACCTGTGGGGCATTGCCGACCATAACTCGTGGCTGAACGACTGGCCTGTCCATGGGCGCATCAACTATCCCTTGCTCTTCGACCGCGAATACAAGGAAAAACCTGTTGTTCAGAAAATCATCAACTTGTTCAAATGAGATATTAACGGGTGAAAAGTTTGCGGAATTAAAATAAAATGTGTAGTTTTGCACCAAGAAACTATCAAAAAAGCAAACAACAATACACATGAAACGAGTTTTGGTAACTGGAGGAGCCGGCTTCATTGGCTCCCATCTTTGCGAGCGGTTGGTGAACGAAGGCCACGACGTGATTTGTCTTGACAACTTCTATAGTGGCTCAAAAGAAAATGTGTGGCATCTGATAGGCAAGCCTAACTTTGAGTTGGTGCGTCATGATGTCATCAATCCCTACTGGGCTGAGGTCGATGAGATTTACAATCTGGCCTGTCCGGCATCGCCCATCTATTATCAGCAGGATCCCATCCAGACGACGAAGACCTCGGTATTTGGCGCTTTCCACATGCTTGGACTGGCTCGCCGCACGCATTGCAAGATTCTGCAGTCGTCGACCAGCGAGGTATATGGCGATCCCAACGTTCATCCGCAGCCAGAGACCTATTGGGGCAATGTGAATCCCATTGGCGAACGTTCGTGCTATGACGAGGGCAAGCGTTGTGCCGAGACGCTGTTTTTCGACTATCACCGTCTGCACGGTGTGCGCACCAAGGTCATCCGTATCTTCAATACTTACGGTCCGCGCATGGCTGTCAGTGACGGTCGCGTGGTGTCGAACTTCGTGGTGCAGGCTCTAAAAGGTCAGGATATTACTATTTATGGTGATGGTCAGCAGACTCGCTCGTTCCAGTATGTGAGCGACTTGATTGAGGGGATGCTGCGGGTAATGGATACCGACGACTCGTTCACGGGTCCTGTGAACTTGGGTAACCCTGGCGAGTTCACCATGTTGGAACTGGCTGAGCTGGTGCTGAAGAAGATTGGCGGCAAGAGCAAACTGGTGTTCAAACCTCTGCCCAGTGACGATCCGAAGATGCGTCGTCCTGACATCACGAAGGCTAAGACCGAACTGGGTTGGGAACCGAAAGTCACTCTGGATGAAGGTCTCGACCATATCATTGACTACTTCCGTGAGAAGCTCGACATCAAGAAAATTTAAACTTTCATCAGTTCACTCATAATCATGTTGCTGACGAAAAGCCCTCGACGGGTCAGTCGCAGATGGTTATTTTCCATAGCCAGCAGGCCATCGTGTATAAAACGGTGTGCCTGCTGTTTGCAATAGTCTTGATGAACAGGAGACAGTTTAGGCAAACTCAGTCCCTCGCAGGTGCGTAGGGCCGTCATTACCAAATCGTTATAGCGCGTGTCGTCGTCAAGCACTTCCTCTTCGAAGACGGGGGCATCGCTTTCTATGCCCTCTATGTATTGCTGGATATTGTCGATGTTCCAGCGGCGACGGTCGTGTCCGTTGTAGCTGTGGGCAGCAGCACCTAATCCGATGTAGGGTGTCTGGTTCCAGTAGCTGCTGTTATGCATGGACCTAAATTCTCTCCTTGCAAAGTTGCTGATCTCATAGTGCTCGTAGCCGGCAGCCTTCAAACGGTCAATCAGGTCTGAATACATCTGCAGGCTCAGTTCCTCGTCAATCTCGCTCACTTTGCCTTCTTCCAGCAGTTGGTAAAGGTGAGTACCTTCTTCGTACATCAGTGCGTAGGCCGACAAGTGCTCAACATTCAGACTTAGGGCTTGTCTGATGTCCTCGTGCCAGTCTTCAAGGGTCTCGTCGGGGAAACCGTACATCAGGTCAATGCTGATATTCTGGATGCCAGCCTGTCGCAGACGTTCTACAGCCATAGGAATTTGTTCGGCTGTATGGCGACGGCGCAGAAAGCGCAACCGCTCGTCAGAGAAGGTCTGCACACCCATGGATACACGGTTTACGGGCAGTTGTGAAAGCATTGTTGCATATTCGGCAGTCACGTCATCGGGATTGCACTCAATGGTCACCTCTCTGACGTGTTCCAGTCCGTACACCTTATTAATATAATTAAAGAGCTGGTGCAATTGCTCTCCCGTGAGCTGGCTCGGGGTGCCGCCACCGAGGTAGATGGTTTCTATCTGCCCCACGCCTTTTGGGGATGTGTCCGTTGGGCCTGCTTGCCACTTGGAAGCAGGGAGGCACATTTCCTTGCAAAGCGCATTGACATATTGCTGACGCAGCTGGCTGTGGGTCGTAGAGTAGAACCCGCAGTAGATGCATCGGCTCTTGCAGAAGGGAATGTGAATATAGAGTCCTGCCATGGCAGTGCAAAAGTACAAAAAATCTTCATAATAATTTGCTGTGTTATTTTTTTTTCGTATTTTTGTGGCATGAAACAGTTAGAAGGCTCACGTAATACAATGATTCTGAACCTCATTCGCGATACTATTCGCGATGCAGAACCTACTGCGCAAATCATTCTTTATGGTTCGCGTGCTCGTGGTGATGCTCGGAAGGATAGCGACTGGGACGTGTTGGCTATCGTTGACAAGCCTAAACTGACTTTTGAAGAGAAAGGGAATATTGAATACCCAATTTGGGATAAAGGACTCGATTTGGGTGAGCAAATCAATGTCTTTTCATACACAAAAGAACAATGGGAGTCTGCACCTCCAACTTTGTTTAAGTATAATGTGAAAAACGAAGGGATTGTTCTATGAAAATGACGGATGATGACAAACGGGCAGTCATAGCCTATCGGTTGGAAAAGGCATATGGTTCCTATGAAGACGCTGTTAAAGTTGCTGGCATAGAACTATGGAATATTGCGGCCAACAGGTTGTTCTATTCGCTTTATTACGCTGGTTCTGCCCTTTTGTTAAGCCAAGGTATTTCAAGTAGAACGCATGCTGGATTCCTGACATTGATCAGCCTGCATTATGGGAAAACGGGTGTGTTAACCAAGGATGAGGCACGTCTTTTCCGATTGCTGTTTAGTTTGCGTCATGAGGGAGACTATGAAGATTTTAGAGATGCGACAGAAGATGAGGTGATGGAATACATGCCAAAAGTCCAGTCTCTCATTGGCAAATTGGAAAGTCTTATTGAGATTTGAATAACGTCGCTGTCTAAGGAATAACTAATACGTGCTGTACGAACTAAAGTAAGAGAATGCCCATTCTTTAGTAGAGAATGCCCATTCTCTACCCCAAGAATGCCCAATCTCTATGCAAGAATGCCCATTCACTGAAATTTTTTTCACATTTTCTTTGGCAGTGTGCAGAAAATACACTATCTTTGCGCAATTGAAAACAATAACTATTTAATGTTAATCGTAAATATCATTTAAGTTTATGAGCCAAAAGAGAGTTTACCTGTTCGGCAACGGAAAGGCCGAGGGTAATGCAAAGATGCGTGAGGAACTCGGTGGCAAGGGCGCAAACCTTGCTGAGATGAACCTGTTGG
>ERZ842401.3585-NODE-3585-length-19081-cov-3.539157_pt1 | contig 19081 bp, 18 predicted proteins | sample MGYA00521270_ERZ842401 | MGnify/ENA primary metagenome ERZ842401 (study PRJEB31892, sample SAMEA3878208) | bioreactor metagenome | biome: Moose rumen | place: Sweden | collected 2011-10 | study: EMG produced TPA metagenomics assembly of the PRJEB12797 data set... | reverse complement strand
CATTCTGCAGCCTTTAAGGAGGATATATATGAGCAGACCGATTGCATTGCTTGCTTATCAGGAAGCCGATCTGGAAAAACAGCAGATCGAAAATGATCTTCGCACGACCGCAAACCGTGTGAAGCTGAACAAGCTGACCAAGTTCATCAAGCAGAAGCAGGCAACTCTGACCAAGCTGAATGAAGACATTGAAACGTTCAACACGTCTCTCGCGCATCAGAATGCGCAATATCAGGCGATCATGGATCGCATTGATCTGGAATCATCGGAGTTTGAAACGCTGAAGGGCGATGAGGAATGCACATCCGAGGAAATGACGGAATTCCGTCATGACATTGAGAAGTTGCAGCGTGAAGCGAAGCTCTTCCGATCTGAGATCAAGCAGATGTTCCGTAATCTCGAGGATGCGGTTACGGAATACCAGAAGGCGCGTCAGCAGGGTTCGAAAGCCAAAAAAGAGTATGAGCAGATCAAGGTCATTTGCCAGAAGGAAAAGGACGATGCATCTATTGAAATGCTTGCAGCTGCGCACAAGATGGAAGAGCTCGAAAAGAAGGTCAGTCCCGCGTTGATGAATCGATATAAACGGGTCCGCCAGCACCACAACATTCCGGTTGTCGTCGTTCGGGACGGGAAATGCAGCGGATGCAATATGTCGCTGCCGAGCCTCGCCATTCGCAGGCTTGTCAGCGAGGATATGATCCTGGAATGTGAAAACTGCGGAAGACTTCTTTACGCAGACAACGAATAAGAATTGACGGTGAGTAAGACAGACGATCGCGGCTCAATATGAGGTGAGGAAAGTCCGAGCACCATAGGGCAGAGTGCCGGGTAACACCCGGTGAAGGCGACTTCAAGGAAAGTGCAACAGAAAGATACCGCCCGTTTTTTCGGGTAAGGATGGAAAGGCGAGGTAAGAGCTCACCAACGGCATGGCGACTTGTCCGTTCTGTAAACCCCACCCGGTGCAAGATTGAAATGAGAGCATTTAATAGCTGCCCGCTACGCTCTTTGTAATCGCTTGAACGGCCCGGCAACGGGTCGTCTAGATAGATGATCGTCCTTAGACAGAACTCGGCTTACGGCTTGCTCACCGTTTTTTCTTTTTTGGTATTTCAGCTTCAGGGGGAAATATGGAAACCATTCGGAATCAGGAAGCTTACACGCGTATTTTGCATGAAGAGATCATGCCTGCAACCGGTTGTACGGAACCGATCTCGATTGCATACTGCGCTGCGAAGGCGCATCAGGTACTCGGTATGCAACCGACCGCTGTTACCGTTTCGGTCAGTGGAAACATTCTGAAAAACGTCAAGAGCGTCGTTGTTCCCAACACAAACGGCTTAAAGGGCATTCGTGCCGCCGTAGCTGCGGGTATTGTCTGCGGGGACGCGGATAAAGGAATGCAGGTCATCAGCCATGTTTCGCCCGAACAGCGCGCGGCGGTTGCGAACTTCCTGAGTTCGGTTAACATTGACATTTCCTGTGCGGAAACCGACTGTCCGCTATACATCAGTATCACGCTCTATGCGCGGACTTCGTATTCGCGCGTTGTCATTGCAAACAATCATGCCAATATCGTCGAAATCATGAAAAACGGCGAAGCGATCTTGAAACGTCCGATCGTTGCGCAAAGCGAAGACAATCTGACGGATAAATCCTGCATGAATCTCCATGATATCGTAACGTATGCCGACGGAATCGACCTTGCAGAAGTCAAAGACCTCCTTGATATGCAGATTGAATATAATATGGCGATCTGTGAGGAGGGATTGACAAACGATTACGGCGCAAACATCGGAAAAATTTTGCTTTCCGAAAATGTTTCCGATGCAAAGACGGTGGCTCGCGCTTATGCCGCAGCCGGCAGTGACGCACGCATGAGCGGCTGCGAAATGCCGGTCGCGATCCTGTGCGGATCCGGCAATCAGGGGATTACCGCTTCGGTCCCCGTCATCTGCTATGCAAAGCACTATGCGATCGGCAGAGATCGGATGTATCGCGCGCTTGTATTGTCAGACCTGTTGACCGTATATCAAAAAGCCGGCATCGGACGTCTTTCCGCGTTCTGCGGCGCGATCAGCGCGGGCTGTGCGGCAGGCGCTGCAATTGCTTATTTGCTCGGCGGGGACGAGACCGTCGTTGCGCATACGCTCGTCAATTCGATTGCAATGATTTCCGGAACGTTCTGCGACGGTGCAAAGCCTTCCTGCGCTGCAAAGATTGCAGCAGCCATTGAAACGGGAATCCTCGGATATCAGATGTATCTGCATCAACAACAGTTTCAACAGGGAGAAGGGATTGTTGCTCCGAATGCGGATGAAACCGTTCGCAATATCGGGATCATTGCGTCCGAAGGGATGGCGGAAACAGATCAGACAATCATTAGTATTATGCAGCAAGACTGTAAATAAGTTCAAAATACGAAAGAACGACCGAGAAAAACGGCGTCCTGTTTTTTACGGATTCAGGCGATACAGCATGCCGGCGTCGTTCTGTGCAACGACGGTTCCGTGCGATCGAAGAAAAGAATAGTCGATGTCGTAGTTCCATCGTTCTGCGTTGCTGATCAGCACGTAACGAACGCCGTATTTTTGAAACAGTTCGGAATTCTCCTCGGGTGCTTCGAACATAAGAGCAACGTCCAGTTCGCGCTCTGTCGTGTCAATTCCGTGATAATATAGGAATGTGCCTGTTCCGGTTACAATGCTTCTCCCGGTCAGTGGCGTAATGAGATTCCAATGGTAGCTGTTTGCAAGCACGACCGCATCGGGTTCGGTTGCCGAACGAATCTGTTCCGTCAATACAGCCTCATCTTTGGTATATACCTGATATTCGCTTTTTAATTCGCGAAGGATCGTCATGGCAGAGGAGGCTAAAAGTGCAAACATCAGAACAAATGATGCTGCGGAAATCGCGGCAGGCGTGCCGATGAACTTCGGACGAACCTTATCTTGCGTGCGATCATATATCCGCTGAAACAGAAAGGCAGCAAGCCCGGCAACGCATAAGAGAACGACGAAAACATGGTTCGATTCATTCCAGACGTATTCCGTGTTCTGATATTGCACGTTCCAAACGCGTGCGATTGCAATCATCTGCCAAATGGACAAAAGCATAGGGAAGCCGACACGAAGCACCTGCTGATATTTTCGCTTTGCCGTGCAGAGTGATTCGACGCACAGCCACAGCAGCAGTCCGTACGTAAAAAACAAGGTAAAGGCGGTCCCTTGCCGCATCAGATGCACGTCTTCCGAGGGTCGGATCCATTTAAACAGATAGTAGCCCAAAACGGCAGCGAGCAAGACCTGAACACAAACGGAAAAGGGCTGCGTTCGGCTTTCTTCGTCCGAACGTTTGCGAACGAGAAACAGAATGCGACCTCTTGCGACCGAAAGGAACTTCGCAACCAACCCGCACGTAAAGGCATGCCAGATAAACAGCAGCTTGTTGTTATCGTAATCGTTCGGTTGAAACTCGACCAGTTCAGCAAGGATCCAAAGGAAAATTGCGCCTGCATAAATCTTTTTATCCCGCTTTGGCAGAACGAGAAAAGCGATCGGCATGAGGAGGAAGAGGAACCCCATATTTTTGATATAAAACCACAGATAGGAATCTCCTTCGTTTGCCCAATTCAGGTGGAACCGTACAAGACTGCTTTCCGAAGCCTGTTTAAACGTGAACAGAAACAACTGCGGCGCAGCAATCGCACATGCAAGAATTGCATAGATACCCCATGCAAGAATTCGCTTCCGTTCAAAACGGACGGAGATCAGATCGGTCAGACAATAGACAGCGCTGATTACGCCGAGGGCGAGGAAGGAATGCGTGTGAATCATCGGAAGCAGTCCGGCGATGATCGCAAGCGGGACAGCATTTTCATTCTTTTTTTCAAATGCAAGTCCATGCAGCAGATACAGGCAGGGGAACAGAAACGCCCATCCGAACAAGGTGGCACGCTGCGGTATCAGCATATCAACGATCGGATTCACCCAGCGTAATCCGAGCGCAGGAATGTTCGTCGGCGTCTGATAGAAGCCTTCCAGAAGCGTTTGAGATGCGGTTTGTCCGTACGTCCCGAGAAGCGCAGGGAGGAGCCCGCCCGATTTGGAAAGATCAAAGAAGTAAAAGAATCCGAAACCTCCGCCGAAAAAGAAAAGGATCGTTGCAAGCACTGCGCGGGACGGCTTTTTCAGCCATTGTGCGAAAAAGTTGTAAACGCCGTATAAAACGAGCACAAACGCATATCCGGCGGAAAGGATATATGCCTGACGCGCCGTTGCGCCGAGTTGGAACAGCGATGCGCCGGAGGTTTCGCAAAGGAACGGATAATTCAGTGCATGTCCCGGGAAAATGCTGTATTGCGGCGGAAAGATGCCCTGCTCGGCAATGCCGGTGATAAATCCGAGATGCATTGCAAGATCGCCGTACGTGACCTGACCGACCCACAGGCTGCCGTCCACATGCTTGTACAGAATATGTGTATTCAGTAAGGAAAAGAACAGAATCAGAATCGGCGCTGTCCAAAGAAGCACCATCCATTTTTGTCCGATAGAATAAGAGTTTGTTCTGCCTTGTTTTCTTCTAAGAAGAAAAACAATCACAGACACAGCGATGCACAAAAGCGACGTGACTGCAGCAAAAAGCTGTGCGAGCAGAGTAAAGCCGAAGGCAAAAGCGAATAAGGAAGGCAGCCACGTCAACAACAGCAGCCCGAGCGCAAGTCCGAGCCAGATGCGGATATGGAAGGACTGCTTTGTGAATACGACCTCGGAGATACAGATCCCCGAGATCGCAAATAAGAGCATAAACAGAATTGCCGTAATCATTTGGTTATGAAAAGAATACCGGTTGTATTCGGTCCGCAATGAGAGCAGATCGTGGCGCTGGCCTGCGTAATAAAGAATTCCTGAAACGGCTGAAGTTCCAACGCGAGCTTTCGCATCGCTTCCAGCACATCCGGATCGGATCCTGAATGCGTGATGAAGCAGCGGTCAAGCACAATATCCGTGCGGTCCTTGAGCATATTTTCGACGTACTTCAATGCACTGCGTTTATACGATCCCATGTATTTTTTGCCAACAGTCATGGAGCCGAACAGGTCGTTCCGAACCATAATACAAGGTTTAATGTTCATTAAAGATGCTCCGAATTGCGTAAGGCCGGAGCATCTTCCGCCTGCATGCAAATATTTCAGATCGTCCAGAATAAAAGAAGCGCTGACCATATCGGTGATGGGGACGACTTCCTCGACGATCTGTTTTGCGCCGAGTCCCTTCTTAATGCGTTCCCCGCATTCACAGACGATATGTCCGCTGCCTGTGGATAAGCTTTTGGAGTCAATGACAAACACGCGATCGGGACCGAAGAGCTCAGCGGCAAGACGCGCATTGCTGCAGGTGGAGGATAGTCCGCTGCCGAGAGAAACGTGGATGATATCGTATCCTTTTTCGATATATGGCTGAAACACCGCCGCATATTCGTCAATGTTCATTGCGCAAGTGCTGGGAAGCGTATGATTCTTTTCGTAATTCTCGTAAATTTCGGTATGCGTTATATTAACGCCGTCAAGATATTCTTTTCCGTTCAGACGAACGTGAATATGTACGAAATCAACGTCATATCGTTTTGCAAGCTCCGGGCCGATATCACATGAGCTGTCGGCAATCAGTTTAACAGGGTTCATAGACATTCCTCCTTGTATGATATTACCATACCAAGCGCACTGTGTCAATTTTCAAATCGAATGAAAGTCTCAAAATGATCTTTTCCGTGCATAAAATGCAACAATCTTGTGAACTGCATTGACGAATTGAAAAAAAGTGAGTAACATAATTTAAAAAAAGAAGAAAGGAGATCGGGGCAGTATGGCAAAGAATCCGTATTCGGTTCTCGGCGTTTCCGAAAGTGCAACCGACAACGAAATCCGTGCTGCTTATCGAAAACTTGCCAAACAATACCATCCCGATCTGAATCCGAATGATCCGGTCGCTGCCGCTAAGATGAATGAAATCAATGTTGCGTACGATCAGATCAAAACGGAGGAGAAACGCGCCACTTACCGTGCATCGGAAAATGCAAAGACCTTCTATCAGCAGAACGGGTACCAACAATCCGGCTATCAATCCACTCCCTGGCAAACGTATTACAGAACAGGGCAGGGCTATTACGGCGGATCCTATACCGGATATGAAAGATCCGATGGAAATGAACCGCCCTTCGGCTGGGGTTCGATCTTCGAAGAGCAGCAGCGCAGAAGAGCCAATACGGCGCAGTTCCGACGCATTCGATTCGTCTATTTGTTTTTGCTGATCATGATGATATTCCTGATGGCGCGATGCGTTCTGGATAATGTCTATTTGGCATGTGCATCCTTTTTAGATGGCCCGAACAGCAGCCGGGAAAACACCACGTTGAACGAGGCGACCGACCGCAGAATGAATGGAGACACGTATGAAATTTCGTAACCGATTCTATCAATTTATGCAAGGCAGAAACGGGGTTGATGCGCTTGCGAGGTTTGTCAACCGACTGAGTTTTGCCGCTCTTTTTGTTGCGATTCTGTTTACGTTCCTTTCCACGCTGTTCCTTCGCAGGGAAGTGAACGGCGCAGCCACGGTATTCCGCGTCCTGTATTACGTGTTTTATGGGATCGGCGTAGGCCTCTTTCTGTATTGGGGATTCCGCATCTTTTCAAAGAACGTTTCCCAAAGACAGGCAGAGAATACGAGATATCTATACAGAAAACAAAGGTTTTCTCGTTGGTTTTCTTCTCGGAAGCAGCAATGGAGGGATCGCAAAACGTACCGGTATTTTCGATGCCCGCAATGCAAGCAGCGAATTCGCGCACCGCGCGGGAAGGGGAAGATCCGGGTTACCTGCTCCAAGTGTAAGAACGTTTTCATCACCAAAACCTGATTTATCTTGCGAAAACCTCCGATTGTGTTATAATATAAAAGAACACATCGGAGGTTATTTATGAGTTACGCGGATCAGGTCTATATTGAAAACTGCAAAAACATCCTGACGAACGGCGTTTGGGATACGGACAGAAACGTTCGCCCGAAATGGGAAGACGGAACGCCCGCGCATACTGTTAAGCTGTTCGGCGTTGTCAACCGGTACGATCTTCAAAAAGAGTTTCCGATCATGACGCTCCGGAGGACCTATTGGAAGTCTGCAATTGGTGAGCTTCTTTGGATCTGGCAGAAAAAATCGAATAACGTCAACGAGCTCGGCAGCCATATCTGGGACAGCTGGGCGGATGAAACCGGCTCCATCGGAAAAGCATACGGCTATCAGCTTGCACAGAAGCACGTCTATCCGGAAGGTGCGTTCGATCAGGTCGATCGCGTTCTGTATCAGTTAAAGAACGATCCCTCAAGCCGCCGGATTCTGACGAGCCTTTATAATTTCGAAGATTTGCATGAGATGCATTTGTATCCCTGTGCATACAGCATGACCTTTAACGTGTCCGGGAATAAGCTGAATGCGATTCTCAATCAGCGATCGCAGGATATGCTGACAGCCAACAATTGGAACGTCGTCCAATATGCAGCGCTTGTTCATATGCTTGCACAGGTTTCCGGCCTTGTGCCCGGCGAGCTTGTTCACGTGATAGCGGATTGCCACATCTACGATCGTCACGTAGATGCGGTCCGAAAAATGATTGCGCTTGTTCCTTATGACGCGCCGAAATTCTCCGTAGATCCGAGTGTCAAGGATTTTTACGCTTTCACAACAAAGAACTTCGGAATGGAAAACTATCAATACCATCCGTTTGATGAGAAAATTCCCGTCGCAATCTGAAACGTATGCTGGCTATCGTAAACGTGAGTCCCCGGTGGGGGATCGGAAATAAAAATCAATTATTGGTTCATATCCATGCCGATATGCGCCGCTTTCGTACGCTGACGACGAATCATACCATCATCATAGGAAGGAAAACACTCCGGACGTTCCCCGACGGCAAACCGCTTAAATACAGGGAGAACGTGATCCTATCCCGTGATCCGTCCCTTCACGTTGAAGGCGCAGTTGTTTGCCGAGATCTGTTAACGCTTCGAGATGCTATTTCCGGAAAGGACCCTGATTCTGTTTTCGTTTGCGGCGGGGAATCCGTTTATCAATTGTTGCTCCCTTACTGCTCAAAAACGCTCGTAACCATGTCTGAAATCGAAGGGGAGGCCGATCGCTTTTTCCCGAATCTGAATTTGTTGCCGAATTGGATCCTGACAGACGTCGGTCCGTTTGAAAGAGAAGGAGAGACCGCCTATCGGTTTCTGACATATACGAATACCGATATAAAAAAGCTTTGAGCGGTTCTGCTCAAAGCTTTTTAAGTTATTTTCTGCGTTTGTGCAAGAGCAGTGATAAACAAATCAGAAGGATACTCTCTCCGAACATAATCAGAATGAATATCGCGTTTCCGTTTACCGCGGCGAGAAGCTGTCCCTGCGGAACGCAGTGAGTCACAATTCGGATTTGCGGCGCAAGCACAGACAGATCCGTGAAGCAACCGCCTATCACGGAGGTAACAATCGCCAAAAACGGTGCAAGGATATCAATTCTTCCGACCGTGTTGAATCTGGAGATCAGCAGGCAGATCGCGCTGATACAGAAAGCATATGCAATCCATGCGAGCGCGATCGTGAAACTTTTCTGCGGTGAAAACGCGAATGCATAGCAGGAGATCAAAACCGCGGTAATCAGCAGCGCGATATAGTCGGTCGAAAAGGCGATTGCGGTTCCGCAGTGCTGTGTTTCGATTCGTTCCGACACGAGCTTAGACGGTGCGTCCGACATCCGCCTTGTCAGCGTCAGAAGAATCAGAAGAAGCGCAAGAGCGGCAACGCCTGCATAACTCGAGCGAACAAGTCCGTGTGAAAAGGTATCCGGAGCGTGTTCCGCCCCGTAAGTCTCGACGGAGTAAAGCTTCGGAAGCTTCGCCTCATCCATATAGGCGTCGAATGACGAAAGATCAAACTTATCTTCGTCAAGCTGCTCCTTGATGCGGATTGTGCTCCTTTGCGCCACGAGCAAACCGGCCGTTGTTTCACGTAAGAGCTGCGCAGACTCCGCGCCGGGCGCAGTTTTTATAGTGACAAGCGCATCTTTTGAATCTTCAGAGATTTTATCATCATAGTCTTGCGAAAGGACCAGCATGACTTCGATCGAATCAAACAGCATCTTGTCTTCGCCCTGCGAGACCGAATGAAGCACTTCTGCCTGAATTCCTTCGGTCTTCATGACCGAATCGCAAAAGGCGCGCGAATAAGGACCGTCGCACAAATCTACGATCGCAACGGAAACCGTATCGGGCGATTTCGCATTCGATATTATGGATGCAGCGGCAAGCAGACATATGAGAAACAGACACAGAATGAGCAGTGTTCGCCGCCCGCCGAAGTAGGCCGATATTTTATGAGCTGAAACGCGGAGGATGGTTCGAATCATTTTCGACCTCCTTTTAAGCGAAACGGCCGTTTATAAAGTAAAAACGACGCCACAATAAACACGGGAACCGCACATGCAACCGGCAGCAGGGTCCTCATGATTGTAAGCGCATCGCGGCCGATAGACGCCGCATAAAATGCCCGCATCAAAAAATAGGGCAGAGTGGCATATGACGCATATCTGACCGGGACTGGAATCATACGGTAGGGGAATAAGGCACCGCCGAGAACAAGCATCAAAAGTAAAAGCATGTTTCCGACCAACTGTGTTCGTTCCGAAGATCTGCAGATCAGACTGATCATCAGGAAGAATGTGAACGATGCAAAGAACAGTAAAAGCAAAGCCGGAACCAGCTGCAATACGTTCGGCATCTTTGTGATAATCAAGATCGCTGCAATCGGAAATGCCGTAAGAATGGCAGAAGCGATCAGCTTGGACAAAACCATATGAAAGCTTCCGCTGCTGGATGCAGCAAGGCGGTCAATGATGCCCAGCTCTTTCTCCTCATGCAGGTTCCTTACGATGCACAGCGGAATAAACATGATCAGCATGGAGATGACGCCGACACAGAAGAAAGTCGTCTGTGATGCGGCCTCATCGCTGTAAAGAGATTCAATTTCAAAGTAATTCAGACGCTGCAATGCGCCCTCAACGGAAGCAGCGGAATAATTTTCGAAGATATCCTTTTGGACAGAAGAATCAATTTCTCCGTACCGGATCTTTGCATCCGCATAATAAACGCGTTGATTTTGCTCAAGAATACCGATCAGCGAACCAATCGCAGAACGGACCGTCATTGCTTCGCGCGGCATTTTTGCGTTGAGCAGAATTCTGACGTTCGTATCCTGCATGTCATACAGGTCATAAAAGAAATCCTTCGGGATCGTCAGAACCGCCGCGCAGTTTTCTTCGAACAACTTATCCGGATCTGGATCGTCGGTTGTAATGACGGCGTCAAACATCGAAACGTTTCTTAATTGCAGAATCAGAAGATCAGACATTTCCGTATGATCCTCGTCAACGACGGCAATCGAGAAGGGACGGAGATACGTATTCTCATCTGCCATTCCGCGCATGAAAAACGTAAGAAGAAACAGCAAAAAAACGGGGAACAACAGGAGAAATATCCCTTTGAACCCGTTTCCGCAAATCAGCTTTATATCTTTTTTTATGCAAGCTAACAGTTTCATGCGTTCTCGGAAACCTGTGCCGGAGCATCGTTCTGAATTTGCTCTTCCCGGATGATAACTCCGTTTTCCATGGTAATGATCCGGTCGCAAACGGATGCAAGATCTATGTCGGAATGGCTGATGATGACGACGGAACAGCCGTTTTCCTTCATGCGGCGGACTGAATCCATCATGATTCCGACAGAGCGCGTATCAGCGCCGACGGTCGGTTCATCGAGCAGCAGAAGCCCGGGTCGGATGACAAGGGAAGCCGCCATATTCAGGCGACGTTTCATTCCTCCGGAATACGTCTCCACACGCTTTCTTGCTTTGGATTCGAGGTTCATGAGCTTTAATAGGTAACGGATCCGCATCTCTTTTGCCTTGCCGTGAAGACCATAAATCTCCGCCCAGAAGGAAAGGTTCTGTCTGCCGGTCAGCGTAGGATAAAGGGAGATTTCCTGCGGAACGTAGCAGATCCGGTTTTTCAGGGAAGGGTCAACCTCTCGCTTTCCAGCATTTTGCCGAATGACTCCGGCCATCAAACGCATCAAAGTCGACTTACCGGCTCCGTTTTCTCCGCGAATTCCGAGAATCTCGTTGGAATGCAACGAAAGGCTTACATGATTCAAGACGGAATCGGAGCCATAGGATACCTGAATATCTTTGAGATTTAGTAACGTTTCATTCATAATACGTCATATAGCAGCAACCCAATCCGAAGAATGGGTTGCTGCATCTGAATCTTTTCAGCGGAAAGCGTACATGATCGGGACAAAGAGCTTATTCATAAGAGTGAGCCAATCTTCCCGTGAATACATGCTTGTATCCGTAATCTCCGCGCCGCTCGGCTTATCGACGCCGGTAACAGACTTTACATCTGCTTTGATGACGAACCGATCCACACCACGCATATTAAGAAGGTCAGGGTTCAGCTCGATCCGATGAAGCATGCCGTTTTTGCTCGGTTCAATGGTAACGGTCGCAACGTTCCTGCCGTATGCGGTAATATCAATCTGACCGGCATACGTTCCGATTTCGGATTTCTCATTCAAGTCATACGAACCATTTATCCGGATCATATCCGCAGCATTCATTTCAAGCACAACCTTGCCTTTCGAATCCTTGACACGGTCAAGTTCGAAGGACGTTCCGGAGAAGGAACTGCCGGAGCGGTTATTCATATGGAAAAAGATCCTCGTATGCAAAGCGGATTTCTTTTCGATTGTATCATATCCGAAATACAGCGAATCAACGGAGATCTTCTGATGAATGATGGTATTCTCCTGTACGCCGATTTCGAACGTCAGATGCATATCATGAAGCTGCTTGGCAAGCTCCGGAATATTTTTACGCGAAGTGGAGAAATCTGCGCCGGAAACTCCCTCGAGCTTCAGGATCCGAGGGAAGAAGCCATCCCCTTTTTAAAGGTAATCGAACAGCTCCGTCAAGGCGTCTTCAAGCTCGGAAGCAGTCGGCTGTACGGTGTAAAGCTCGCAGGTCTCTTCTTCATCATCAAACAACTCGATAGTTTCTTCCGCTTCAATATCAACCTCAGAAGCCTCGAACAAACCGAGCAGCACTTTCTGAACTTCCTTATAATCCTGTTCGAGAAGCTTTCCGGATTGATCGGAAAGAAGAAGCTGGACCAACATGGAAGATACATTGCTGCTTTCGTATTCGGAAGACAACATTTGTGTAAGGAACTGCTGCAAATTGATACGATACAGATCGTTCGATCCGGGAGAGCAATAGAGAAGGATGTCATCCTGATCCAGATCGAAAAGCCTCAGATCCAGCACGGGATTGAAATAATAGAGGACCTGCACACCGATATCCTGCCCCTTGCGTGCATCCTTGGACAAATGAACGGAAAGCGAATCCATCAGGCTCGCAGTCGAGAAACCCGAGGAGGAATAGGAATCCTCTTCGATATCAAATGTGACGTCTGCGTCAAAGGACGCCTCTTTGACGGCGGAAGCAAGTGATTCCGCCTGATTCCATGCGTCGGAAAGGAAGGCATCCTCAAGTGTAATAAGCTTCTCTTTCGAAGGCTTCAACGACTTGGATTTAAACGCGCCGGTCAGAACAAGAACAAGAATAACCGCACCGACGACAAGGACGCCTGCGCCGATTCCGAGACCGACCCAAAGCTTATGATTCTTTTTTGCGGTCGTCGTTTCAGGCTCTTCATCGAACCGTATCGCCTCATCCGGCGCCTCATCGAGCTGTATCGTCTCATCCGGCGTAAGAGGGTTCACGCGTGCATACTGATCCTTTCCGTCAGAATACTGATCGCGCGTCGGGGCGGATTGATCCTTCATAATTGCATCCTCAACGGCAACTTTCGTTCCGCAATTCGGGCAGAAAAGCTGATCATCGTTCAGTTTTTCACCGCATTCCATGCAAAACCGCATAAAATAATGCTCCTTTCCATTTAAATATCCTGTTATAGTATACTTGAAAATAAGCTTTATGTCAACAAACTGCACGTTTCTCAAAAATCGCAAGAATAAACCGTTTCATGCGAAACGGTCAGCTTGTCAAAAAACCTTTTGACAAGCTGACCGCCTGTTCGTTACAGGCGGTTTTTGTCATCCTCAGGATGAAAATGAAGATAAACGGTCTGTGCAACCGGTTTCGGGACGCCTTTCACTTGGGCGAGCTCTTCCACACTTGCGGCCTTGATGCGATCGACGGTCAGGAACGCATCGAATAAGGCTCGTTTGCGTTTATCACCGACGCCGGGAATGGCGTCAAGGACGGAATACAGCGCGCTTTTACTGCGCAGATTCCGGTGATAGGTGATGGCAAACCGGTGCGCTTCGTCGCGAAGCCGTTCGATCAGATGCAGGGGCGCACTGTTTCTCGGAATGATGATCGGTTCATCATGCTCCGGCAGATAAATGATCTCATCGGACTCCGCAAGCGCACAGATCGGGATATGGGAGAGGTTTAATTCGGACAGTACGCCGACGCCGGCCGCAAGCTGTGTTTTGCCGCCGTCCAGAACGATCAGATCGGGTAGTTCTCCATCGCCGGACAATCTCCGCGTGAGAACTTCCTGCATGGCGATGAGATCGTCTCCGCCGGCTTCAGATCGGATCCTGAAATGACGGTATGCCGTTTTGTCCGGCTTTCCGTCTCGAAATACCACCATGGACGCGACCGTATTGGTGCCCATCAGGTGCGAGTTATCGAAGCATTCTACGCGGGACGGGACCTCGTCGAGCCCCAGAATTCCGGCCAACTCAGCAAGCGCGCCTTCTCCTCGCTCCCAGGAACGGATACGAATCTGTTCGTTTTTCTCCAAAAGCGCCTTGCAGTTGTTGGCTGCCATATCGGTAAGCTGACGCTTTACCCCTCTTTGAGGAACGGAGACAGAGACTTTGCGGTGTTTGCGCCCACTCAGCCATTCTGCAATCTCGGAAATGTCGGTACATTCCTGCGCAAGCAGAACGATTGGGGCGATTTCAATTCCGTCCTGTCCATAATACTGCAGAAGAAACGCATGAAGCGAGTCAGCGGGAGAATCATCGCTTTCTCCTTCCAATGGAAATGCATGCGTGCCGATGACCTTGCCGTTTCTGACATACAGAGCGAATACCATTCTCGAATCGGACAGGGAATCGACGGCAAACACGTCTGCGGAAAGGTCGTTTGCGTTGATTGCGGCTTGCTTTTCCCGAAGCGCGAGTGTCGCCTTGAGTTTATCACGCAGCATGGCAGCACGTTCGAAATCGAGCGCATCCGACGCCTCCTGCATCTTTTCGGTCAGATACGGGATCAGATCGCCGCTCTTGCCGTTGAGCAGACGCATCGCTTCCTTGAGATATGCGTGGTACTGTTCACGCGAAATATCACCGCTGCAGGGAGCGCAGCACTTTCCGACGTGATGCAGAAGGCATGGGCGTTCTCCGCGCGCCTGCATAGCTGCTATGTTCTTTTTGCAATGCCGGAGCGGAAAGAGATCGTACACGAGGCGGAGCTCTTCCTGTACGGACGGACCGACGATATAGGGTCCGAGATATGTTGCGCCGTCAGGTTTTACGCGGCGAACGATCTCAATCCGAGGGAAATCTTGCTTCAAGTCGATCCGAAAATACGGGAAATGCTTATCATCCTTCAAAAGGATGTTGTATTTCGGCATGAACTCCTTGATCAGATTGCTTTCGAGGGAAAGCGCTTCGACCTCACTGTGCACCTCGATCGTTTCAAAGTCGGCGATGTGCGAGACCATTGCCTGCACCTTCGGAGAGTGATTTTTGGACGCATGAAAATACTGCCGTACGCGGTTTTTCAGAATCTTCGCCTTTCCGACGTAGATTACGGTTCCACTTGCATCCAGCATTTTGTATACGCCGGGTTTTTCCGGCAGCAATGCGATTTTGTCTTCAAGAATTGCGTTCATGTCCTGTCTTCCGTAATTGCGCCCGCTTTCAGGAGCATCTCATACAGAACGGGCGCAGGAAGCCCGATCACGTTGAAATAGTCGCCTTCTATGGATTTGACAAAAACCGAGGCGGCGCCCTGTATACCATAGGATCCGGCCTTATCCAGCGGATCGCCTGTCGAAACGTACCATCGAATTTCCTTTTCGGTCATCGGCCGGAATGTCACTTTCGTCTCCGCAAAGCGCGAATCGTCGTATCCTGCCTTTAAAACGGAAATACCCGTATATACGATGTGCGTTTGTCCCTGCATGCGCCGAAGCGTTTGCACGGCGTCCTCTTCGGATTTCGGTTTTTCGATGATTTCTCCGTCAAGCAGTACGACCGTGTCTGCACCGATCACACATGCATCCGGATGAAGACGCAGCGCAAACGCAGCCTTCTGATGCGCAAGATGCATCACGGTCCCGGAAGCCGATAAGCCTTCCGGAATCACTTCCGGTTCCGTGCAGGCTTCCGTTTGATAGGACAGCCCGATGAGATCCATAATCTCATGCCGACGCGGGGATTGTGAAGCAAGTATCAGTTCCATGTGCCCTCCCAAAAAAGACCGACGGGGCAATGGTCGCTTCCGTAAACGTCAGGATAAATCATCGCATCAATTACACGATCCCGGTCCTGACTGCGTACCAGAAAATAGTCGATTCGCCATCCTGCGTTGTGCTCCCGCGCATGGAAGCGATAGCTCCACCACGAATATGCACCGGTACGGTCCGGGTACAGCGTACGGAACGTGTCGATAAATCCTGCGTTCAGCAGTTCACCGAACATAGCCCGTTCCTGATCGGAAAAACCCGCGTTCCCACGGTTCGGTCCGGGATTTTTGAGGTCGATTTCATTATGCGCGACATTCAGATCCCCGCAGTAAATCACAGGCGCGTTCTTTGCAAGATCGGATAGATAATCTCTGACGGCGCTTTCCCATTCCGTACGGAAATCAAGACGCTTCAGCTCTTCCTGCGCATTCGGAACATATGCCGTAACGAACGTAAAGGCGGGGAAGAACAGCGTAATCGTTCTGCCTTCCGCATCAAACCGTTCGTCGCCGATCCCGTATCGGTAAGCGTTCGGCTCGCACTTTGTAAATACGGCGGTTCCGGAATATCCTTTTTTCTGTGCGCTGAAATAATAGGTGTGATATCCTTCCGGCGCATATGAGAGCTGATCCGGCTGCAGTTTCGTTTCCTGAAGCGCAATGATATCCGGCGATTCCGTGCGTAGAAAGTCGTCAAAGCCTTTATTGAGGCAGGCTCGAAGCCCATTTACGTTCCAACTGATAAACTTCATGACACTATTATATATTTGTTTTGAGATGTTGACAAGTGAAAAGATAAATGTTAGCATATCTGTATCATATGAAACGGAAATGAATGGATTGAGTACGATTTTAGATGCGGAACGATATACCAGGCAACTTCGGATGAACGTGCTGTTTCAGAACGTCGTCGAGGATTGGATTCGCGCGTGGCTGAATCGGTCGAACGTGACCGTTTCCGAATACGAGGCAGGGGAATACTTATTCCGAAAGGACGATACATCTGATCGGATCGGCATTCTTCTGCGCGGTTCCGCTGACGTGAACCGTATCAGCGAAGACGGCATGATGCACATGAGCACGCTGAAACGAAACGATCTCTTCGGCGCGGCGTCTCTGTGCGGAAAGAACGAATCGTTTGTAACCGATATTTGCTGCAACGAGCGTTCACGCGCTTTGATCATTCCGGAGGAAGAGATGCTGAATCTCCTTTCGGAAAACAGGACGGTTCTGCGCAACTATTTATCATATTTAAACGGCCGGATCCGATTCCTGAACAAGCGTCTCGATGCATTTTCAAAGAACTCTGTCTCAGCAAGAATCATGACGTTCTTTGAAGCCGAGGCGACCGACCGCGTGTTTCGGGTCAAAAATTTAACAAAGCTTTCCGAATCCCTTTGCATCAGCCGTGCAACACTATATCGTGCACTGGATGCGCTGGAGGAAGAACATAAAATCCGTCGAAACGGAAAAGAAATCATACTTACGGAGGAAACCGAACCATGAAAAGAATGTTCCTGATTTGTTTGTCTGTACTGCTCGTGCTGTCGTTCTTTGCGTGCGGCAATCAGCAGCAGAATACCGAACAGGATACCCAGGCAAACACCGATGCAAACACCGATGCAAACACCAATGCTAATTCGGATGTACAGCCGACCGACCCGGCAACGGAACCGAATCAGCCGGTTGATGAAAATCCCGTTTCTGCCGAGCCTGTCAAGATCGCAGCGCTTGCCGGACCGACCGGCGTAGGCCTTGCATACCTGATGCAGGACATGCAGGACCGTTACAGCGTAGAAATTTTTACCGCACCCGATCAGGTAACGGCAAAGATCATCAACGGCGAAGTCGATATTGCAGCCGTTCCGATCAATCTTGCTTCGGTATTGTTTGCAAAGACCGAGGGAAAGGTCAACGTGATTGCCATCAATACGCTCGGCGTCCTGTACATCCTTGAAAACGGAGAAACTGTCGGCAGCATTTCCGATCTCACAGGAAAAACCATCTATGCAACCGGTCAGGGCAGCACGCCGGAATACGTTCTGAACTATCTGCTGGCCGCAAACGGTCTGACGGATTCCGTGAACGTGGAATACATCGCTGACAATACCGAGCTGATTGCAAAGCTTGCAGACGGAACGATCTCCGTTGCGATGCTTCCGGAACCGCACGTCTCGGTCGCGCTTGCACAGGGTGAAAACGTGCGCGTTGCGCTGAACGTGAACGACCTCTGGAATGAAAAGAATGAAACGCAGCTTGTTCAGGGCGTCTATATCGTTCGCAGCGAGTACCTTGCAGACCACAAAGCACAGGTTGACGCGTTCCTGAAGGATGCTGCAGATTCCGCAAACAAGGTCGTAACGGAAGAGGATGCTGCAGCGGTCGTCGTCGCGCAGGGAATTATCGGCAAGGAGCCGATTGCAAAGAAGGCAATCCCGAACTGCAATATTACGCTGATTACCGGCGAAGAGATGAAGAAGACGGTATCGGATATGCTTCGTGTTCTGTTCGATGCGAACCCGAAATCCATCGGAGGAGCGATGCCCGCTGATGAATTCTACTATACGGCGGATCCTTCTTAACCTGCTGAAAATCTGCATTCCGATTGCAGTATATATCTTGATCTGGCAGGTGCTGTCGATGCGAGTCGACAGCAACCTGCTGTTACCGTCTCCGAAAGAAACCGTGCTGTCTGTCAAAAACATTCTGAGTACGGCAGACGGGTGGAAGACCCTCGGCGCTACGCTGTTGCGAATCGTGATCGGATATCTGCTCGGCTGCGCGTGCGGTGTGTTGCTTGCCGTCGTCACGGCGCATTTCAGACTTTTTGACTGGCTTCTGAATCCGCTCAGGAGATTGATCAAAACGACGCCGATTACGTCATTTGCTTTGATTCTGCTCGTTTCGGTTCAATCGGCTCGTTTACCCGTCATCGTGGCGATGATCGTAGTAATTCCGATGATCTGGCAGACGACAGAGGAGGCCATTCGCGGGCGGGACCGGCAATTGAATGAAATGTCAAAGATTTATCTCTCTTTCTGGAAAAAGCTGAGATTCGTTTCTCTGCCTCAGATTCTGCCGCAGTTTCTGGCTACGGCATCCACAGCGCTTGGATTTGCCTGGAAAGCGGTAATTACGGCCGAAATTCTTGCGCTGCCGAAAATAGGCATCGGCAGACAGATGCAAAACGATAAGATTTACCTCGATATTGCGGAGCTGTTTGCATGGACCATAATTGTGATCGTCTTCTCCGTTTTGATTGAAGCGATCTTCAAATTCGTACTGAAAACGGTAAGGAAGCGCTATGATTGAGATCCGCGGCTTATCCGTGAAACTTGGAGAAAAACAGATATTTGAGAATTTTGATGCCGATCTTCCGGAGGACGGAACGGTCCTTGTTTCCGGAGAATCCGGTATCGGAAAAACAACGCTTTTGCGCGTGCTTTGCGGGCTGCAAAAGCCGGATCAGG
>ERZ842401.3584-NODE-3584-length-19083-cov-10.220780_pt1 | contig 19083 bp, 41 predicted proteins | sample MGYA00521270_ERZ842401 | MGnify/ENA primary metagenome ERZ842401 (study PRJEB31892, sample SAMEA3878208) | bioreactor metagenome | biome: Moose rumen | place: Sweden | collected 2011-10 | study: EMG produced TPA metagenomics assembly of the PRJEB12797 data set... | reverse complement strand
ACGTAACTAATTGAAGGAGAGGTGCTCGAGTGGCTGAAGAGGCACGCCTGGAAAGAGTACGAACGTGATTTTAGGAATTGACTAAAAACTCTCAAAAACCTTGAAAATATGGATTTTTATAGCGAAAAAGGTTTACTTTGGCCCATTTCCGTTGGTGGAAATTGGGTGATTTTGTGGTATTGTGGTGGAATTTACTCGCAAATCACTCGCAAATCAGGTAAAGAATATTGTCAAGAATGGGGCTTTTCTCATAAGGAAAAAGTATACACTTCTTAGGGTGAAATTATGATTACGACGAAACTTTGGTTAGACACCAGATGCGAGTGCGCCGACGGAACGTACCCACTGAAACTTACTGTAAATCAGCACGGTAAGTCCACTTATATTTCCATGGGAATACGGCTCCTTTGCGAGCAATGGGATAAGGTGAAGTTGCGAGTGATTGTGCATCCGAACAGGAAGCAACTCAATTCATATATAGAGAATAGGAAGATTATCATCGACAATACAATTCAGCGACTTGCAAATGAAGGGAAGCTGAAAGACCTGACAGTGATTCAGATTCGGAAGGCTGTACTCGACACCATCGACCCGAAGGTGGATGAGTCGAAATTGTTCATTCCACGGTTCAAGGCTTATATGGAGAGCAGGAAAGCGGATAGAACGAAAGCCATCTACAAGGCGACACTCGACCAAATGACAAAGTACGACAGCAAGGTTAAGACGCTCAGTTTTGAGGATATTACACTGGAATGGCTGCGTAAGTTTGACGTGTTCTTACAGCAAACCTCGCCAAGCAAGAACGCGAGAAATATCCATTTTAGGAATATTCGTGCCGTTTTCAACGAGGCCATTGACGACGACGTGACAACCTTCTATCCTTTCCGCAAGTTCAAGTTGCATGATGAAGAAACGAGAAAGCGCAACCTCACTAAGGAGCAGATGCAGCAGTTAATTCACATGGGGTGTGGTGGGTATCAGCAGAAGTACATTGACTGTTTCCTATTGATGTTCTATCTGTCTGGTATCAACGGCGTGGATCTGCTGAGTGCAACTCCCGACCAAGTGGTAAACGGACGACTGGAGTACAGACGTTCCAAAACGGGGAAACTGATGTCTATCAAACTGGAGCCGGAAGCACTCGCAATTATTGAGCGATACAAGGGAACGGAAAAGTTAATAAAATTCGGAGAGCGGAGGAAAAGCTACAAATCATTCATGATGAAGCTGAATGACACGATGGGAAGCGTCATTCCGGGGTGCACCGCCTACTATGCACGTCACACCATCGCATCATTGGCTGCAGAGATTGACATTCCGAACGAGACAATAGCGCAGATACTCGGACACCATGACGACATACATCGCACAACGATGATTTACATAAACCGTGAGCAGTCTAAAGCTGACGTGGCTTGTCGCCGTATCTTCGACTACCTCAAAGAATAGATTGCCCAGAAACATCGTTGCCTATAATGCAAGGTACGACTATTTTACGCTGTCAGGACGGCGCAGAAGCCACTCTGATAGCGTTTCAGATAGGCAAAGATGCAAATTTTGGTTAATTTGTTCAATGATTGAATAATTATTCGTATCTTTGCACCGCATTCAGACTGAAGCCGGAGCGAATTGCGAGTGATATATGCGTCACTAAAGGCTGAGAACGGGCAACCGTTTGAACCCGCGTACGGAAATCAGTGCCGTGCGTACCTGTACCGAAGCATGGATAAGTCAGGGCGGGAAACTCCAACTCCCGCTGAGAGGCGCAAGGAGCGAAGAAGGAGGTCTGAGTGCGAGAAAAGCTAATAAGCAGCGTCCCATCACCCGACAGCGGCAAGAAACGGTGGCAGAATCAAAAAGGAGTCGCACCGCTTCACCCTGGCGAAGAGAGACCAACTGCGAAAAGGTATTTTCGGAGGGCGGCAACTGACCGCCTTTTTTCATTCTCAGATAGCCCTCAATTCTGACACTCTTGTTTCTATTGTCTTCTAACATATATGAAAAGCCAGAAACAGGCCATCATACAACAAATAATGATTCCTGTATATGCTATTCGCTGCCCATTAAAGCCAAATTTTACTATAGTGAATACGTCAAAGACAAAGGCCACAATAAGCCATAAAGATAATAAGGTAAGTTGTATATAAGCACTTTTCATTCCAATGATAATAAATCTTGTTCATACATCCAACGCTTAATGTGACAGCGTTCCCATTTCCCACTATAATAACACTCATCATCACTATCGAACCTATCACTATCAAGGTTATAATCGGCAAAGCGCAATCCGCCTTCCGTGCTTTCAAACATTATCCTTCCCGTCTGCGGCTTCTCACTGCAATCGTGCCACAATGACTTATTGCAACGTTCATAATAGTATCGCAACAACTCTGTCAAGGCAAGGTCGTTTATCCATTTCGGGTCGTCAAGGAATGTCGTAATGGTCACCTTGTCACGATTGATGTCATAAAGCATACCTTCCAATGGCTGTTTCACAAAGTCTTCAAGGCTGCATTTATGCAATCCGCAGGCAGAAGCAAATACAACATTGCCCCTTCCGTATTCTTCCAACACCATGTCTTTTATGTGCTGGTGTTCTTTACTTTTGTCTTTCTTGCTCATATCTTCGGATTATTCTCTGCCATGAACATAATGGCATTATGAATATACTCGGCCATTTTCCCCGCACCTGCAAGGTAGCCGTCAATAAAACACTCCCTACCATCCGCTTCGGGATGGCCTTTCAAATACTCGGCGAATGACTCTGCCGCAAAGTTCCTTATTTCTTCCTCTGTCATAACTCAAAGTATTTATCCAACCTAAATCCTGCCATCTGTCCATTATGCTCCACGTAGCCCAACTGATTGCATACTATCTCCGTATTGAGCACCTTGCAATTGATGTTTGTATGCGAGTGCCCATAGACCCAATAGTCAATCCTTCCGTCCTCCATCAGATAGTGAAGGTCTGTGGCGAAGGCTGACCGTAACGGGCTTGTAAGGTGTTCCGTGGCTATCGTCAGCAGCGAAGGGGAGTGATGGGTAACGACCACGATATGCTTGGCGGTAGATGCCTCGACCATTTCCTTTATCATTCTAACACAGAACTCGTGTTCACGCCTATACTCATGTGGAGTTAGTCTGTTACCCCCAAATATTATCTGTCGGAAGTCATTCAAGCCACATTTTATAGTAAGTTCTTTTTCGGGTGCAATATAAGACCATAGCGTTGATAAGATAAAGTCCATATCATCTATCCTTACGACTTTGTTTTGGCAGTATGATACATTAGGGTATAATGCCCACTCGAAACTTTCAGCAAAATCCACAAGGTCTGTTCCATAGAACTCATGGTTTCCTGGTACGACAAGCACCTTCTTGTAATTCTTGGAACACCAACTCCAAAAATCCTCGTTTGGTATCGGATTAGTTGTTAATGTACTGATATCCCCTGCAAGCAAAAGGATGTCACCTGTCACTTCCAGCGGATTATCACGCAGCCACTCACGGTTAGCTCGGAACTCCAAATGTAGGTCTGATGCGTATTGTATCTTCATTTTGCCTTTTATTTAGAACCAGTAGTTATAGACTTTCGATGAATGTTTTGGTGACGTTGAAAGAGTTCTCGGCGATGGTGTCCCAGAAATTGTGATACATCGAAGCATCGGTATCGCGCAGGGGAATATCGCTGATGACGCGGAAGGAGATGAAGGGCACCTTATAGATATGGCATACCTGCGCGATGGCGCACGATTCCATATCGACGGCATTTGCCTCTGGGAAGTGACCGACGATCTCGCGCATTTTCTCCTTGGAATCCACAAACCAGTTGCCAGTGACAATGAGACCGGGCTTCGCACCTGTCAGCACTGCTTTTTCCAACAGATAGGGATCGGCCTGATAACGGGCAGGCAACCTCTGTACTTGACCATAAACGGTGGAGTCGTCGATAGCCTTGCCACAATACACGTCGTGGTAGGTCAGTTCCGAGCTTACTACGACATCCTGCAGATTGATGTCATCGCCGTTACCGCCGGCACAACCGCTGGAGATGATACAGTCGGGCTTGTACTGACGGATCATCTCTACTGTCTGTATGGCAGCATTGACGGTGGCTATGCCACTTTTCTGCAGGATTAGTTTATCTTCGGGGAATAATGGACGGAGCTGCTTGTACTCCTTGTCCATTGCAACAATCATGCCTATTTTCATATTTACATAACGGAATAAAAGTCTGTAACATCTTTTTGTTGCAAAGATACAAATATAATTTCACTAAAACAATTATTTATTTACTTTTTGAATGTTGTCATTTCCAAACAATGATTACACCAGCATTCGGGTATTTCATCCTCACACCATTCTACAACTTCATATTTCTAACAATTTTGAATATAGTCACTCATTACAATCTCAAACTTGCCATCCTTACCATATCCGACGGCATTAACCCAATGACGCAAGGCCATCTGACACTCACTGATGTCCAACACATCGCTATCGCCCGCCTTGTAGCGACGCTGTGCATATGCCTCTCCAAGCGAAATACCACCCATAGTGATACTGCCATTCTCGTCAACAATACTCTGTGCCATAACACGGCAGATGTTATAAGCCAATTCTTTTTCTGTCATAATCATGAATTATAAAGCCGTTTACATTCTTTCCTACACCAACTGTCTTTGACCGTAACAGAACGGGCAAACTTACGGTGCAGTCGTTTCATTTCGGGATATTGGTCGCCACTTATATCTGGCCAAATATCGAACCATGCATAGTCAAAATGCTCTGTCGGCTTGTAGTCAAATATGTTGGAATGAACAATCTCCACGTTAGGATAATTGTAGGCAGGACCGACAAGTCTTATAACATCATCGGATTTCTCAACAACAACAATCCGCTCACAAGCATTCTTATCAAGCAAGGCTTGCACGACCATACCAAGGCCGAGGCCGGCAATCAGCACTTTACCATGCGCCTCACGGATGAAATGCCAATGATCTGATACTTCGGCTGGCGTGTTGCTCATATAGAGACTTCCTCTCTCAGTGAGCATCCAATATGTCCCCGCCGTCACCCTCCTTTGCCAATGGCCATTTATTGCTTCTCTTAAAGCACTCCATCGAGCATCTTCTTCAGACACGGTAAATTGCTTTACCTCCCAATCTCCACTTTTACCAGGAGTCAAGTTCAAGTCTATCTTCATAACAATTCTATTTCATTTCTTTTCAATGTTAGTATTCCCTTGTCGGTCTTGACTTCAACGGTCTTACCGTCGAGCCAGATACGCCAGATGATGCCCGTTTGGGCAAGATGAGAACGCTCCAATATGCGCACTGGAGCATCCTCACGAAGATTCATCCTCCTACTCATGGCCGTGGTGTATTTGGTTAAACAAACCAAGCCATCGGCTACGCAGGAGCAGAGGTGCACCATGCCGCTTGCGGAAGTAGCGAATCTCACATCGGTAACAGTCCTCGTCAAGCACGGTGCATGTGCCGCCTGTGTACTCAGGATTGCTGACGCAGTTATACACTCTGAGACCATTGGCATACAGCCGACCGATACACTTCTTAATCTGTTTCTTTGCCTGTCGTTTCTTCATATCTCTTCAAGTTTGTCAAGTTCAACCGTCGTAGATGTATAGTTGGTAGTCCAGCCAGACGTGGAACCTCGGCTACAAAGTTCGAGCAAGATGTCATCGCAGACAGAATCAACCTTATCCTTCATCGTCTCACATTCACTGAAATCATAGCCCATTCCTTCGGCATCACTGACATGCTGCCTACCACGCTCACGTATCAGTTTCTCGGTATTTACCTTGAATGTTTCATCACTGGTGAAAATTCCCATCAGCACAAGTGAGTCGGTTGACAACCACTCGTCGCCCTCATAGAGCAGACGTACACTATTTCCTTCCATAGTCATTAATATTTAATTCCGGATAACGTCGTTGCAAGTTTTCTATCACAGTTTCAATGCTTACCACCTTCTCGCTCCGATTATTCATTCCATTTATCTCGCCGATAGTTCCTTTTCCGAAATGGCCTGTCTGTTCACCTGTATCAATATAGATTTCTCCTTCATTAACTCTGCCGGGTGTAAAGCACAGGCTGGCGATACATTCTCCATTACTATCATAAGCGAATGTCCAAAACTCGCATCGCAAACCTGTGCATCCTGAACCTATTTCCGAAAACTCCATACCTGTCCGTTCTTTCACCTCTCGCAGAATGGGCTTCACGAGGTCAACAGTCCAAAACACTTCGCTATGATACGATTTAGATTGCAACTTGTGATATTCCGTCATCTTCCGAGCCGCTATCTTCTGATAGCGAAGAGCGGCATCACGCATCTTACTTGCCTCACGCTTGAAGCTCTCGCTACGCTCATCATCTTCCTTATAGGCAGCAACGAAATTGTTTCTGATGTCTTCAAATGTTCTCATAACTCATTCCCTTTCTCATCAATATAACTTAACGTACTGCTGTGCAGAACGAACATTTTCATGCCTTTTGCCCGGCGCATTCCATTTTCCATAAAGAGGAATAGGTCGTGACGCTGTTCGTCAATAGTCTCTTTCCTGTCAACATCTGCTTCTATCTCGATGGTGACATAATATCGCTTTCTCATTTTTCTATCCATTAATAATTATACACCACCATCCTCCGTCAAGGATTTCGTCATTATAATCATCTTCAAAGTCTGCCATGTTTGGCGAAGGCATATTACCATACCCGTAACTATTCATATCATAGATTTTTAACTCTTCATCTGGCAACAAAGACAGTTGTCTTTTTATTTCTTCTGAATTATCTCTAATATAATCAAAAGAATGTCTATCGTAATTAAGTGAATTATCCACTTTGTAAAATGCTATTATCATTTTGCTACTATTTCTGATGTTACAAAACTCAACTGCCCGGCAAAGATATTGTCGGAGTCTAACTTAAACGAATAGGTACGGTCAAGTTTCTCCTCACCCATGATAGTGAGAATACCTTTCTTATCCATTCGCACCGAGAGGATTACCACGTCACAAGGTTCATCACCGCTGTATGCAGCAATGATAGGATATTCGGGGCCAAACGTGTACTCATAGCCATCATCAACTTTCTTGCCGTGATTTATCAAAGCCGCGCGTAATTCATCACGCTCACGACTCTTTATCTCATCCAATAAGGATTGAATACTCTTTGTTTCCATAAATTATTCCATTTTAATTATCATACACTCGATGCCGTTCAACAACGAAGCACCCTTTATTTGCTCTCAGACCGATACTATGAGCCTCACCCGATGTTCTTGCACTGCCCAAGAATAATCTGCCATAATTCAGATTGTCAGTATAGGCTGAATACTCATAATGATACTTTCCCATTGTTTTCCTTCTTAGTTTCATTCTTTTTCATAAACTCAAACCCGAAGCGACAGCGGAGGCAGTCACGACGGTCGCAATAGGAGTCTTTCAATCGACAGAGGGCGACAGAATCGCCAGCGGTCTCAGGCTTGATGCCGAAACGCTCAAACGATGCAATCTCATGTGTGCGGTATGGCTTCATCTGCTCCATCAAATCAAAAGCAAGGTCACACAAGTCTTCACGCATTTTCTCCCGTCCATAAGCAAACAGCAGCGGAATGTGGCACGTCATGAGTATGCGGCTCTGACGGTCACGAGTTAACGGCTTGTCACACTTCTCTGTCTCAACTCCAAACTGGCTGCGCATCTGCCAATAGAGTGTGGCACTGGTCGTAACGAAATGGTAGAGGTCATCAAGACTCTTCACATCCGTCAACTGACCTACAACAGTCTTCCGCATATAAAGCAGGTTGGCAAGCATCGACAGCAGAACGTGTGGAGAAATATGCTGCCCGCGTCCGAGAGGCTTCCATTCGTAGCGGCCTGGCTTCGGCATCTGATACTTATGGGCGAGATAAAGCCATTCATTACGCAGTTTCGCAAAGTAGCCCTCCATGAGAGCCTTCTCCTGATACTCATTAGGTATAGTTTCAGGGTCAAGCAACCCTGCCTGTCCGAGTACTACCGCTTCTACTTGGAAGAGGTCATCAATGCAACTGCTGGCAAGGAATCGCGACGGTATGGTAGAATAGACCACCGACATCGTATCATCATTGACACCAAACCCAAATGCCTTGAACAACTGACCCGTGAAAGCCCACTGCCAATCACCGCCATGTTGTACTTTCAACTTTCGGCAGTTCTCGCTCTCTTCCTCAAGATGTTCCGTCTGTAAAGCGGCAAGCCATGCGTGATAGCCGAGCCGAGAGGTGTATTCCTTGATATGGCGATGACAATGAATCATGCCCTTATCACCTGTCAATACGTCATAGTTGCGTTGGATAATATCAGGCACTTCAACCACAACAGTTGGTATGACCTTTACCTCACCATGAGTATTGATACATTGCTGGTCGGCTACATTGCACACCACGAGAATGACATTGGAGGCTTCTGTCTTATAGTCCTTGAATGAATCAAAGAACTCGTGACTGAAATCCAATACCAACACATTGCCAACGAACAACAACCCATCAATCTTCACTTTGGCATTGAAGAACCGAGAACCATGATTCCTGTCATAAAGACCTTGGTCAACAACCTCAATAGGTTTCCTGTTCTCAGTGTACAGATGTGTACCAAATAGTTTATACTTCCAACAGAATTGCAATATTTTATCTTTATTCATTTTTCTGTATTTTTATACGTAAATATAGTGTGTCATTTCTCTTATCCGCTGCGTTTTCTCGCCTTGTGAGGCAAAGAACGTAGCGCAAATATCCATCAAGTAGAGGAAATCATCGTAACCACCTCTGTCCTCAAACAGATGCTTGTACTTGTCATAGATGTACTCGAAAGCCATCTTTCCGTTCGACTTGTAGCGAGTAATCCTAAGTTCCTCGGCTATCGCCTTCACTTGGTCTGAGGTTAGCATACTCATGAGTTCCAAACTTCAGATTTCCAATACTTACCATCGCGGGTGAGTCTGATAGACCATTCTTGACGGTTATAGCCTACATGCTCACCATCGGCCTTACCATTCTTCGTGTAATGCCAAATCTTCTCAAAACGCTCATGTACCCATTTGCTCGGCTTCTGAGAAGTCCAGTGGTCGCAACTTCCCCAATTCACAGTGTGCATGATTGTAAACCAGCCTGATCATCAAGTGCGCAGATTTCCTCGGCAGTCATTTCCTTCGGCTCTTCCTCGTCGGGGAAATATACCTTTGCCACATTTGGCATTTCCTCAAGCGTATCGTAGTATGCTTTACTTGTTAGTGTTGCTTTGTGATACATAACCAATCATTTTAAGCAGTAAGTCACTCAGGCTATTCAGCCAAATATCATTCACATAGTAGGCACAATCGCCATATTTCTCGTAGTCAGGACCTGCCATAATAAGCGTGGCATTGTCATCGAATCCAGGTTGCTCTTGAAGATACTGTATCTCCGGCCAGCCGATTATTGTTGTTCCTTCCATATATCATCAATATTTAGTTCTACACAATCCGTACTGATGAACTTTGAAAACACATTTCCCGTAATCACGTCAGTAGCGGAAAACCATGACAAGACAAGCTTTTCTAATCCATCTTCTTCAGAAACTTCGACCTGTTTACGAATCTCAGAAATAAACTTTGCCAAGGCTATTGTCATAGCGTTCATAACTGTCAGGCTCTTTTCTATAGGTAGCCCATCGAAACTTTCTAAGATATTACTTGCAATCAAAACTGCTTCTTTCTTGTTAATATCCTTTCTGCTTTCTATTTCTTTTTTAGCCATATACCTTATATTATATAGGAGCGACCAATACAGCCGCTCCCATTCCGATTAATAAAGCTGATATTCGTCCATAAATTGCTTCATCGCTATCGTTTCCGGCATAATCATGTTTTGATCCACAATATGCGGCTTGTACAATTCGGTGGCACAATTGTAGAAATCCCAGGCTGTAATTCTTCCTTGGTCTTTTTGCTTACAAAGTAACCCCTCTGTAAACAAAGTAATCTGAGCCTGATTGAGGGGGTAGCAACCGTTGTTATTCCTTATTCTTTTAATCTTTGTATCTGTAGTTACTCGGATAGTCAACAGCAAACCAAGTATAGTATAAATCTGCTCTGGAGCAAGAACTGACTGTTTCATTCGTTCAATAGTCTCATCGTTACTAATGACTATATGTTCGGCATCAGTCAACCATCCTCCTATTGCACGAAGAATGCCTGCTAAATCCGTTTTCTCCTTATCACCATTGGCATAACGAAATGCGCCTGTAGAGTAATCTGACACAAAGTGGCCTGTACCCATAATGTTCATATTATGGCAGGTACGAACATTCCGTCCGAAGCCTACCTGAATACCCTTCTGAGTGTAGGACAATGCGAGGCAAGTGGTCATCTCATCATTATCCCAGTTCTTCAGTCGGATATTGGCATACACACGACGCAGGGTGTGTGCCTCAATAGCACGCTCACCATACATCTTCTCACGCTCAGGGTCGAGCGACACGCCAGGTGTCTGCTTGTCACGGTTGTTCGTTGCGAAAAGGTCATACACCTCCGCATCATAACCATGCTCCGCAGCCATATCGAGGATCTGCTGAATGAGCGCGAAATGATAGATACCGTGCGGACACGAACGGTCATCACCTCTGTTCTCACGATAGGTACGCTTCAACTGGTCGAGCGTCATCTGCTGTACCGACTGCTTCTCGAAATCGAAGAACTGATTCCTGTTAATTACTACTGGCGCAGCATCCTCAACCTGTACGGGAGCCATCGCCACCTGTGGCATTGCGCCGAAAGATAAGTTTTCTAACATAACTCTTTACTTTTAATTGGTTTAACTTATAGTATTTCTCCATAATTGAAGTCCCTGTTATAGAGGGCCAACTTGCACCCTCCGCTGTTGTAGTACACAAGACACTCACACTGTCGCCAGTCCTTTTCGCCGACCTGACACTCTATCTGTTCGACCTTTGTGTAGTCATCGTGGTAGGCTGTCCGAGAGAGGTAGTCCATGAACTCCTGCTCCGAGACGTATGCCCTGTTCCTGTCGTCAAAATCAAATACCGTCATATCACTATCTGTTTATTTGAATATGTGAACTTCAATTCGATTCTCTTCGTCATTCCACGTTACATAATGGCTGATATGATACACTCTACAGAAGTCTACAACAGAATCCATGTGGTAAAACGTGTTTCCTGGCCGGTTTGTCTCGGCAGGAATCAACACCAAACCGCCTCCCTCTGTTTCACAGACAATCTCCGTCTCAGGTGTCGTGGTGCCAAAAAAATCCTTCCACGCCTCTTGAAGCCTCTTCCAATCCTGTTCAGTTTTCTTGTTCATAATCGTTACATTTTAATGTTTTGCATTTGTTCGTATTCCTCCTTTGTCATAGAGTAGATAAAATTACCTCCATCGGTATACTCTTGCATACCTTCATCCCACTCCATACAATCCTTCGTTGCATTGAGTATGTCACACAGAATACTGTATTGTGTCAGCGTCAATCCTGTAATTGAGACTTTCCTTTCTCTTGCCATTTTAGTTAATTGGTTTAAAAGGCGGGCTGGTTAGACCCGCCGTTACCTTTCTATTTTACTATGTCGAACGGATGATAACCGTTGCAATCAATGCTCGTCAGTTCGTTGAAATAGTCAATAGGTCTGTCAGGGAATACGGGGTACGAACCTCCACCAAGAATACCTATAAGGTTGTAGACGAATGCCTGATACTCCTTGCGACGCTCACCGTTGTTTTCACCTCTTGCCATCTTTATCTGGACACATATCTTCGTGGAGCGATACTCCAATACCGTCACAAGCGGACGTCCGTCTATGAACCATGTCGGCTTCTCATCGATGACCACCTTTGCTATCGGGAACATCTTGTCCTCAAAGGTGAATCTTCCAAACTCCACTCGCTCCTGCGACTTCTGTAATCTGATAATCTCATCCTTCACCTCCTTGCTAATCGGGTAAGGATGCACGAACTCCTTGACTTTCCGAGTTTCTACCCGTCCGTCCTGATGTCTTACCATCACTTCCATAACTCTATTCTGTTTAATTGGTTTATTACTTAGTGGAATATCACGATTGCTATATACATCACCACCATCATTGCTATCACACATGCGAAGCTTCCGATGAACTCCTTGCGCTCATGCTTGTCTGCCATGATTGCCTTAAAATCTCTGATTACCTGTTTCATAATTTAGTCCTCCATGTCTATGTTTAAGTCTGCTACCGTAAATGTTCTGATGCAATCCATCAAACCGTCCTTTCCATAAGGAAAGAGGCGGGATGCCGTGTACTGACTGTTTCGGAAATTCTCAAGAGCAATATCCTTGGCTTCTTGCTCGCTGTTGACTACGAAGTCCAGCATCCTTGCGTTCTTCGGTGCCTGTGGGTAAACTTGGATAAATCTCATAACTCTTATTCTGTTTAATTGGTTTAACTTTCAGGGCTTCTTACCTTCCCTTCCTTTATGCAAAGGTACGAAAAATTATTGATATTTACAACTTTATATAGTTAAATATACTAAAAATTTGATATTTAGTAAATATTACAAATTTCTAAGCAAAGGAGGATGGTCAATTTGTACCATCCTCCTTTTTCTCCGCATCTTTATCCAGTTGCTCTTTCAGGTAATTCACTGACGATGAAGAGCTGCTGAAACTCGGCATCAGCATCGTACTCATCAGCAATGGCAGCATCGATGACATTGACGGATTGCATTCGTTCTTTCCCCACAGACGTAGGCTAAGAGCGTTGAGGTACATCTCCATGCCCGACCTCTGCGTGGCTATCAGTTGTTTCTCTACCTCGTTCTGCTTGTAAAACTCCTCCGAGTTGACAAAATCCACCAACTCTGCAAGTCTCTCCTTCAACTGGGAATGTTCCAGTTCTAACTTTTCTCTTTCCATAATTCTTTCTTTTTTGTTTGTTATTGTTTTGTACACCCTACCGTCACACGATATTCTATATTCGACACTGCATGGTACCCTTTGGTCATAATCTGCCAACAAGCCGCATTTCTTTCGCCCTGTGGCACGTCTATGGCAAAGAGCCACGCATCCACGTCATCGAGCGAAAGAAGCGTTACACCGCCAAGTTTAAGGCTGTTAACTCCATTACCTATAGGATGTAAATCTATTGTCATGATGGTTGCATTTTGGGCATATCACATAGGCCGCAGCAGGAAAGATAAGCCGTCCGAGTTCTCCTGCGAGATATGCGGCTTCCTCACTCTTTGGGTCAACACCGTAGTAGTTGCTGATATGCTCCACGACGTGCTTCTTCTCATGGTCGATGGAGTCATACATCTGCGACGCGTCCGTAGCACGGCTGACGAACATCAGCGAGTACTTCCCATCATAGTCCGTGAGCGTATAGCCCTTGTTTGGCTGCGAAAGTATCATGCACACCTCACGTGCCTTGTAGTCGGGATAACCTACGGACAGCAAAGACTCATACACTTCATGCAAGTCTTCCGTGGTAGATATGTCGATTTGAGCCATCACCCACCAGTCGCGGTTGCCTAAGTAAAAGCCAGTTGTCACCATAAGCCTATCAGATAAAGCGTTCCCAGAATATTGTTACCCCTACGTTACACATCTTCGTCACAAAGCAGTCAAGGACGTTGCATGGCGTGCCGTCAGGGTCGAGAAGCGTTTCTTCTACAAAGGTAGCACGCTGCTTGTCAGTCGTGAGTGTCTTTGGATAGTCCGCTATCGCCATCATGAAGAGGTACCATGCGCTATAGATGAACTGCTCGGGTATTTCCACACTATTCGCCTTCAGCACCTCCATCACCTCGTCAGCGGGGCGAACCGTGACGGGTTTCATCGTCTTTGTGGCAGGGTCAAGCATCTCAATCTTGGAAATAGCCCACTTAGCCAGTTTGTGGCTGAACGCTCCATGATAGAGGTCTTCGTACATTGCCCTGTCATCTGAAATATACTGTCTCATAATCGTTCCTTCATTTTACTTTTAACACCTAAAGGACGGTGCAGGACATTCCCGCACCGTCTCGATTCTTACATGAACCGTCCGCGTGAGTCGCGCATACGCCGCCAGTTCTCGTCCATCTCATGGTCTTTGAATCCGTGAGCATAGCCGGTACGATAACCTTCATCGTAGTCGCAGTCCTCGTCATCGCGGTAGTTTCCCATACGGACACCCCCGTTTGTCATGCGGTAGCCGTCGTTACGATAGCCACCCATGCGGCGGTACATTTCCTCACGACGGTAGCCGTCATCCCTATGCTTGTCGTCGTTCACAATGATAAAATGTCTTCCCATAATCGTCTGATGAATTTTAGGATTGCTTTGGCCTTGGAGCAGAGCCACCGTTTAACTCCTGAAGGAAATTGAGTATCTGCTGGTTCTGCGATGCGATGCTGTCGAGTTTCTTGTCCTGCGCATCGGCACGCTCTTGCAAGTCCCTTATCGTCCTCGCATTCCGCTTGTTCTCCGCATACGTAGGGTTCAAGGTCTCGAGCATCTTCTCGCCCTCCTTTAGAACGTTCTTGTGGTAGTCCACCTGTTCCAATGCCTTCTTCGATGTCTGGATCATTCCGTCCACCGCCTGAAGCATCGCCTCCCGTGAGCAACTGACAAGGGTCTGCCCATTGTTGTACTGGGCTGTCTCGGCATTGAACGGAAGGTTGTTGAACGGTGTCTCCGTACCGTTGACATTCACGATGACATCTATCACGTTGGGAGATGTGTTCACTCCCGTAAAGATGCCAGGTGTCTGCGTCGGGAACTGCGGCTTCGGGTCTGTCTTCGACTTCACCGTGCCGACATGTAGTGATAACTTCTCTCCCTTGTGGAGAATATAGAACGGGGCTGATACCCCAAGGCTTACGAAATCCATTGTTAATTACTTTTTGGTTAATCTCTTTTTTACTTCACACAATAGTCCTTGACATCAGGGCAAGCACACCGTTGAATCTGTCATTGAAAACGAGGAACACGTTCGTGGCAAGAATGTCTGCCACAGTCACCGCCGTACCATTAGGCAGTGTCAGGCTACGTGTCACCCCATTCATTGTCAGTGTCACTGGCAGCGTGGTCGTAGCATCAGCGGGAATGGCATTTTCCATGTGTACGGTGAAATAGCCTATTGGCTGGATGCGACGAAAGCCAAGTGCGATGTCGACGGTCTCTGTGCCTACGGTCACGTTGGTGTTGCTAATGTATGGAATCCCTCCTGCATTAGTTGTTATATTGCAATTACAATTACAACCCATACTTTTACCTCCTATGCCATTAATTAGAATACCAGATTTCCGTTACCGAAGCCGTTCCAACCCTGACCATAGAAACCGCCACTCACATAAGGAGTAGCATTCATAGCCACCAAATTCGGATATTGCACGCTCACTGTGTTCGGCATTGAACACTTAATATCATCGACTTCCTTTGCAAGACCAGCCAACTGAGCGTTGAGCGGTGCAACTGCCTGCTGTACGATACCTGCGGTGAAGTTCTGAGACTTCAGTTGGGCATTCTCTGCCGTAAGAGCGGTGATTTCTCTGTCCTTACGACTTGACTCTAAGGCATCAATCTTGTTGTCAAGAGCAAGGAAGTTACGGTTCATCGTATCAGTCAGTCCGTAAGTCTGTTGACATAGAGCAAGCTGGTCGGAAGCACTCTTGGCAGCGATGGACTGCTGAACACCTGCGAAGCCCTGCTGTGCAGCGACGGCATTGGCATTCAAGCCCTGCTGGAGGGTATTCGTCTGTTGGCACATAGCCAACTGATTTTGGCAGCAGCACTGTTGGAACTGTGCGCCGAGGCTTGCGTTTCCGCTCTGGATGGCGTTGATGACCTGTAAAGCGTTCATACCCTGATTTGCACCGATGGTATTCAAGGTGTTCTGAATGCCCTGAATTGATGCATTTACAAGATTAAAGTCCTGCCCTAACATGGTGCTGAGTGTCTGCGTTGCCGTGCGGGAAGCCTCGCCCTGATTGGTGATAGCCTGCATGATAAGTTCACGACCTGTGTCGTTGTTGATTTGATTGGATAGGAAGCCAGCAGCACCATTCATGCCACCATTGCCGCCAAAACCAAAGCCACCGCCGTTGTTCCATCCGAAGATGGATGCTACGATGGCAAGCGTGATAAGCCCGCCAATGTCATTACCGAAGCCATTGCCTCCAAAGAAACCGTTGCCGCCTCCGAATCCACCGATGGGAATGCTGAACGGAATGTTACCAACTCCACTGTTGGTGTTTCCGTCTGGAACTGAAAAAATTTCTGTTGCCATAGTTTAGTTTTTGTGATGTTAATACTAATGTTACCCTGTCATCGCGATTGACAAGGCAAAGATAGGCAACAAAATGTGCATATATCAATGTTATATACACATTCCAGGCGGCAAGAAATGACGGCTTTTAACAGTTCACGAAATGCTCTTAGAAAGGCGCTTGAATACACGCTCAAGCGTTCTTGGGGAAATATGAATTTCCTTCGCTAATGTGTCAATAGCGGCTCTGTATTTTACCCTATTATCCCTCATATTGAGAAAGTCATAATAGGCGTTGACATACTTCCAATCATCAATCTTGATGCCATATTCTGACATCAGTTTTAACATGTCCATGCTAATTTTTACAAGTTTCGCAATCTTCATACGCTCTTAAATTTTTTTGTTCCTAACTTTGCAATTGTCATCATGTCGGCAGGAACAGTCTGCTGGCGAAACTTTCAAGAAAATACCCTGCCCTCACGAGTAGGGTATTTTCAAAACAAAACTACTAACCTAAAACAAATCGAAATAAAATATTATGAGAAAAATAGAGAATATAACCCTCACGGGCAAGAATCTTAATAACTAAAAACCGAGACTTCCGCCGAAGCCAACATAAGGTTCAAAATATTTACTATTCAAGCCATATCCATAACCAGCCTGCAAGCCAAAATGGAATATGGCTCGTTTCCTTTTCACAGTAATTGTTTTTGTGATTGTATTCGTCACTAACCTTGTATAGGTGTTGATACTATCAAGACGTGGCCATTCATCATATTTGACACCGCTGACGTATGCCGTATAGGTAGAGTCATCGGAATACTCCTTCTGGACTATCGGCAGGCTATCGGGCTTATCCGTGGGCACGCTGTCAGCATGGCTGGAAGCCAAGACATCTTTCCTTGGGACGTACCTGACTATTCTCTCCGTCCTCATTACGGGTATGGTGTCGTGCCTGATGACGGTATCTACACGAACGAAGCTGTCAACGCGGACGCTGACGGTATCGAGGCACCGCTTGATGTCTTGACAACTTTTGTTTCCCAATGCCCAGCAGAACGCGGAAAGAATGATAACTATAACGACTAAAGTCTTATTCAGTTTCTCCATGTTCCTACAATATTAAGTACAACAACAATGCTATAGAACAGGCCATCAGTACTGGCCCGCCGCAACCGCTTCTCTCCAACTGCTGCTGCGTGTACCAGTCCATGTATGCCTTTGCTAATTCCTGCTTCTTGCTCATATTCCAAAAACTCTCTTTGCAACCCTTGTATAATACTGCCTCTGTGCAAGTCCGTTAGTACCTCCATTGATACGCTTCGTCACGGCAATGGAGTCATCCCTGTCAGCGAGCTTGTTCAAGCCGTTAGACATCCAGAAGAACATACTTGCTTTCTGACAGCCCGGCTGCTGTGCCAGCCATTCGGGGTGCGACATCAAATCACCGTTGCAAAAGCCGCTGTCGGCATAACGCTTATAGTTGGCGCGACCAGTCGTTTGCAAGTAGCCTCGCCCCTTGAAGCGTTTACCATCGCCAGGCATGATATTCCCGAGGTCTTTGCGGCCTTCATACTGCTGTCCGCTGGCTATCTCCTCTAACCAACGTAACTCGCCCGTCTCGTGCGCTATCTGCCCTAAATAGTGCGCTATCCTAAGCTTTGTGTTTATCTCGAAGGTCTCAGACCACTGGTTGAAACTCTTTACAAACTCAGAAACTCGCTCGTTCTTGGCTTTCGGCATTATACGCCGTACTTGTGATTCCGTGATTACCATAGCTTGCAAACAAAATAACGTGTCGTATATCCTGCCATCACACCAGCAAGAGTAAGAGCAAAGTCTATCACGTCAGGCTTTCCGCCATACTGATAGTCCTTGAACTCCAACGCTCCTGCTACACCTGCACCGCCATAGGCAGCACAATACCAATCGTTAGCACCAAGGCCGTAGACATAGCCAAGACCAAGATGCCATATCCTATGACTCGCCTTGAGCCATTCCCAAATCTTCTTCATCATATTAAAAATCGTCTTTGTCCAATACCGTGTTACCATCATCACCGCCATGCACCACCTTGCCTCCGTTGCCGTCTAAATCTTCCTTAGTCAGTGCCGTCATCACCTTCTCGATGCCGCCGTATTCCTTGATAAGGGCAAGGATAGCCCGACGATAGTCCTGCTGTTGCTTCTGTTCCTTGATGTCGGCAGGCTCCCAGATACTACGAATCTCCACAAAGGCCACATAGCCCAGCGCAATTATCGTAAAACAAGGAAGCATCACGATGTCTATCTTATAGAAGTGATATAGGAAAAGGAACATAGCCAGCTGGAAAACGTCGATGATAGACAAAGCAAAAGTCATATTGAAGTATTTGCTTATCTTCTCAATGGTACGCTTGAAACCGTCGCTCGTCCTGAACTCCCCTCTCTTCTTAGCTTTCTTGACACCTGCCCACAGGTCACAGAATATCAATACAAGTATCACTATATAGCAGAAGACCATCAGTCCCCCGCAAAACATCAGTGTCGTTAATCTTTCCATAATCCTAAAACAATCCTTTTCATAAATAATCCACTATCAATGCTCCGTACACCGCGAGCATACATACACACTCTGCCACGAACACCTCCTTGCACCACGTATAGCTGGCCACCGCATGACACCATCTGCTTACGTCTGCGAAGCCTCGCGCCGCCAGCATAGCCACGAACAGCAGCCATGCCAGCAGCCACCAGGGGCTGATGAGGAAGACGCACAGCTGCGACAGGATGCCTGCCGAGGTGCCGAGGATGTTGTGCGCCGTGC